>WNGJ01003938.1_pt1 | contig 15717 bp, 6 predicted proteins | sample 5400611 | NCBI WGS metagenome assembly WNGJ01 (sample SAMN13153375, study PRJNA577476) | soil metagenome | isolation source: 40 cm soil or saprolite under Garry oak tree replicate 1 | place: USA:California | collected 2016-06-15
TGCGTGTAAACGATTCCCGGTTCGATCGTCGCCGGCGCCCCGGGCTGCAAAGGCCCCTCCACAGCCGGCCCAGGTTGAGGAAGTGAATTTTGAATGTGCGGATTGCCCTCGACGCGCGCCACGTCCGGCCGGGCTGCCAATGCCTCGGCAATGTCGCGGCTGCCTTTCACTAAAATTGCGTTAATGATATAGAAGGAGCGATGCTCGAGCCCGCGTTCACGCAGCCACTGCAGGATTGGCCCTTGGGTGGTCTGGCTCTTGTTCCGTAACGCATCGTATACGTAGCGGCCCTTTTCAGTCTTTGTCGCCAAAGCCGCTGCCGGGCTCAGATCGGCCTGGTCAACGAGCACAACCATGAATTCGGCCTGCTGCCCATTGGCAGTGTGCTCCGTCACCCAGGGCGCGATCTTGCTAAGGTGGAACGCGTTGTCCCCAACGCGTTGGCCGCCTTGACCGGTAGCGCGCGAGGCGATCGTTCCGAGGGCAGCCACGGCAGCTGCTGCGAAGAATAATGAACAGAGGATACGCCGCCATCGCGAAGGCATGAATGTGCGTTTTGAGTTCGTAGTCATAAGAACGGGAGTTGCACCAGCTTTTTGGCAAACGCGGCGTCCGGAAGCTGCCGGACGCCGCGTCGATTGAAGTTGCTACTGATTGGTTATATCGGCGGACCGCCAAACCGCACCGTGACTTCATTGGAGCAGTTCTGTGTGCCAGCGTCGCATACCTTATAAGTGTAACGCGCGTTGCCTCCTCGCACGCCGATGAAGTCCTTATAGGTCCCGTTATTCGGAACCGTGGCGATCACTACTCCATCACGATAGATGTCGATAGTGGCCGCATTCGAACCGCTCCAGGTGAGATCCACCGTGTGCCTGCCCTGCACTCTGCGCCCTGAGGCCGTCAGCGTGATCGCGCCAGGCGTCGGGGTAGGCGTAGGTGTTACCGTAGGAGTGGGCGTGGGAGTAGGTGTTGGCGTTGGCGTGACCGATGGAGTAGGCGTCGGGGTAGGCGTAGGTGTCGGCGTAGCTGTTGGCGATGGCGTTGGCGTTGGTGTCGGAGTTCCGCAAGTTTGCAGCGTGTAGCTTTGCCCGCCAGTAGCCGCACCACCTGAGCCGTCGCAGAAGTACTGGTCAAAGGCGGTGTCGTCTCTCTGCACTCCCGCTGTGGCCGATGTGTTGCCGTTGGTCAGAGTGCCGTAGATCACGTCGAAGCGAGTCTGCCCCTCGTACAACCTCAGCTCGAAGTTGGCAGTGCCAGACCCTGGGAAGTATTGTGCCCGCCACTCGATATTGAAGATGCGGTTGGGTGCAGTACCCGATATCGAGGTGAAGATGCCAAACCCGCTGTTCACCAAATACAGGTCGTCCCAGTACGGCAAGATGGTGTAGTCGTGGCTGGTCCACGGCAGGCAAAGGTTGGAAAAGTCCGTAGCCAGGGTCGTGAACTGGGCATTGCCGTTGGACGACAGATTGATGCTATTGTAGGTCTGATCGTACAACGTGTAAGGGAAGGGGAGTGAAATAGTGGTTACTTGGTCATCCCCGTGGTTGCCGATGTCCGTCGTACCCGGCACGATACTGCCCCCTATCTCCGCGATGGTGTAATGGTTTTGCGGAGGGCAACCCTCTACCGTGTAATCACCTGTGAAAGCCGCGCTAGGATTGCCAAACGTGTCGGCGATAGCGCCGGCGGCAATGCTCGCCGTCATGCTACCTCCGAATTGGATATTCAGTGTGAACGTAGTGGTGCTCCCGGTGACGGTAACGTTCGTCACGGTGGCGCCAACATTGCCGGTTAGCGTCAGATCGCTCGTTTGGACTGATGTCGGATCAACCGCCATGTTCCAGTTCACGTCGTACGTATACGTGCCCGGCGCCGGTGGGGTGAACGTGCCATTAACAGGCGGGTTGGTCGTAGTCTCCATTAGCTGAGCTGTGCCATAGCGGAATGTGCACAGGAACTCGAAGTTCGGCTGGTTATCCGAGGCGCGGTTAAAGGCGCCAGCGGGAATATGCATCGTGTTTTCGCCTTGTACCACAGGTGTACTGCTGAAGCTAAAAGTGATCTGCGTATTGCTGTTGCCTAACGTAAACGAGCTGGCCGGAGTTCCGTTAACCGTGAAATCGGTTGCTTGGACAGTGTTCGCAACCACCGCATCGCTTAGGTTGATAACGAAGTCCGACGGCGCAGTGCCGATAACAAAGCTGCCGCAGGCAGGGTCGGTAGTAGTCACGGCGAAGCCTACCAGCTCCCTATCGGTGAATGCATCCTGCTGGGATTGGCCGCTGATGGCCACGCGCCCGTCCGTCCATGAAGTGACGTGCTTGGTAAGCAATGCGGAGCCGTAGTCGTAGTCGCCTGCATAGGTGGGCTGGATGCCTGGGTCAACTTGCGCAGGAAGCGGGCTGACTACGTCCGAGAACGTATCGTCAGGCAGCCACGTCACGCCGTTGTCGTTGGACTTGCGCGAGAACATCCGGTAACAGGGGACGCCCGGGTTACCAACGGTGCAGGTGGTGCTCTCCCGTGCGTCATACCACGTCGCGAGGAGGGTGCCGGCCGGGCTGACCGACAGGTTAGGCTGCCAATTAGGACGGGTCGTGGAATCGGTGTTCAACTTGAGCGGCGCGCCAAAGGTCACACCGCCGTCTGTGGAGCGGATGTAATAAACGTCGGCGGGGTCGCTGCCGGTGCCGTGCTGGTCATAGACGAGGGAAACGACATTGTTGAATGCAGCAGGCTCGCCCCAGCCCTCGTGCCGCCAGTAGCCGCCGTTATCGGGAAACATGCAGGCGAAGTAGCCAACAGCTGTCACACCCGGTCCCGGGAAGATGGGGCCAGTGTAGGTGTTGCTCCAAGTGGCGCCGCCGTCGGTTGACTTGAAGATGAGGTTCATGTCGTTGTGCGGGAAGCCTCCGTTCACCCCTTCGTTCATGCCGGCGATGTAGATGTTCCCGTTGCCCGCCATGTCACCCGTGATCTGCACGTTGCGGATGAATGGCGTGCCGCTGGTAATCTGTACCGGGCTGTGCCACGTGGCGCCGTTATCAGTGGAGAAGGTCTCGAACAGGGCGCCGCCACCGACATTAAAATCGTTCCAAGAAACGTACATTCGCCCGAAGAACGGAGAAGCCGGGTTGTTGTCGGACCAGCCAGACTCGCGGTCGGCAGAGCCCTCGTTGAAAACGCAGAAATGAGTCCAGCTATTCGGGTCCGCAGGAGTGGTCGATTTATACCCACCGAGGCCCTGACCGCCGCAGGCAACGTCCAACCAGACGGTGAGCCAAGTGTGAGTGGGTTGGTTATACAGAGCAACCGGATCACCCAAGGTATTGGAAAAAGGGCTTTGACCGCCGGCGGTAGTGATGCGGGTGAATGTGGTGCCGCCGTCGTTGGAGAACGATGCGCCGGAGATGTTGATCGGGTTGGCGTTGCGGCCTCGTGAGTCGTTGTAGGCGACGAGGACCTCTTGGGCGTTCTCTGGGTTAGCAAGAGTGTATGTCTCTGACTGGGTCACATTGGGAAAGGTCTCAGTGCCAGTGACCAGGTCAACGTCCGTAGCGCCATACGCCAGGGGTAGCAACAGTTTCTTGATCCCCCGAGGCAGAGGTAGTTTTTGGATAGCTTGGGAGAGGAAGCCGCCATGGGAAGCTGAACCTCCCTGTGCCTGGCCGCAGGCACTCAGGATGGCTCCGGCCCGGAAGTTTTCTTGCTTGTCGATGCCTAACTCGTGAATTTTGGAACAGTCAAACCCGTTAGGGACGAGCGGGTCCTTGGAGTCAGTGATAATGTGAGACTTCTGCAGCGCCTGTGCGAGTGCAGAGAACGTGCCAGAGCCCGCCAGCGCCAGAAAGACGCCGGCCAGGACTATAAACAGACCGATTAATACACGGAGATTAAAGAATGCGGATTGATTAGTGGATTTTTTCATAGATGGAATTCGAGACGAGGCGCGGTTTTAGCTGAAACGCTAGAAACACGTCAAGACTTAGTTTTCTTTTTTTTGTCGATTTTTGACTTTTACCCTGTTGACCCTCGAAGGAGCGCATGTTTTAGCTGAAACGCTAGAAACACGTCAAGACTTAGTTTTTATTTTTTTGGAACCGCAAGGCGGAGCGATTGTTTTGGCGTGCTGCAGTAGGTGGAACGCGTTGTCCTCAACGCGTTGCTAAAAGTAAATGCGGCTTCGCCGCGTGACTTTTAGTGCGCGCGATGCTCTGGGAGCAAGATCTTGCGCCCCGCAATGACGGGGCGATTGATTTTGGTCCGGCAGCTGCCGGATCTTCGGAGAAGCCGATCCACCTCAATGCTCGCGTGCGAATGGATCGATAACCCACGGCTAGTCTTCCGATTTCGCGCACAAACCGGCAGCCACTGGATTCTGCCGGATGTAATCCATCTTGGCTGAGAGCTGCGTGCCGCGCTCGTCAGCCCGCAGACGGTGATCGAAATATCCTTCCTGCCAGATGACGTAATTCATTCGCGCATGAAAACGTTTCCAATCTCTGATGACCTCGCTCATCGATTCATTGCGCGCGAAAGACAGTAGCGCGTGCAAATGATCGGGCATCAAAAGAAACAGCGTGATATGCCAGCGCGCCTTGGTTTCATACAGCTTTGCGGAATCGAAAATTGTCCGCCGCAGGACGGATTCGCCGTGGCGACCTTGCGCCAACGCCGGACCTGTTAACGGCCTTTGTTCTTTCTCGCGATCAAGGGCGATGCGGATGTGAAACAGCGCGCCTGGTTCAACCCAACGCGGCACAGTGTGGTGCAAACGCTGCGGGAACCCTCGATAAATTTTCATTCCTATGAGGCTAACCGGCGAGTCTAGCCGGCGAAGCGCGATGTCCGAGTAAATATTGCGCCTTCGGCGTTAGTTTTGGTCCGGCAGCTGCCGGATCTTCGGAGAAGCCAATCCACCAAGTGCGCTGGTGGAACGCGTTGTCCTCAACGCGTTGTTAAATTAAACGCGGCCTTCGCCGCCTAACTGTTGATGCGCGGGTGCGCTCCCCCTCGAGTTTTTATCCGCCCTCGGCACGGACCGCTTTGAACGTGCCACTCTTCGAAGGTCCGTCTCCGACGAGGGGGGAGAATTCCACCTCGCCCGTGATCAAGCTCTCTGTTTCAAACTTTGCTTTGAACACCAATGTTCCCGCGTCGCGTCCGACGTTGCCGACTGGAAATTCGACAGGGCCCGAGAACGTCACGGAGTTTCTTTCACCTCGGGTCCACTTTGCCGGCGAAGGTGTGGCCGGTCCCCACACCTTCAATTTGGGATCCAGAAGCAGGAAAGTGCCTTTTCCAGAGTCTTGCGCGTCAAAGCGCAATGAGCGCTGGTTCCCATTAGCGAAGGTGATCTCCACGTTCCATCTGCCGATCAGGTTCGGGGACTGTGCCTCAGCCTGGGCGGTGCAGCCTATGTGCGCGATTGCCATCAGAATCAATGCCTGTGTTGCTCTCACATTTTCGCCTAAGCCCAATCTGCTTTCCGCGCAAGGTGAAAGCGTTTTTAGAACTTTGAACTGCCCAACCACGAATGGACACGAATGGACCTAGCGCGGCTTGCGCCGCAGCCACAACATTTTTAGAGGAAATCGAACAGAAGGAAATGAAGATAACGAAGGTTTTTGTTGCCTTTGTTATCTTCTGTTTAGAATCTTTTCGTGTGTTTCGTGGGCAAATTGCTTGTAGCGCTAAAAGCGCTGATTCAGCTTCCTATCGATTGCGTGTTAAAGTGGAGGCCCGCCAAATCTCACCGTGACTTCATTCGAGCAGTTCTGTGTGCCAGCGTCGCATACCTTATAGGTATAACGGGCGTTACCCCCTCGCACACCGATGAAGTCCTTATAGGCCCCGTTATTGGCCACCGTCGCGATCACTACCCCATTACGGTAGATGTCGATATTAGCCGCATTCGACCCGCTCCAGGAGAGATCCACCGTGTGCCTGCCCTGCACCCTGCGGCCATGCGCACTGAGCGTGATCGCGCCAGGCGTCGGGGTAGGAGTAGGCGTTGCCGTTGGAGTTGGTGTCGGCGTTGGGGTTGGTGTGGGCGTAGGCGTACCTTTGGGCACGGTAAAGGCATAAACTTTGTTGTCATTAGCGATGTAGATGCGGCCCCGGGCTACGATGCCGCTGTTCCATTTGCGCGTGCCAGTCATCAATTCGTTGGCTCCGCCGCCAGCATAAATAACCGCGCCGGTGTCACCGTTGTAGCCGTGTAAGCGCTGATCACCCTGGGCGCCGACAACCCATACGATCGCGTTGTTGGTTCCATCAGTAGTTGTAACCCATGGGGAGCCCTGTCCGCTCTGACTCACGCTCCAGGCAGGCACTATAGTCGGCGGATTTGTTGCAGTAACTTTATAAGCGGAAATGGCACCGCTGCCGGTGCGGAAAACAAAATAGGTTCCCTGGTTGGTATGGTAAGTGGCAGACGATTGTCCCCTGGTTACACCATCAACACTCTGCGATGCCACTGGATTGGTAATGCCGCCGAGGTTGTTACGATTAAGCAAATAGGCGTTGCCATCCTTGCCTAAGGCAAGCACCAGTTCCGAAGGCGTCGCTCCCGGAACATCGATGAGCATCGCGCTGACACCGCCCAGATCAGTATCGCCGGCATCGAGCTGCTGCCAATTGAGCGGTGCCCAGTAGTCGGTAGGCTGACCGCTAAAAATCGGACCCGCTTGCAAGCGGATAACTGCTTCGCCGCCACGCCATTCGTCCCCCGGCTGCGTAAACGTATTCCCAGTGATCACAAACATGTTCGTGCCGTCGCTAGCCACTCCGCTGTGTCCCCAAATCCCGCCGCCGATCCAGCCGGTAGCCCACGCCAACACGTTGGAAGGATTGTTAATCTGAATGCCGACTACCCAGCCGTGATAAAGACCGCAGTCGCCAAGATGACCGGAGAAGGGCACATAGACAATACCACCCACCAAGGCGAGTGCACCTCGCTCGTTTTCCACATTGGAAGTAAAGTTCATGCCATTGTAGGTAACGGTCGCATTCAAATCGACCGGCCAGCCGGGATTGATGGCGCCGGTATCCACGTTCAGGGAGAAGACGAAATGTTGCTTCGTCGGGCCATCGATCATTGCATTGAAGAAGAGCGCTCGCGAGGCAAGATCGACAACGGGCGTTCCGATAATGCCAAATGGGTTAACAGGAGCCCCGCACAGACCGGACGTGACCGGCGGGCCAACATCCGTTTGCCAGATAATGCTGCCATCCGCAGCGTCGAGCGCATAAACATTATTCGATGCGGTCACGGCAATGACCATTGGGCCCCTAGGACCGCCCTCGATATAAAGCGGCTGGGCGTGAACATTGCCCACGATTGTGCCGTCAAAGTTCAAGTCGCGCGTGACGCTAGCAGCGGCCGCTGGCGTGAATGCCGAATCGATATAAAGACCGTCGCGGGAAAGATTGTTGTTTTTCTGAATCACGTTGATCTGGGCGTTTGTCGGGAGAACCGCGCTCCACAAACCGGCAACGACGAGAGAGGAAATGGAAATTAGAGGTTTCATAAGGTAATCGCTCGATAATCGCGTGCTCGCTTCTACCACAATGTGCTGCCTTCCTGTCAAGCACTGCGGCAGCAAAATTCAAATCCTCTGAAGAGGCAAAGAGATCTGCCCACGAAAAACACGAAAACCTGTGGTGAGCGAAGCCGAATCCATGATACCAAAGCAAGCCGCATTACGAAAGTGCCGAGCTAGAGCAGCCGATCGGTTTTTGTTCGCTGGGAAATAGCCCAGCCCCGAAAGCTTTCGCGAGGTGCGAGGTGTTTAACAGCATAGATTCGTCCGCCAAACACGCTAAAAAACGCCAAAGATCCAGAGATTAGGGATGACTTAGCACTGCTTCGCTTCAAGGGAACGCTTAACCGCGGATTATACTGAGAACGATGATATCTAGAATATCAGTTTTTTGGCGTCCTTTGGTGTAAATTTGGCGGATCTCTTTGAATTTTCGCGACCTTTCGTGTGTTCCGTGGGCAAATCGCTTAGCTCTAAAAGCAAACGCGGCGCCTGGCAGCTGCCGGACACCGCGTCGGTTCAGTTCAGTTCAAGTTGACTCTTTACAGTGGCGGACCGCCAAACCGCACCGTGGCTTGATTCGAGCAGTTCTGTGTGCCCGCTTCGCATACTTTGTACGTGTACCGCACGTTACCCCCACGGACGCCGATCGAATCGGTGTAGGAACCGGTGTTCGGCACCGTCGCGATCACTACTCCGTCACGGTAGATGTCGATATTGGCCGAGGTTACCGGCGACCATGTGAGATCTACCGTGTGCCTGCCTTGCACCCTGCGCCCTGAGGCCGTTAGTGTGATCTGGCCAGGCGTAGGTGTCGGCGTCACCGTAGGCGTTGGCGTAGGTGACGGCGGCGAGCTTGGCGTTGGCGTCGGTGTAGGCGGCACAGTAGGCGTAGGAGTCGGAGTCGGCGTTGGAGTGGGCGTTGGCGTAGGCGGCACAGTAGGAGTCGGGCTTGCTGTGGGCGTCGGTGTCGGGGTGCCGCCCAGGCCTGGGCCCTCGATTCCAACCGTGATAGGCGATCCTGTCTTGAAGAAGCCGACCGTGGCATTTGTAGTTTGCGGCGGTTGATCGGCATCGAACCGGAAGTTATACAACGTGCCCCAGCGAATCGCATTGGCGTTTGGGTTCTGTGCAATGGTCTCCGTCGCCCAGGTCAGAGAACCGGCAGTCTGAGTGTGAGTCCAGGGAAAGCTGCTATATCCCTGGTTGTTAAACGTCCCGTCGTTTGCCCAGCCGGGATGCTGAGGCGGCGCATGAAACCCGATATTGCTTAGATTAACTCCAGCGTCCAGAGGCACGCTGAAGGATTGAATCGCGCGATCCAGGTTCTCGTTAAAGAGCGCGTACTCATAGTGCCAGACGCCAGCAGTGGGGTTGGTCACTTTGTAACCCATAAACCAAATACCGTCGTTGCCGGGATCGGGCTCAACCTGGTTCACTGTTGCGCCTATACCTGCCCAGGCCTGGATAGCGGGCTGCATTCGCACCGTCGGGCTGACTGGTGAAAATGAGAAAGTTGTAGGGCCGCCGCTGACAGTGAACTGACGATGGGAAACATTGTTAAACATGTTGCATTGGTCCGGATGCGCCTGGCACCAGGTGTATTCATGCGGGCTAATGTAGGCCGCTTCGCCAAAATAGGACGCGCCCGGATTCTGCGCCGGGACCAGGTCGCTCGTCTCCACCAGGATCCGGTGGGATACCCCGTCGTGGACATGGCCGCTGTGGTCGTCCGCGTTCGCTGGGAAGGATCCTGTGAATGGATTTATCCAGGCCCGTGAGCCGATCAGGTCCTGGTTACCATTTAAACCGGCAGTATACGGATCTGAGCATCCCGGGCATAGATGCGTGCCTGTTTGGCAATTGGCCGTGTTACACGTGCCGCAGACAGTGTCTTCCAATGCCTCAAACGTATGTTTCACCCAAGACTGGCCAATTTGTTCGAAGCGGTCGTTGTTACTCGCGCCGCCGCTCATCCGATAGAGGTTCTGCGGAACGACCGGGTGATCCGTATTGGGCAATGCAAACCAATCGACTGGTTGGTCGCCGTTGTTACAAGAGTCTGTTCCTATTGCCAGACCCACCTGTGTTCCGGCGCTTCCCTGTTGTTCCACGCTTTCGACATCTCCAACAATAACGTCCGGCCCTGCCACTAGCGCCGGCACTTCGCCGCCAGCTGCGCCTCGCAGGGGCGGCATGACCACTGATTTAGGTTGCCCATTAACAAGCCGGACGATTTCGGTCGGTTGCAGCGCCGCGCCGAGGGAGATTTGCCCTGCGAGTGAACCCGCGTCCGATGGCCGGCCAAGGGCGTTCGCAAACTGCTTTGAAACAAGCAGCCGGCCATGTGTTATGGCAAGTGAGTGCGCATTGGCATCGTACTGGTACTGGTGTCCTTCAATATTGAAAAAGGTGAATCCCGTGTTGCTGTCGCGCACGGCGAGATCGGAAGCGCCACCCGAATGGAGTTTTTCGATTACGAGCTGCTTGAGGGAGGCGCTTAATGCGGCGGGAAGCGTAGCGCTATTTTGCGGAATAAGTGCCATCGACCCTGGCTGCGGACCGCGCAGGAGATTATTAAACACAAGAATCGGAAAAAAGGAATTGGCCGCCACAACGAAACGCATGGTCTCTAATTTTCCCGCGGCGGAGCTGACCCCATTCAGCCGGTTTAGATCGAGATCCATGGTGACGCTTCCGTTTTCCACAATCATCTTCTGCAGAGTGCCGGTGGCCCCGTCCTGGCTATCCGGCCTTTTCTGTTTGGAGCCTGCCACAGAATTCTCCGAGCTATTGCAGAAAAGCAAAAGCAACGGGAGCGCGAAACGAATGAGCTTTGATTTTAACATTGTACCTAATTCTCCGAGTTTGTGCCGTCTGGCGAAGTTATGAGTAAACCGCGAGTTTTCTCATGAGCCACGGAGATATGTAAAGCAAATTTAACGTTTGTTTCGGTTTTCTAACTTCCGGCCAATTCTCGGTGGGGAATGAATTAGTTTGCCAAACGTTGTCCAAAGGCGCTGGAGCACAGGCTTCCAGCCTGTGGGGCTCGCGGGCGTCTCGCCTGCGAGCCGTGATTCCCAGCTGCAGGATGCCCGCCGGCCCCACAGCCAAGATGGCTGTGCTACAGAATTCTCGCGTCTTTTCGTTTGTTTCGTGGGCAAATTGCTTGAAGCGTTACAAAGCAAACGCGGCGCCGGCAGCTGCCGGACGCCGCGTCGATTACATTCTGCTAACTTGACTCTTTACAGGGGCGGTCCGCCAAACCGCACCGTGACTTCATTGGAGCAGTTCTGTGTGCCAGCGTCGCACACCTTATAAGTGTAACGCGCGTTACCCCCTCGCACACCGATGAAGTCCTTATAGGTCCCGTTATTGGGTACCGTGGCAATTACTACTCCATTACGGTAGATGTCGATGTTGGGCGCATTCGATCCACTCCAGGAGAGATCTACCGTGTGCCTGCCCTGCACCCTGCGCCCTGAGGCCGTCAGCGTAATGACCCCCGGCGTCGGAGTCGGAGATGGTGTCGCTGTAGGAGTCGGAGTAGGTGTAGGTGTAGGACTTGGAGTAGGTGTTGGCGTTGGGGTAGGCGTTGGACTTGGTGTCCCCTGCGGGGTAGGAGCTTCTATTTGGACCGTGATTGGGGAGCCTGTCTTGAAGAAACCGATCGTTGCATTGGTAGTCTGCGGTGGCTGGTCACAATCGAACCGGAAATTATACAAGGTGCCCCAGCGAATGGCATTCGCGTTCGGATTTTGCGCAAAAGTTTCCGTGCTCCAGGTTAGAGAATTGGCCGTCTGATCCGGAGTCCAGGGAGTGCTGCTAAATCCCGCGTCCCCTACCGTGCCGTCGTGTGCAAATGCGGGATGCTGAGGCGGGGCATGGAAACCTATGTTGCTCACACTAATTCCGGCTCCCAGAGGCACACTGAAGGATTGAATGGCACGATCCAGGTTCTGGTTGTAGACCGCGTACTCATAATGCCAAACCCCAGCCGAGGGGTTGGTCACTTTGTAGCCTAGCAGCCCAAAGCCATCGTTGCCCGGATCGGGTTCGATCCGGCCAGGGGGGATCTGGCCCGTCCAAGCCAAAATGGCAGGCTGCATTCGCACCGTGCCACCAATCGGGGTAAAGATGAAATTGGTGGTGCCGCTGACATGATACTCATGGTAAGAAGCGTTGTTATACATGTTGCATTGCCCGGGGTGAGCCTGGCACCAGGCGTATTCGTGCGGGGTGACATATTGCGCTTCGGCAAAATAGGTCGCGCCGGGGTTTAGTGTGGTGTTCAGATCGTTGACTTCCACAAGAATCCGGTGGGACGTGCCCGTATGCACGTGGCCGGTGTGGTCGTTGGGATTTGGGTTCGATCCTGGGAAAAAGCCGGTGAACGGATTGACCCAGGCGCGCGAACCCAGACCGTTTTGACTCGCATTTAAGCCAGCGCCGTACGGGTCGGAGCATCCTACGCACAAATGCTGGCCTGTGACGCAACCGTTGGTGTTGCACCCAAAGTTGCAGGCGTCGTCTTCCAATGCCAGGAACGCATGCTTCAGCCAGGAGTGCCCAACTTGTTCGAAGCGCTCATTGTTGCTGGCGCCACCGCTCATGCGATAGAGATTTTGCGGAATGACCGGGTGATCGTTACTTGGCAATGAAAACCAATCCAGCGGCTGGTCGCCGTTGTTACAGGAATCGGTTCCCACGGCCAGGCCGACCTGGGTCCCGACGACATTATCAAATTGCTGTAATCCGGATAGCTCTCCAACGATCACATCCGGGCCCGGGACACGCGCGCCGGGTGCACCTTGAACGGAAGGCAACATTGCCGACTGGGGTTGGCCATTAACCATCTGCTTGATCTCGATCGGTTGCATGGCGGTTCCAACGGAGATCTTTCCAACCACCGAACCAGCCTCCGAGCGACGTCCAAGCTTCCCGGCGAACTCTTCTGAAATCAGAAGCCTTCCCCCTTTAATGCTAAGCAACTGAGCATTGGCATCGTAGTCGTAGATATTTCCTTCAACATTGAAAAAGACGAACCCGGTCTTGCCGTCACGCACCGCAAGATCGAAAGCTGCGCCCGAAGGGAGTTTTTCAACCTCGAGCTGGTTGAGGGACGCGCTTAAGGCAGCGGGAAGAGTGGTCCGGCGGCTGCCGGACGGGATAAGCGCCATCGCCGACTCGAATTCAGGACCACGCAAAACATTGTTAAACACAAGAATCGTGAAAAACGAATTCGGCGCAACGGCGAAACGCAACGTCTCTAATTTTCCCGTGGTCGAGCTGACTCCATTCAACCGGTTTAGATCCACATCCATCGCGACGCTTCCATCTGCGACGATCATCTTTTGAAGGGTCCCGGTCTGGCTTTCCGGACTGATCTGTTTGGACCCTGCCACGGAATTCTCCGAGCTGTTGCAGAAAAGCAAAAGCAATGGGAGCGCGAAACGAATGAGCTTTGATTTTAACATTGTGTCTTAATTCTCCGAGTTTGTGCCGCCTGGCGAAGTTATGAGTAAACCGCGAGTTTTCTCATGGGTCGGGGAGCCGAGTAAAGCAAATTTTTATTTGGGCTTTCTGACTTCCGGACAATTTCTCGGTGCAGAATGAATTAGAACCCATCTAGCACTGTTGAAAAGTTTTGCCAAACGTTGTCCAAAGGCGGCGGAGCACAGGCTTCTAGCCTGTGGGGCTCGCGGGCGTCTCGCCTGCAAGCCGTGATCCGGCAGGCAGGATGCCCGCCGGCCCCACAGCCAACATGGCTGTGCTACAGAATTTTCGCTTCCTTTCGCGTGTTTCGTGGGCAAATTGCTTGTAGCGCAAAAAGCAGACGCGGCGTCCGGCAGCTGCCGGACGCCGCGTTGATTACATTCTGCTAACTTGAGTCTTTATAGCGGCGGTCCGCCAAACCGCACCGTGACTTCATTGGAGCAGTTCTGTGTGCCCGCTTCGCATACCTTATAGGTGTAACGCACGTTGCCCCCTCGCACACCGATGAAGTCCTTATAGGTCCCGTTATTGGGTACCGTGGCGATCACTACTCCATCACGGTAGATGTCGATGTTGGCCGAGGTTACCGGCGACCATGTGAGATCTACCGTGTGCCTGCCCTGCACCCTGCGCCCGTGCGCACTGAGCGTGATCGCGCTAGGCGTCGGAGTGGGCGTAGGCGTTACCGTCGGAGTTGGTGTCGGCGTTGGAGTGGGTGTCGGAGTTGGAGTTGGTGTAGGTGTTGGAGTGGGTGTCGGCGTTGGGGTTCCGCCGCAGGTGCCGCCAATTTGCAGATCGTAGAGCACCGGCTGGTTATTGCTGGGGTTGATAACCACGGTGTGCGCGGGACCCGGCAAGCCCGTGTATGAGACGTGACTGGCAGAGTTACCAACAAGGGGATCAGGCAGACCGAGCACCATCGGGCTAGCAGGATCGACGATGGGGTCGCTGGGACTGAAGTTCCCATCGTTCCCCTGGCCGCCGAAAGGCATGGGGAAAGTTTCCCCGCTGCCCTGAACAGCCGCCTGCACCCACACAACACCGCCTGTGCTAGCATAAGCTTCCAGCGCAGGAATAGCTGCGGTGTAAGGCGTGATGAAATCAGGCAGGAACGTGTCATCCCAGTTGAGAACGACTACTCGATAATCGCTGAAGTTGACCGTCGCCAAATCTGCTGGCGTAAACACAGTGTAAGTGTGCCCGTTACTAGTGATGGCGTCCTTAATAAAGGTAGAGCCCCACGGATCGTGCGTCTCGAATAACGCGAAGTCGTTGGGAGCAGGCTGGCCGATAGCAAACGTGTATTGAACGGTGTTGCTAGCCAGTTGCGCGCTCCAGGTGTTCCCGGGCCAACCGCAGGTCAACCCTGATCCAACCAGCAATCCGCAACCCGGCGGGGCATTCCCCACGTATTGGTAGGTCCCCGTGAAGGCCGCGCCAGGATTGCCAAACTGATCGGTGATAGCTCCGGCGGGAATGTTCACCGTTAAGGTGCCTGAGAAGATGCTGGTGAAGTTCAACGTGAACTCTGCGGTCATGTTCCCATTAATGACTTGGACATTGGTCACAGTCGTACCGGGGACGCCGCTAAGGTGCAGGTCGGTAGTCTGCACTGAGGCTGGATCCACCGGCTCATTGAAGTTTACGTCATAAGTATAACTGGCTGGCCCTGGCGGCTGGAAGGTTCCGCCGTCCGGTGGAACCGTGTCGGTCACAGCTAGCAGTGTGACGTCGTAACGAAACGTGCAGTTGAATTCGAACACCGGCTGGTTATCCGAGGCGCGGTTAAATGCGCCAGCAGGTATATGCATTGTCTGCTCGCCCTGGTTGACTACCGGCGTGCTGTTGAAGTGGAAGGTTATAGTGAGGTTATCTGCGCTGACCGTATCCGTGTCCGCAGCAGTTCCATTAACGGCGAAATCGCTCGGCTGGACAGTGTTTGGGTCCACCGGATCACTTAGGTGTACAACGAAGTCCGTCGCCTGGGTCATTACCACGCTGCCACAGGCCGGGTCGGTAGTAGTCACGGCGAAACCTACCAGCTCCCTGTCGGTGAAGGCATCCTGCTGGGATTGGCCGCTGATGGTCACGCGCCCGTCTGTCCATGAAGTGAGGTGCTTGGTGAGCAACGCGGAGCCGTAGTCATAGTCGCCCGCATAAGTCGCCTGGATGCCCGGGTCAGGTTGCGCCGGCAGAGGAGTGACCACATCGGACAATGTATCATCCGGCAGCCAACTCACGCCATTGTCGTTGGACTTGCGCGACCACATCCTGTAACAGGGAACGCCCGGGCTGCCCCTGGTGCAGCTGGCGCTCTCGCGTGCGTCGTGGATGTAATAGACGTCGCCCGGGTCACTGCCAGCGCCGTGCTGGGCATAGACCAGGTGAACCACATTGTTGAATGCAGCAGGCTCACCCCAGCCCTCGTGCCGCCAGTAGCCGCCGCCATCGGAAAACATGACGGCGAAGTAACCCACAGCGCCAACGCCCGGTCCCGGGAAGGGGGTGCCGGTGTAGGTGTTGCTCCAAGTCACACCGCCGTCGGTTGACTTGAAGATGAGGTTGGTGTCGTTGTGGGGAAAGCCTCCGCCGCCTTCGTCCATGCCGGCGATGTAGATGGTCCCGTTGCCCCCCAAGTCACCCGTGATCTGCGTGTTGCGGACGAAGGTAG
>WNGJ01009875.1_pt1 | contig 15712 bp, 13 predicted proteins | sample 5400611 | NCBI WGS metagenome assembly WNGJ01 (sample SAMN13153375, study PRJNA577476) | soil metagenome | isolation source: 40 cm soil or saprolite under Garry oak tree replicate 1 | place: USA:California | collected 2016-06-15
GCCGGATCTCGATCCGTCGCGCCAGGTCGCCGAGCGCGTCCCTGGCCCTGCTCACCACGGGCAGCGCGGTCGGCGTGCATACGTAGATCGCCCTGGCATGCCGGGGCGGCAGGCCGGGCATGTGGACGTCGGCGGCCGGGCAGCCGTAATCGCCGGTGCGAGTGAGCAACTCGCGCATGATGGTCACGGTCCTGGCCGTGGTCTTCGGCGTGAGCTCGGCCTCGATGGCCCAGCACTCGCCGGCCCAGGGGACGGCGGCGCCGTCCGGCCAGTGCAGCTCGGCGTCGGGAACGTGCTCCCGCAGCCCGATCCGACCGCCCATCCTCGCCCTGATCCTGCGCTCGCTGCGCCAGTACGACGCGGCCGAGGTGACGTGTTCGGTGGCGGCGAACGCGAGCCGGACCTCGGTGACGGCCCGCAGGTGGGCCAGCCGCGATAACCCGGGAGCGCCCGCGCGGTACGGCAGCCCGCACGCGGTGAGGCCAGCCCTGGTCAGCCAGACCCAGCGCGGTCCTGCGCTGAGCACCGCCGCGTCCGCGCTCCCCGCGGACCGCCAGCGAGCCACCAGCGCTCCCGCGCGGCGCTGGCTGGCACCGAGCACACCCGCTAGCTGGTCCACCTGGACGCCGTACATTTCGCCGACGAAGACCAGGGCTGAGCCCTGCACCGCGGTATCTCCCGCCACCGGGTTCCCGCATGACGGCACGGCCTCCGCGCTCACAACACCATCACACCACGCGACGTGTGCCGCGCCCAGCCTGCGATGCTCGGCGACACGACACGCTGGCCGGTGCTGGTGCGGCAGGGGCCGATGCTGCACAATGTCCCTGGAGCATCAGCAGCAACGCTCCAGCGCTGGCCGGTCCTCTGGCCGCCAGCCAGTCGAGGTTCGTTGGGGAAGACGCACCTCGTCCGGCAGGCAAGGAGGTCTGGTGACCGTACGCGGCGTGCTGCAGATTCACTCTGCGCCCCCGGCGCTGAGCCCGCACGTTGAGTGGGCGGTGGCTGGGATTTTTGGCGTGCCCGTCAAGCTGCACTGGATCGAGCAGCCGGCGGCACCCGGCTCGGTCCGGACCGAGCTCGACTGGCAGGGCCACCCTGGCACTTCCGGCGAGATCGCTTCGGCGCTCGCCAGCTGGAACCTGCTCAGGTTCGAGGTGACCGAGGATGCGAGCCCTGGCTGCGACGCCGTCCGGTACAGCTGCACGCCGGCGCTCGGCATGTTCTCAGCCAGCCTGAGCGCGAACGGTGACGTCATGATCGGCGAGAACCGGCTCAGGGCCGTCCTGACGCTGGCCGCATCCGGAGCTGACACCGATCTCGGCGCCATCAGGGAGCTGCACGGAGTGCGGCATCCGGCGCTGGGCGGTTCGCTCGAGGCTGAGCTCGCGCTGCTGCTCGGCGACGCCTGGGACGCCGAGCTTGAGCCGTTCAGGCACGCGTCGGCTGGTGCGCCGGTTCGCTGGCTGCACGCCACTGGCTAGTCGGCCTCGGCCACGAGCGGCCCGGCCGCCGGCTCACCGGCAGTCTGGCTGTTCCGCGAGATCCACTCGTCGATGACCTTCCACCAGTCGTACAGCCAGCGCAGCTGTGCTTCGTGGTCGATGCCGCGCGGCACCTGATCGACGGGCACCCGCCACCACTTGGCCACGATGGTCTGGTTCACCTGGAGATTGCGCCACACGTCGGCCACGGTGACCAGCCGGTCAAGGCCCGCGTGGGCCACGAAAATCACGTCGGCGGACGGGCATGCCTCGATCGCGGTGAAGGCGCCGCCGCTGCGCGGCCGTCGAGGCCCCTGGCAAGCCGTTCGATTTGCTCGACGAAGACTCGCTCGCCCGTCTTGGCGTGCGAGATGAACACGTTCGGCAGCCGGTTGGCAACGACATCGACGCCTGGGTCCAGTTGCAAGCTCGCCTTCATCACCACCCGCGGCCGGCGTCCGTACACGCTCAGCAGCTGGCGCACCAGCAGGAAGGAGTCACCGGGACCAGCGTGCCTGCTCAGCACGATGACGGGGCGGGTCAGCCGGGACGCCAGTTCTTCCCCGGTCAGTTCGGGCTCCTCGACCTCAATCCGGAGCCCGAACGCGCGGGCCGCGCCGCGGTAGACCAGGTCGAGGAACCACCGCATGACCGCGTAGTGCCGGGTCTGGAACGGCTCGGTCCGCAGCCTGCCGCCGAAGCCGCTGGCGATCCACAGGGCCAGGCACATGATCACCGCCGACGTATCGGCGAACAGCCAGACGAGCGCGAAGAACAGCAGCCGGAGCGGGCGGTTGCGGCCCGGCCTGGACCGGCCGAGCCGGTCGAAGAGCCAGCTGAGCACCGCGAGCAGCGGGAACAGCAGCGCGAGACCCAGCGCGAGCGCGGCGAGATAGCGCCCGGAGGCGGCGTAGGCGCGCTCGATGCTCGCCCCGACCATAGTCTTGTCGCGGTAACGCAGTTGCGACAGGTCCGGCGCGCGCGGATTTTCGCCGGTGGGCAGAATGTGCACGTCGACGCCGTCCGGCAGTTCCGACATTTCCTCATGGAACCTGTGCCGTCTGGCGATCTCGAAGGCGACCAGGCCGACCTCCCAGGGCCGCTTGGGCACCGTGAGCGGGTTCTCGATCCTGCCGACTTGCAGCACGTAGACGGTCGTGGCTCCGAGCGCGATGGCGCGGCCCACCGGGATGGAGTCGACGAGGCCGCCGTCGAAGCAGTGTTCGTCGCCGACCCGTACCGGCGGCAGCAAGCCGGGCACGGCGCACGACGCGAGGATCGCGGGGACCAGCGGCCCGGCGGCAAACCAGCGGGCACTCGCCCGCTCGATGCTCGCCGCGACGCACTGAAACGGGAGCTCGAGGTCCCTGAAGTCCTCGGCCGGCAGCATCCGGGCGAGCATGTGCCTGAGCGGCTCGATCGAGTGCAGGTGCGTGCCCGAGCGCACCAGCCGGACCGCCCTGGCCCACAGCTTCTCGCTGAACGCGTCCTGCACGGCCTCGCTGCGCCACAGCTCGGCGAGCCGCTGGGCAGAGCCCTCAGGGTCGGCGGCCACGAACGCGCCGTTGATAGCGCCGATCGAGGTTCCTACTACCAGGTCCGGCCTGATACCTGCCTCGGCGAGCGCCCTGAGCATGCCGACCTCGTGAGCGCCGAGCAACCCGCCGCCGCCGAGCACGAACGCGGTCCTCACGCGGGCACCCTCCTCTCGTGCCGGGACGCCTGCCTAAGCGGCGTGCGGGTTCACGTAGCCGCGGTGCACCGTCCTCGCGAGTACCCCGAGCGTGGCCCGCAGGGCGCCCTCGGAGATCACGGGGAAGATGCCGGCGTCCCGCCACTTGTGGTCGATCGCTGACCAGTCGTAGTAGGACGTGACCAGCGTCCCGCCCTCGGCGGGCTCCAGCCGGTAGCCGTAGACGTGCCCGATCGCCGGCCTGATCGCGCCGAGTATCGTCCAGGCGATCTCGCGGTCGGGCTCGAAGGTCGTGATCGTCACCGTTACGTCGTATTCCCCGAGCGGGTAGTCGTTGAGTGCTTCACGGTCCATGTAAACGACGAACGAGTCGCCGGCGGCGGTGACCGGGTCTCCGGTCGCGTCCATCAGCATCCCCGCGCTGTCGATCGCGACGTGTCCCTGCGGGTCGCACAGGACCCGGAAGATGGCGGGCGGCTCGGCGGGGATCGTCCGGTGTACCTCGATGCGCTCGTTCGTCATGGCCTTATGATGCCAGCCGCCGGACCAGCGATCGTGCGGTGCAGTCTGGCCCTGGTCAACAGGGCCACCGACCAACGGGAGGACAGGATGCAGGCCGTCGTCGTCAGGGAGTTCGGCGGGCCGGAGCAGCTCCGAATGATCGAGGCTCCTGATCCCGTGCCAGGACCCGGCCAGGTACGGATCCGGGTCATGGCGGCCGGCGTCAACCCGGTCGACGCGGGCAACCGCGCCGACGGCAGCTGGGCCGGGCTCAGGGTGCCGTACGTGCCCGGCTACGACGTGGCCGGCGTGGTGGACAGCCTCGGGCCCGGGGTGCCTGGCGAGGCGCCCGGCGGGGTGCGCCCCGGCGACCGCGTCATAGCGATGACGCACTTCCCGGACGGCGCCGGCGGCTACGCCGAGCTCGCCGTGGCGGACGCGGGCCTGGTCGCGCCCATCGGACCCGGCACGTCGTTCACGCAGGCGGCGGCCGCGCCACTGGCCGCGGGGACGGCGGACCTCGTGCTCGCGCGGCTCGGCCTCGCTCCCGGCAGCACGCTGCTGGTGCTCGGCGGCAGCGGCGGCGTCGGGTTGTTCCTGCTCCAGATGGCGGCGCGCCGGGGGATCGCGGCGATCGGCGTCGGCCGCCAGGTGATGCACGAGCAGATGCGCGCGCTCGGCGCGGCGGGCTGCGTGGACTACACCGCGGGCGATGTCGCCGGCGAGGCCGTCGAGCTCGCTGGCGGTCCGGTGGACGCGATCGCGGACCTCGTCGGCGGGCCGCACCTGGCGGCCGAGCTCGCAGCGCTGCGGCCTGGCGGCCAGATCGCGTCGATCGCGACGCCGGAACTCGACCTCGATCCGCTGCTCGATGCGAACCTCACGTTCCACGGCGTCCTGCTCGGCGACGACGGGGCGCGGACCCGCAGGCTCGCCGCCGATCTCGCAGACGGCTCATTGCGTGCCGTGGTCAGCCACGAACTGCCGCTGCCGAAGGCCGAGCATGCGCACCGCATCCTCGAGCGCGGCCACTCGGGCGGCAAGATCGTGCTCACCGTCCGCGGCTGAGCGGCGGCTGCTCGCCGCGATCGCGGCCAGCTACAGCGGGATGTTGCCGTGATGGCCGCGCACGTGGGCGGCCACCGCGATCGCCTCGGCCAGTACCTGCCTGGTCTTGGCCGGCTCGATCACCTCGTCGATGACCCCGAGCTCCTGGGCGCGCAATAGTCCGCCTGCCTCGCGTTCGTGCTCGGCGGCGAGCTCCGCCTCGAGCTGGTGCCGCTGATCAGCGGGAGCCGTGGCCAGCGTCCTGCGGTGCAGGATCCGCACGGCGGCGACCGCTCCCATGACGGCGACCTCGGCGCCGGGCCACGCGAACACCCTGGTGGCGCCGAGCGCCCTGGAGTTCATCGCGATGTAGGCGCCGCCATAGGACTTCCTGGTGATCAGCGTCACGCGCGGGACGCTGGCCTCGGCGAAGGCGTGCAGCAGCTTCGCGCCGCGCCGCACCACGCCGTCCCACTCCTGGCCGACGCCCGGCAGGTAGCCAGGGACGTCGACGAGGACGACGAGGGGCACCCCGAAGGCGTCGCACATGCGCACGAACCTGGCCGCCTTCTCCGCCGACGTCGCGTCGAGGCAGCCGCCGAGCCGCAGCGGGTTATTGGCGATGACGCCGACCGTGCGGCCGTTGAGCCTGCCTAGCGTGGTCACGACGTTCGGCGCCCAGCGCGGGTGCAGCTCGATCCCTGGCCGGTCGAGGACGCCGTTGATCAGCGGGTGCACATCGTAGGCGCGCTTCGGTGACTCCGGCAGCAGGGCGCCGAGATCCTCGTCGGGGAGTTCGGGGTGATTCACGTCCTCGCCGTCGCCGTGCTGGCTGCCGAGCAGCAGCGCCATCTCACGCGCGGTGTGCAGCGCGTCGCCGTCGGTCGGGCTCACGACGTGCACCACGCCCGAGCGCCTGCTGTGCGGCTCAGGCCCGCCGAGCCGCTCCATGTCCACGTCCTCGCCGGTGACGCTGCGCACGACGTCGGGCCCTGTGACGAAGATCCGGCCCTGGTCGGACAGGATCACCAGGTCGGTGAGCGCAGGGCCGTAGGCCGCGCCGCCGGCGGCCGCGCCGAGCACGACCGAGATCTGCGGGACCTTGCCGGAGGCGCGGGTCATGGCGGCGAAGACCGTGCCGACCGCGTGCAGGCTCTCGACGCCCTCGCGCAGCCGGGCGCCGCCGGAGTGCCAGAGCCCGAGGATCGGGACGCCGATCTCCAGCGCCCGGTCGTAGGCGGTGACGACGGTGGCGCAGCCTGCTGAGCCCATCGCGCCGCCCTGCACCCGCGGGTCGCTCGCGAACGCGACGGCCGGCATGCCGTCGATCACGCCCTCGGCGGCGAGCATCCCTCCGGTGTCGGCGGGAAGCAGCAGCCGGACCGACCCGGTGTCGAAGAGTGCCTCGAGCCGTGCCATGGGGTCGCGCGCTGGCTGGGCAGTGTCCGGCTCGGGCTGCCGTGACTCAGTCTCGGCCTGGTGGTTCTGCACAGGCCGGCCGGATGCCGGACCAGGCGCGGCGTCCTGATCGAGCTGCGGCAGTCGGCTGTCCAGAATGGTCACGTCGGGCTCCTTGCTTCCGGTGGATCTGGCCTGCTCAGGCGGCGGTGAAGACGACCGCGACATTGTGTCCGCCGAATCCGAACGAGTTGTTGATGACGGCCATCGGCTCGGGACCACGGGGATGCAGGTCGGTCGGCTTGACCGCGATCTCGACGCCGAGGTCGTCCTCGAGGTCGTCGATGTTGATCGTCGGCGGCGCCATCTTGTCATGCAGGGCCATGATGGCCGCGACCGACTCGACGGCCCCGGCGCCGCCGAGCAGGTGGCCGGTCATCGACTTGGTGGCGGAGACCACCACGCTGGCTGCCACGTCGCCGAGCGCCTCGGCGATCGCGTGCGCCTCCACGACGTCACCGGCCGGCGTCGACGTGGCGTGCGCGTTGACGTGCGTGACCTGAGCCGCGCTGACGCTCGCGTTCTCCAGCGCACGGCGGATCGCGACGACCGCGCCGGCGCCATCGGGATCAGGCTGCGCGATGTGATGGGCGTCGCCGGAGTAACCGGCCCCGGCCGCGACCGCGTACACGCGAGCGCCCCGGCCGGCGGCGTGACTCTCGGACTCGAGCACGACGATCCCGGCGCCTTCACCGAGCACGAAGCCGTCTCTACCCTTGTCGAACGGACGCGAAGCGCGCTCGGGCTCGTCGTTGCGCAGCGACAGGGCCCGCATCGCGGCGAAGGCGGCGACGTTCAGCTCCATGATCGCGGCCTCGGTGCCGCCGGCGAGGACGATGTCCGCACGCCCAGACTTGATCATGTCGATGCCGTAGCCGATCGCCTCGGCGCCAGACGCGCACGCGCTGACCGGGGTGTGCACCCCGGCCCTGGCGCCGAACTCCAGGCTGATCCAGCCCGCGGATCCGTTCGGCATCAGCTGCGGGACGGTAAACGGTGATAGCCGCTGCCAGCCCTTCTCCTTGAGCGTGTCGTAGGCCGCCAGCACGGATCCGATCCCGCCGATGCCGCTCGCCACGACGACGCCGAGTCGCAGCGGATCCACCTCGGGCGAACCCGCGTCCGCCCAGGCTTCCCTGGCAGCGGCGATGGCGAACATCTCGCACCGGTCCAGCTTCCTGGCCAGGACCCGGTCGACCACTTCGGTCGGTTCCACGGCTGCCTTCCCGGCGATCTGGCAGGGCAGCCGCATCGCCCAGTCGTCGGTCAGGGCCTGGACGCCGCTGCGGCCGGCCAGCATGGCCTGCCACGTGCTCGGGGCGTCGCCGCCAACCGGCGTGGTCGCGCCGAGCCCGGTGATGACGACTCGGGTCGCGTCGTTGCGCACTTAGTCGATCTCCCTTGGTCGCTGCGTCCAGGAGCGGGATCACGCGGCGCCGGCACCTGGCGCCGGCCGGCGCCGCGCGCTCCGCGTCCTGGTCAGGCGGAAACGGAGGCGCGCCCGACGTAGTCGATGACGTCCTGCACCGTCTTGAGGTCCTTCAGCTGGTCGTCAGGGATCTCCACGCCGAACTTGTCTTGCGCGGCGACCGCGATCTCGACCATGGAGAGGCTGTCGATGTCGAGGTCATCGACGAACGTCTTCTCCGGGGTCACCTCGTCCGCCGGGACACCGGCGATCTCGTCGATGATCTCGCTCAGCCCGGCGAGGATCTCCTCCTGGGTCATGGCCATTCCAGTTCTCTCCCTTTGTTGTGATTACTCTGCTGTCGTGACTGTCTGGGCGATTGCTGTGTGCGGCCTGGTGCCGGGAGCTCGTGACAGCCGGTCACTGGGCCGCCGGTCAGGGTAGCGTGATCACCTGGGCGGCGTAGCAGACCCCCGCGCCGAACCCGATGAGCAGCGCCTTGTCTCCCGAGGCAAGCTCGCCGCGCTCGATCATCCTGGACAGCGCCAGCGGGATCGAGGCCGACGAGGTGTTCCCCGCCGTCACGATGTCGCTGGCGACCTTGGCCTGCGGGGCGCCGATCCGGCGGGCGAGCGACTCGATGATCCGCAGGTTCGCCTGGTGCGGGACGAACACGGCGAGCTCGGTCGGGTCCACGCCCGCTTCTGCGCACGCCTTCCTGGCGACCGGATGCAGCGCCGTTGTCGCCCAGCGGAAGACCGCCTGCCCCTCCTGGACAATGAAGGAGTTGCGGTCCTGGATGTAGATTTTGTCCGCCATGTCTCCGTCGCTGCCCCACACCACCGGGCCGATCCCGGGATCTGCCTCCTGGGCCGCTTGCTCCTGGGCCGCTTGCTCCTGGGCCGCTGGCTCTTCGGTCTCTGGCCCCGCCGGACCGACGACCGCGGCGCCCGCGCCGTCGGCGAAGATGATGCACGTCGACCGGTCGGTCCAGTCGACCCACTGGGATAGCTTCTCCGCGCCGATCACCAGCACGTACCTGGCCGAGCCGGCCCGCACGGCGTCACTGGCGGCTGCGAGGGCGTAGCAGAACCCGGCGCACGCGGCGTTGAGGTCGTAAGCGCCGGGCGCTGAGATCCCCAGCCGGCGCGCCACCACGGCCGCCGTGTTCGGGATCATCACCTCAGGCGTGCAGGTCGCGACGATAACCAGGTCGATGTCGCCGGGGGAGAGCCCGCTGCCGGCCAGCGCCTTGCCGGCCGCGGCCACCGCCATGTCGGCGACAGTTTCGTCAGGACCGGCGATCTTCCTGCTCGCGATGCCCACGCGGCTGCGAATCCACTCATCGCTCGTCTCGACCGTCGCCGCGAGTTCATCGTTGGTGACGATCCGGGCAGGCTGATACCCGCCGAACGCCAGGACCCGGGCACCGGCGGAGCCTTCGTGGAGTCGCATGAATTAGTGCCCTTCCTCGGTGGCGGCGTGAACGGCTGGCTCGAGCCTGACGAGCGGCTGCCCCGGGCTGACCGGGTCGCCGTCTTCGACCAGCCACTCGATGATGGTGGCTGGGAAGCTGGCGGTCACCGGGTGGCTGTCGCCGCGCATCTCGACCCGCCCGAGTTCGGTGCCGCCGCTGACCGCCGCCCCAGGCCCGTCGGGCGCGGGGGCGCAGCGGAAGGTCCCGGCCAGCGGCGCGACGAGCAGCCGCCACTCTGGCGCGTGACTGTCGGAGTGCACGTCATGCTCGGCGAGCAGGGCGCTGGCGGCGTCGAGGTCATCCGGGCTCTTGACGGCGAGCGTGGTGATTCCTGGCATGGCACGCCGGGCCAGGCCCGCCAGCGTCCCGGCCGGAGGCAGCTCGATCATGGCCGTCGCGCCGAGGCTGCTCATCGTCGCCATGCACCTGTCCCACCGCACCGGCGCGCTGACCTGGGCGCAGATCCGCTGCAGCCAGTCCGCGCCCGATCGCACCGCGGCGCCGTCGGCGTTCGACAGCACCGTCAGCGCCGGGTCATGCACGGTGACAGCTGCCGCCGCGGCACGCAAGGCGTCGGCAGCGGGAGCCATGTGCACGGTGTGGAAGGCGCCGCCGACCTGAAGCGGGCGCAGCCTCGCTCCCGCCGGCGGGTCGGCGGCGAAGGACGCCAGTTGCTCCACGGTCCCGGCCGCGACGATCTGGCCAGCGCCGTTGATGTTGGCCGGGGTCAGCCCGTGCGCCTCGATCGAGCGCAGCACCACGTCCTTGTCGCCGCCGAGCACCGCGGTCATCGACGTGTGCGTGACGGCGGCCGCGTCGGCCATCGCCCGGCCACGAACGCCGACGAGGCGCACCGCGTCTTGCGAGGACAGCACGCCAGCGATGGCGCCAGCGGCGAGCTCGCCGACGCTGTGCCCGGCGGCGATCACGCCTGACTGACCGTCGGCGTGCCGGTGCGGCCTTGCGCCGTTGGCGTGCTCATGGCTCGCGTCGCGTCCGTCGGCCGACGGCGAGCCCGCGCCGAGCATCCATGCGGCAGCCAGCGCGGAGGCCACGAGCAGGGGCTGGGCTACGGCGGTGTCCCTGATCTCGTCGGCAGTGCCCGCCGTGCCCTGCTTGATCAGGTCGCAGCCCGCCAGGTCAGACCACGCGCCGAGCCAGTCGGCGACGCCGGGGAACTCCAGCCACGGTGACAGGAAGCCAGGCGTCTGAGCACCTTGCCCAGGCGCAGCGAGGACGAGCATCTATCTACCTTGCACTGTAGGAGTCCGCCATACGAATAGAGGAGCGTACGAACTTTTGTGACGAGTGAATGTAGGTATTCTACAAACTAGTTTCGCTTGTGCGACAGCCGCCCGTAGACGATGGCGAGCCAGAGCACGAACCCGGCGCGTCCGTCGCCGGGGTTGAAGCCGGTCAGTTCGGCGGCACGCCTGAGCCGGTACCTGACCGTATTGGGGTGCACGAACAGCATTCGCGCGGTGGCCTCGAGCGAGTTGCCCTGCTCGAGGTACGTCGTGACGGTGTCCAGCAGGGCGGCACCGCCGCGATGCAGCGGCTCGTAGACCCGTTCGACCAGCTCGAGCCTGGCGCTGTCGTCGCCGGCCAGCGCCCGCTCGGGCAGCAGGGCCGCTGCTGGCACCGGCCGGGGCGCGTCCGGCCACGCCGTGGCAGCGCCGAGCCCGGCCAGGGCGGCCCTGGCTGGCTCGGCGGCCAGCTCGAGGCTCTCCGCGGCCGGGCTGACCACGACGGGACCTGGGCCGAACCGCGCCGCGAGCTGCCTGGCGACCGGCATGGGGTCACCTGGCCCGCCGAGCACCACCACGAGCCGGTGCCCGTGCACGCCGGCGAGCAGGTCGAACTTCGCCCGCCTGGCCAGCAGCCGCAACTCGTCGATGAGGCCTTCGCGCTCGCTGCCGCTCGCGTTCCCAGCCACGACCGTGACCGGGGCCGACGACCAGTTCAGCGCCGACGCCCACGAGGGCAGGCTCTCATCGATCTCGCCGCGGAGCAGCGAGTCGACCACTAGCGCCTCGAGCCTGGCGTCCCACGCGCCGCGCGCCTCGGCCGACCTGGCGTAGATCTGAGCGGCGGCGAACGCCACCTCCCTGGTGTACCTGAGGACGGCCTCCCTGAGCTCGCTCTCCCCGCCGGGCGCAGCGAGCTCATCCACCCTGCTCTCGACGACGTCGACGATGATCCTGACCATCTCGACGGCCTGCTGCAGGCTCACGGCCCTCGCGAGCTCGCGCGGGGCCGTGCCGAAGACCTCGCCGGCCACGGCGGGCCTGGGCCGCTCCGGGTGCTTCACCCAGTCCACGAACGCGGCCACGCCGGCCTGGGCCACCAGGCCGAGCCAGGAGCGGTTCTCGGCGGAGAGCGCGCGGAACCACGGCAGCCGCTCGTCCATGGACGTCATCGACGCGGCGCCGAGCGCGGACATGGCCTGCTCGAGCCGCGTGATCGTGTCCGCCCTGACCCGGCCGCCGTCTGGCCGCGCTGGCGTTGCCTTCGCGCTCACGTCATTCAGGGTGCCATGCCGCGCGGGGGGCCATCGGGCCGGGACGGGATCGTATCTATGGCCAGTTTCGCGCACAGTGAGTGGATCGCGCGCCTGGCAGAGACGATGCATCGATGACCGTGACCCCCGCCTTCCGCAAGATCACCGTCATCGCGGCCGGCCTCGCCGTCGTCGTCGCGCCCGTGCTGCGACGTCAAATCGGCGTCAGCTCGGCGTCAGCTCGGCGTCAGCTCAGCCGAGCGCCGAGCTGACGTCGAGGTCCAGCCGGTACTTGGTGATCGCCTCGGTGAGCACCTCGTGCTTCAGCTCACCTTGCCTGACCAGCTGCGCGAGCACCGCGAGGGTGATCGACTCGGCGTCCACGTGGAAGAACCGCCGAGCCGCCGCCCTGGTGTCGGAGAACCCCCAGCCGTCGGTGCCGAGCGAGGTGAACGGCGCAGCTACCCAGCGGGCGATCTGGTCGGGAACTGCCCTGATCCAGTCGCTGACCGCGACGACCGGCAGCTGGTGCTCGCCGCCGAGCTGCTCGGTCACGTACGGCACCCGCGCGGACTCGTCCGGATGCAGCAGGTTCCACTCCTCGCAGGACAGCCCGTCCCTGCGCAGCTGCGACCACGACGTCGCCGACCACACCTCGGCGTGCACGCCCCAGTCCGCCGCCAGCAGCCGCTGCGCCTCCAGCGCCCACCGCAAGGCGACGCCCGAGGCTGCGATCCTGGCTCGCGGGCCGTTGCCGTTCGCGCCGCTGTCGGTGCCACCGGCCTCCGGGCCAGCCGAGTACCGGTACAGGCCGCGCAGGATGCCCTGCTCGAGCGCATCGGCGCCGCCTGGGTAGTCGGCTGGTGTAGACGGTCAGGTAGTAGAAGATGTCCTCGCCGTGCGGGTGCCCGGGGCTGCCGCCGTACATGCGGCGCAGGCCGTCCTTCATGATCGCGGCCAGCTCGTAGGCCCAGGCCGCGTCGTAGCTGACGCACGCCGGGCTGGTCGAGGCCAGCAGCATCGAGTGGCCGTCGTTGTGCTGCAGTCCCTCGCCGGTCAGCGTCGTCCGGCCGGCCGTCGCGCCGAGCAGGAACCCCCGCCCGAGCTGGTCGCCCATCGCCCACATCTGGTCACCGGTTCGCTGGAACCCGAACATCGAGTAGAAGATGTAGATCGGGATCATCGGCGTGCCGTGGGTGGCGTAGGCGGTGCCCGCGGCGACCGTCGATGCCATCGCGCCGGCCTCGCTGATCCCCTCATGCAGGATCTGGCCGCTCTCGGACTCCTTGTAGGACAGCAGCAGGGCGCGGTCGACGGCCTCGTACGACTGGCCGTGCGGGGAGTAGATCTTCGCCGTCGGGAACAGCGAGTCCATGCCGAACGTCCTGGCCTCGTCCGGGATGATCGGCACGAACCTGGCGCCGATCTCCTGGTCCTTCATGAGGTCCTTGAGCAAGCGGACGAACGCCATGGTGGTCGCGACGGGCTGCTTGCCCGACCCCGCGCGCAGCTCGTCGTAGCTGGCGTCGCCCGGCAGCACGAGCGGCCGGGACCTGACGACCCGCTTGGGCAGGTAGCCGCCGAGCGCCTGCCTGCGCTCCTTCATATAGGCGATCTCGTCAGAGTTCTCGCCAGGGTGGTAGTACGGCGGCAGCTCGGCCTCCAGTGCCGAGTCCGGGATCTCCAGGTACAGCCGGTCGCGGAACTCCTTGAGCTCGGCCACCGTCAGCTTCTTCATCTGGTGCGTGGCGTTCCTGGCCTCGAAGTCAGGCCCGAGCGTCCAGCCCTTGATCGTGTGCGCCAGGATGACCGTAGGCTGCCCGACGTGCTCGGTCGCCGCCTTGAACGCGGCGTACACCTTGCGATAGTCGTGCCCGCCGCGCGACAGGTTGCGGATCTCGTCGTCGGACAGGTGGGCAACCATCGTTCGCAGCCGGGGGTCGCCGCCGAAGAAGTGCTCGCGGGTGTAGGCGCCAGACTCGACCGCGTAGGTCTGGAACTGCCCGTCCGGGGTGGTGTTCATCTTGTTGACCAGCACCCCGTCGACGTCCTTGGCCAGCAGCGGATCCCAGTCCCTGCCCCAGATCACCTTGATGACGTTCCAGCCGGCACCGCGGAAGAAGGCCTCGAGCTCCTGGATGATCTTGCCGTTGCCGCGGACCGGGCCGTCCAGCCGCTGCAGGTTGCAGTTGATCACGAAGATGAGGTTGTCGAGTTCCTCGCGCGCGGCCAGCCCGATCGAGCCGAGCACCTCGGGCTCGTCAGTCTCGCCGTCGCCGAGGAACGCCCAGACGCGGGATCTGCTGGTGTCCTTGATCTGCCTGGCGAGCAGGTACTTGTTGAACCTCGCCTGGTAGACGGCGTCGATAGCGCCAAGCCCCATGGAGACGGTCGGGAACTCCCAGAAGTCCGGCATGAGCCTCGGGTGCGGGTACGAAGGAAGGCCGCCACCCGGTGCGGACAGCTCCTGGCGGAACCCGTTGAGCTGGTCCTCAGAGAGCCGTCCCTCGAGGAACGCCCGCGCGTAGATGCCCGGGGCGGCATGACCCTGGATGAACACCTGGTCGCCGGACTCGCCGTGATCCTTGCCGCGGAAGAAGTGGTTGAAGCCGACCTCGTACAGGCTCGCGGCGGAGGCGTAGGTGGCGATGTGCCCGCCCACGCCGAGACCGGGCCGGTTGGCCCGCGACACCATGACCGCGGCGTTCCACCGGATATAGGCGCGGATGCGGCGCTCGGTGTACTCATCGCCAGGGAACCACGGCTCGCGCTCGGGCGGGATCGTGTTGATGTAGTCGGTGCTACGCAGGCCGGGCACCCCGACCTGCTGCTCACGGGCCCGTTCGAGCAGCTTGAGCATGACGTACCTGGCGCGAGTCCGGCCGCGGGTCCGCACCACATCATCGAATGATTCCAGCCACTCCCTGGTTTCGTCCGGGTCGATGTCGGGAAGCTGGGTGGGCAGGCCGTCGCTGATGATCGAGTAGCGCTGGCGTCCTGAGGGCACGGGATGTTCCTCGCTCTGGTAGCTGGTGACACCTCCATCCTCACCCCCGGAGGGCGGTAGTGCATCCATGCCCCCTGCCAATGTCGCGGGCGAGTTCTTGTGGTCGGCGTGAGTTAGCTGGGACGTAGTACAACGTAACCGCGTGAAACGGAACGTTCACCGGGCAGAGTAAGCCGTGGGCGGGCGGGGAAGATCGAATCATGATCTTGGATGGCGCGCTCTGCACGAATTGTGACTTGCGCAGGGCCGCTCCCCATAGTGGACTGTCCCAGCAAGAAGTGCAGACGCTCGCGCTGGCCCAAGGCCCATGGCGGTGGCACCACCAGGTGCTCGCCAGGCCGGGCCTGGCGCGGGAAAGGATGGGAGGACGTACGTGAGCGCGACCGCTGGCCAGGCGGCGGACCAGCACGACCTGGCCGAGCGGCTCGGTGTGAAGCCGGGCCATGTAGTCCAGGAGATCGGCTACGACGACGATTGCGACGAGCAGCTACGAGACTCGGTAGCGGCTGGCGAGGACGTCGAGCTGGTCGACGAGGACTACGACGATGTCGTGGACGGAGTGCTGCTGTGGTGGCGGGACGACGACGGAGACCTCGTTGACGCGCTGGTCGACGCCAAGACGCCCCTCGCCGACGGCGGGTATGTCTTGCTGCTGACCCCGAAGGCTGGCCGCGACGGCCACGTCGAGCCCAGCGAGATCGGCGAGGCCGCGCCGACCGCCGGGCTGTCGCAGACTTCGACGGTCAGCGCGGGCAAGAACTGGTCGGCCACGCGCCTGGTCGCGCCGAAGGCACGGCGCTGACGCGCGAGGTCACGACGCCGGCGTGCACAGCCGCGCCGGGGCCCTGAGGAACAGGGTGAGCGGCGGCGGCGCGCCGCCACGCGATGCGGCGAGCAGTCACGCCGCCGTGGCAGACTCGAAGACGTCCCGCACGGCCCGCGGATAGCGATGCTCGCGGGCTCACGCGCGAACTTCCCAGTGACGACAGCAAGCGGTCGCTGCGCGCGATCCGGAGAAAGGATCCCTCAATGACGGTTGAAGTCGGCGACTTGGCCCCGGATTTCGAGCTCAAGGACCAGCACGGCACGCCCGTGAAGCTGTCCGGGCTGCGCGGCACCAAGACCGTGGTGCTCGTG
>WNGJ01003755.1_pt1 | contig 15710 bp, 9 predicted proteins | sample 5400611 | NCBI WGS metagenome assembly WNGJ01 (sample SAMN13153375, study PRJNA577476) | soil metagenome | isolation source: 40 cm soil or saprolite under Garry oak tree replicate 1 | place: USA:California | collected 2016-06-15
CACGTTGACGTAAGTGCGAAAGCCGCCCGGATAGATTTCCGCGCCATCGGGAGCGAAAAGGGAATCGACGCCGGCGGCGCTGAGCTGGGCGAGGTCGGATTCGAAGCTGCGCGGGTACTTTGTGAAATCCTCTTTTGGACCGAACTGAGCGGGATTCACAAAGATGGAGGCGATGACAGGATTGCACTCCTGTCGCGCGCGATGAATCAGAGAAAGGTGGCCTTCGTGCAGCGCCCCCATTGTGGGCACGAGGCCGATAATACGCCCTTCGGCGCGCGCCTGACGCGCGGCCTCCTTCATCCAGGCGACAGTGCGAATGGTTTCCAATGCGAAAGAAACAGAGCGGGTCATGCGCCGGCCGCGATGGCGCGTTCGCGGTAAAAGTGCATGAGATCGGTAGCGATGGGTTGCGCGCCAAGTTGGCGGAGCATGGTCGTAACCTGGCCGCGATGGTAGCTGCCGTGATTGACGAGGTGCTGCATGGATTGCCAAAGGGGGTTGCGATACACGCCGAATTTGAGCGTTTTGTATTCCATGACGCGGTTGAGGCCGTCTTGCGCCAGGCCGCGAACGAAGCGCAGGAGCGCGGATTCGTGTTCCAGCCAGCGCGCGCGGAGGCCGGTGAAGTCGGGGAATTGAGACGCTTCCGGGAGCGAGGCCGGCGAGCGGCCCTGGAAGCGCTCGAGCCAGAGCCATTCGGCGCCGAAGATGTGTGCGAGGGTATCGCGAACCGAAGAGAAGCTGGAGCCAAGCGAGCGCGTGAACTGGTCAGGCGAGAGCGGGGCGCAGGCGTCGAGCACGCGATGATTGGCCCAGGCGTTGTAATCATACAAAAGCCGAACTTCTTCAGGCGTCACGAGCACCTCCGCGGAAATTGAGCTCTGTCCAGGCGGTTAGCGCGGCGAGCGAGCAGGCTTCAGCTCGTTGGACGCGCGAGGCATGTGATAGGACTCCGAATCGGAGGGGAAAGCCCCTTCGCGCACATCCCCGCAGTATTCGCGCACCGCGTTGGCGATGATTTCGCCGAGATTCAAGTATTGGCGGGCGAATTTCGGGATCGGGCCGAAGGTGAGTCCCAGAATATCGTGAAGGACGAGCACCTGGCCGTCGCAATCGGGTCCGGCGCCGATGCCAATGGTCGGGATGCGCAGCTCACGCGTGATGTGCGCGGCGAGTTCGCGGGGCATGCCCTCGAGGACGACCGCGAACGCTCCGGCGGCTTCCACCGCGCGGGCGTCGCGCAGCACCTTTTCGGCCGCGTCGGGAGTTTTGCCCTGGACGCGGAAGCCGCCCATTGCGTTTTTGGATTGAGGCGTCAGGCCGATGTGGCCCATCACGGGAATTTCTGCTTCGACCATGCGGGCGATGAGCTCGAGGCGGCGCTCGCCGCCTTCGACTTTCAGTGCCTCGGCACCGGCTTCCTTCACGAAGCGCACGGCGTTGTGGAGCGACTCGGAAGTGTCCATGTGGTAGCTGCCGTAGGGCATGTCTGCCACTACGAGCGCGCGCCGTGCACCGCGGCACACGGCCCTCGTGTGGTGAAGCATCTCCTCAATCGTAACCGGCAGCGTGCTGTCGTAACCGAGCACGACCATGCCGACGGAGTCGCCGACGAGAACGATGTCCACGCCGGCTTCGTCGAGCAGACGAGCCGTGGGATAGTCGTAGGCCGTCAGGCAGGTGATCTTCTGGGTCTGGGACGCGGAACTTGCTGAAAGTGACTTGCGGTTTTGAATGTCGGGCACGGTGATCTTGCCGTTGCCCGCATCGGGAACAACCGTCATACGCGCCTCCGGTGCCGCTCCCTTCCTTTTTCAAGGCCGACCGCAGAGCGGTCGACGGGATACAGCCCATGCACCAACAAATCGAGTTTAGCACTTTGCTGGGGCTAAATCTATAGGAAGTGAAGGGTTTTCCAGGAGATCACGCCGGGCGCGGGGCCTGGGCGCGGCCTTTCCATTGGGCGCCGCGGCCGAGCCAGTAGCGGACGGCGGAGAGGCAGGTCGCGTAGGAATAGAAGAGGGCCACGAGAGGGAGGAGCGGCGCCCAGAGGGGCGAGAGGCGATAAAAGCGCAGCGTGGGCACAAAGCTGAGCGTCATGAGCAGCCAGGCGGCGAGGGCGAACAGGCGGGTTGCCGGGGCGGGCGCGAACAGGAGGCCGACAGGAGCGACGTATGTCAGACACATGGCTGTGAGCGTTACGACCAGCACAAGCGCCGAATAATGGAGCTGGGTGAAAGCGGCGCGCGCAATCATGTTGCGAATCTCGCTGAAGGTCCCGTAGGTGCGCAGAGTCTGACTCTTGCGGGTCAAGCCCAGCCAGATGCGCCCGCCGTTGCGCTTCACGGCGCGAGCCAGAGCGCAGTCGTCGATCACTTCGCCGCGAATTGCGGCGAAACCCCCGATTCGATCGAGCATCTCGCTCCGGAGGAGGATACAACCACCTGCGGCGCCGGCGGTGCGCGAGGCCGGATTTGCAATCTGGCGCGGCGGATAAAGCTTCAGGAAGAAGTAGGTAAAGGCGGGGATAAGAGCGCGCTCGGCAAGCGTGCGGCTCTGGAGGAGAACGCTGAGCGACGTGAGATCGAGGTGGTCGTGCTCGGCGCGGGCGACGAGGCAGCGCAGCATGTCCGGAGTATGAATAACGTCCGCATCCGTGAGCCAGTAATACGCGGGCTTCGCCTCCTCGGCTCGCAAAGCGCCTTGGGAGAGCGCCCAGACCTTGCCCGTCCAGCCGGGAGGCAGTGGCGCGGCTGAGTGAACCGTCACGGAAGGTGCGGAATCTCGCTCTGCGGCGGCTTTGCGCGCGATCTCTGCGGTGCCATCTTCGCTGTGGTCATCAACGACGACGATCGAGAATGTGCCGGGATACTCCTGGGCGAGCAGCGAGGCGATTGTCTGCGCGATGGCGAGTGCTTCGTTTCGCGCGGGAACGATGGCCACAACAGCGGGCCAGGCGGCCAGACCTGGATTGGAGTCGCGATCGGCGTCAAAGCTCGAAACACGCCAGAAGCCGCCTCGCGCGGTGAGGAGATACACCCAAACAGCGAGAGTGAAAAATGCGAGAAAGAATAGGGCGGTTTGCAAGATAGGTCCGCCGGGCCTCTAGTACCGTTCCAACTTGTTCCGGCAAGTCATTTCTGCAGTTCAGCTCCTCGTCTCCGCCAAACAGATGGCAAATCTCTTGTTAGAAATGAACGAGACAACACTAAGCTAGATCCTCTTGACGAACAGGAAGCCGGCGAATGCGCTTGCCGGTGGCTGCGAAGATCGCGTTGCACACCGCGGGGGCAACCACTGGGAGACCCGGCTCACCGATTCCGGTCGGCTCTTCCTTGCTCATGATCACGTGCACTTCGGTCTTCGGCGTTTCCGCCATGCGCGGCATTTCGTAATCGCCGAAATTGGATTGTTCGACGCGGCCGCCCTTGATGGTGACGGCGTCGTGGAGGGCGGCCGAAAGGCCGTAAATCGCGGCGCTCTCGACCTGGGCGCGCACGCCGTCGGGGTTCACGGGCCGGCCGCAGTCCACGGCGTAAACGAGGCGATGGACGCGGACCTTGCCGTCCATGATGTTAGCCTCGGCCACTACCGCCGCATAACTATCGAACGAGAAATAACCGGCGATCCCGCGGCCCAGCCCTTTCGGCAAAGGCTTGCTCCAGCCGGCTTTTTCGGCAGCGAGCTTTAAAACGCCTTTCAGACGAGCCGTGTCGAGCGGCTTGCCTTCCTTCGGATTGGTGAAGTCCTCGATCTTGCGATCATCGCCGATGAGGCGCAGACGGAATTCGAGCGGATCAACGCCAGCGGCCGCCGCAAGCTCGTCCACGAAACTTTCCACGACGAATCCGCTGGTGGAATGCTCAACGGAACGCCACCAGGCGCGCGGGACGCCGGACTTAGCCAACGTGTATTCGACCCGGTAATTCGCGCTCTTATACGGAATGAAGGCGGCCGTGCCGAATTCACCGTTTTCTGCCTGCTCCGTGCCGTTCTGACGCCACATGGCCGCAATCGAAGTGGAACTCTGAAAGTGTTTCCACGCGGCGAGATTGCCTTGCGCGTCGAGCGCACCCCACATGCGATGGTACGAAGCCGGGCGATAGAAGTCGTGTTGCATATCGTCTTCCCGCGTCCAGAGCACCATCACGGGTTTGCCGACAGCCTTGGCCACTTGCGCAGCCTCCATCACAAAATCTGCCTGATAGCGGCGGCCGAAGCCTCCGCCCATGAGAGTGGTGTGCACAACAACTTTTTCTGGCGGCAGCTTCGAGACGCCGGCGATGACGCCTTGCGCCCACTGCGGCCCTTGTGTCGGGACCCAAGCCTCAGCGCCGTCGGGTCGGATGTGCACGGTGCAGTTCATTGGCTCCATCGTGGCGTGAGGTGCGAAGGGGAATTCATAGACAGCCTCGATTTTTTTCGAGGCGGAAGTGAGAGCGGCGTCGGCATCGCCGTCGCTACGCACCACTTTGCCGGGCTTCGATGCGTTTTCGGCGCATTGCTGCCGAAGAGAATCGGAGGATTCATTTGCGTTTGGCCCTTCATCCCACGTGATTTCGAGGGCCGCGCGGCCGCGCGTAGCGGCCCAGGAATTGTCCGCAAGCACGGCGACGCCGCCCGCGGTGAAGGCCCCCGGGCCGACGGATTCGATCTGAACGACCTCGCGGACGCCGGGCACAGCCTTGGCCTTCGTCGCGTCAAACTTCGCGACTTTGCCGCCGAAGACCGGGCAGCGCGCGATGACGGCGTAGAGCATCCCCGGAGCGCGCGAATCGATCCCGAATTTCGCGGCGCCACTCGACTTGGCACGCGCATCGAGGCGGAGCGTATCTTTGCCGATGATGGCAAAGTCATCCGAGTTTTTCAGCGGGACAGTATTGAAATCGGGAATGGGAAGCTTTGACGCGTCCTCGACGAGCTCGCTATAGGTGAGAAAATCTTTGCGGGCGCCGTGAAGCACGCCACCGTTCTGGGCTTTGCAGGTGTCGCGGACAACATTCCAGCGTTGCGCCGCCGCGGTGATGAGCATCTCGCGCGCGGCCGCTCCGGCGCGGCGCAGAGGAAGCCACGAGCCGGCCACGCTGCCGCTGCCTCCGGTCCCGTGATCGTAGATTGCGGGATTCGTCGGCGCTTGCTCGACCTTCACTTTCCGCCAATCGAGGGAAAGCTCTTCGGCGAGAATCATCGGCAGAGCAGTATAAACACCCTGGCCCATTTCCGATTTGCCCAGGATGAGCGTCACGCGGTTGTCCTTGCCGATGTGGACCCAGGCATCGAAAGGATTCGGCGGTTTCTTTTCCTGATCCCGCGCCTGATCGGCCAAACGGACGTCGGAGAGATAGAACCCGATGACGAGCGCGGCCCCGCCGGTCGCGCCGGTTTTGAGAAACTCGCGGCGATTTACACTCAAGCCCGGAGACATGACGACCTCGCTTTCTGCCGGATTAAGCGGCGGGTTTCTTGGCGGCAGCGGACATAGCCGCAGCACGATGAATGGCTTTACGGATGCGCTGGTATGTGCCACAGCGGCAGATGTTGCCGCTCATGGCTTCGTCAATGTCGGCGTCGGTGGGGTTGGACTTTTTGGCGAGCATCGCCGTGGCGGACATGATCTGCCCGGACTGGCAGTAGCCGCATTGCGGTACGTCTTCTTCAATCCAGGCGCGCTGCACGGGATGGCTGGCGTCGGGCGAAAGGCCCTCGATGGTCGTGACGCGCTTGCCGGCGACGCTGGAAACCGGCGTCATACAGGAGCGGATGGCATGGCCGTTCAGATGAACGGTGCAGGCTCCGCAAAACGCCATACCGCAGCCGAATTTCGTGCCCGTGAGATTGAGCACGTCGCGGAGCACCCAGAGCAGGGGCATCTCCGGGCTGACATCCGAGGGTAGAGTCTGGGACTTGCCGTTCAGTGTGAAGGTAATCGCCATGGGGACCTCCTGAAACGTGAGGAACTATCCTACCTCAACTATCGTCCAATGCAAGAAGGGCTGAGGTCTTCCCGCCTGCCGCCTTTGGAAAAACAGCGACGCAACGAGATGGAGAACGTCGCAAGCTTTTCCGGCGGTGCCCAGAGCCGAGGCTGCCACCAGCTAATGACGCCGGGGGCGTCAGGCGTGCGCAACTTCTTTGGAAGGCTTTGGGCTCGGCGATTCGGATTCGACGCCCCGCCAGCCCACGGGACGCCCGCTCACGGCTTCTTTTACCGAGCGAAACAACACCACGTACATCATTTGCCGGTAGTAAAACCGCTGCAGCAATACTGGAATCAGCAGGGACCATTCTTCCCCTTTTTCGAGGGCGAAAGCCATGACGCACGTGAGCACGTCGATCATCAGAAAGCCAAGAAAAAAGACAACCGAGCGCTGGAGGTCGGCCAGCGTCCAGAGCTGCGGCAGGTGAAAAACATGGAGTTGCGCCAGACCCCACAGCAAGACCGAGCCGAAGAACATCAGATCAATAATCGGAGAAATGAGCGGAAGAAGAAGCTGGAAAATGAAAATGTTCGGGAGCGCGATCCAACCCAGGGCCCCGTAGCGCGGACGAAACAGAGTGTCGGCGTGCTTCCAGAAAGATTGCAGAGTGCCGAAAGTCCAGCGGAATCTTTGCCGGACGAGCGCCTCGCGCGTTTCCGGCGCCTCGGTCCACGCGACACCTTCTTCGTCGTAGATGATGCGCCAGCCCAGTCGGCGAATCGCAATGGTGAGGTCGGCGTCTTCCGCTACGGTGTCCGCGGTGATGCCTCCGGCCGCCTCAATCGCTTTCCTGCGCCAAGCGCCGAGCGCGCCGGGTACAACGGTGATGCAATTCAGCAGATCAAAGGCGCGCTTTTCCATGTTCTGGCTCGTGACGTATTCGAGGGCCTGCCAGCGCGTCAGCCAACGGGCGCGATTGCCGACCTTCACGTTGCCGGCGACGGCGCCGACGCGGGGGTCGGAAAAGTGGCGCAGGAGCTTGCGCACGGCGTCGGACTCCACTTCCGTGTCCGCGTCGATCGTGATCAAGATTTCCGTGTCTGCCTCGGACATGGCGCGATTCAGCGCGGCAGCCTTGCCGCGATTCGCTTGGTGAAGGATACGCACGCGCGGATCGCGGCCGAAATGTTGTTCGAGAAGCTCTGCGGTGCGGTCGGTCGAACCATCGTTCACGACGATGACGCGCAAGTCCGGAACGTTAGAGGCGAGCGCGGCCGTGACGGTCTCGACGATTACGTTCTCCTCGTTATGCGCGGGGATGAGAACAGTTACGGTTGGTGGTGGGTCAGAGAGAACTGCGCGATCCGGACGCAGCTTTTCGATGACCGCCAGAAGCCCGATAATCAGGGCGCGGCCACTGACGAGCATGATCCCGGCAATAAAAATGACGGACATGCCCAGGCTTATCCAGTGGTACATCGCGAAGATGAAGGCGTCCGCGCGCGCCTCGAGCCGCTCGCGAGGATCAAGTGTGGGCATTACCTCGGCGCGGGTTTTCTTGATAAGGTCCGCCACCGGGACAAGCTGGTAGCCGCGTGCGCGAAGTTGATCAATGATCTGCGGCAGGGCAAGGACGGTTTGGCTGCGGTCCCCACCGCCGTCGTGCAGGAGGATAATGTTTCCTTTCGTTGCCTGGCGAAGCACGCCGTCTACGATTTCCGAAGCTGGGACCTGCCGCCCGTTCGGTTGGCGCCAATCCTGCGGGTCGATGCGAGCGCCAACGAGCAGGTAGCCCATTTCCTGCGCGATGGGCAAGCGCTCGACTTCCTCGGCGTACTCTGGCTGATGGTCAATGCCATAAGGTGGACGGAATAGCGTGGACTTGACACCGAGCGTGCTTTCGATGAGGCGCTGGCTGAGGTTCAGCTCGATGCGCACCTGGGCGCGCGGGATTTCTTCGAACTGTGGATGGGTATAGGTGTGGTTCCCGATCTCGTGCCCTTCTTCATATTCGCGCTTTAGGAGACCCGGGGAACGGCTTGCGGCGTCGCCGATGACGAAAAAGGCCGCAGGCGCCTTCTTCTCTCGGAGAATGTCGAGAATTTTGCGAGTCCAGCGCGGGTCCGGGCCATCGTCGAATGAGAGAGCGATCTTGCCTTTTACCGCACCGATCTGCTCGATGTCGTACGAGAGAGGATACACGGTGTAAGACTCGCTGGTAATGAGATCGGTGGCGGGATCGTACTGCAAGGAGCGATGGCCTTGCTTCGGAGTGTCGGCGATGCGCCAGATATCGCCATCCCCCTGCAGGATGAGATCGGAACCGGGTGGCAGGTCGTCCAGTTTTGCACGCGCCGCGTCGTCGGGGCGCGTGGTGTCCCAGATCGGCCAGAGGGATGTGTCGGCCGAGCCGAGCCGCCACAGGGCAGTGCCCTGCACGCCGAAGCGTTCGCTGGCGCGCAATTGGTTGTAGGAAGTCACTGCATCCTGCATCCAGACCTCGTGCACGTTGTTGTTCTCGTCATAATAGGAGTAGTGGGGATTCAACGAGGCGGAATCGAATTCCACCTGCGCTTCGGATTCGGACGCGCGAAGCAGCGCTTCCTGAACGGTCAGATTTTCCGCGGGCAACGGAGTCTTTTTCCGGGCCAGGGACCAATCATAGGCGTAGTTCGCGATGGCCACGACGATCTTCGGGGCGGCCACCTTTTGCAGAATCCAGCGCAAGTTTTCGACAAACCAATCCTGCGCCGCGATCGCACCCGAGGCTCCGGTCTGCCAGTGTTGGTCGTAGTTCATCAAAATAATGGCGTCGCACTGTTTCCCGAAGAATGCGTAGTCGTAGGACTCGTCGTGGGCCGGAAGGGCGATCATCAGCTTCAGACCTTGGGCGTGAAGCGCGGGAGCGAGTTCGGCGATGAACTCACGGTAATGTTTCTGGCTGGCCTCCGGCACGTCTTCGAAATCGAGGACAATGCCCGCTTCCCGGGCGCGAACGGCAAACTGCGTGAGGTTCCAGGTCAGCCGATGGCGAGAATCAGGATTGGCGAGCAACCCGGCCAACTCTTTTGTCCGCCAGGTTGGGCCGTTGGAATTGTTGACCAGGCCCATCATCGGCAATTCAAAATTTGGCGAGACACCCTTCTGCTGCTTGAGCCATTGATGCAAATTGTCTTGCTGGAGCAGGCTGAGAGCAGCGTCGGGCTCCACCTCGTAGCTCTGGTTGCGCTCGTAATCGATGACCGTGAGCCCGCCGTCGGGAGTGACGGCATGCAATTGCTCAGGGATCAACAAGTCAAGGTGCCGGAAATGCTCTTTTAGCGAGGCGAAGCTGGTGGGGTCCCAACTTACATAAAACGCGGCGCGCAGCGGATCATAAGTTGCAGGCACTTGGCCGATCGCCGCCACGCGGCGCCGCCGCCCTTCCCTTATGGGTTTCGCGTGTGGTTTTGCAGGCACGGCGCGATAGGCGGGCCGCGTGTCCTTCAACAGTCCGCCTGGCAAATCGACCGTGGCCAATATGGTTATGAGAAAGTACGCCAGAAGCATGGTCAATGCGGCGCCGGACAGTTCCAGCACACGCCGCGTGCGCCGCCAGCGCACGCGCTCCGCGTCGTAGAAGATGGGTCCGCGCTCTTTCATCGAAGCTTTCAAGCTAACGGCAAGACACAAGCGTGTCAATGATTCCGGAGGGCAGGCGCATCGCGTCGTGTAAGATGCGTGCCGGCCGATGAGACGCCTCGTCGAAAATGTCTGGCTGGCGCTCACTGCGGGACTTGCCCTGCGGCTGTTCTTTGTTTTTCACTTCTCGTCCGCTTCGGACGACACCGCGGTCTACGAAGAGCTTGCGACAAACTGGCTGAAGCACGGCGTCTACGGCGTATTCACAAACGGCCGGCTTGTTCCGGCGGACTTGCGTATGCCGGGCTACCCCGCGTTTCTCGCAGCGATTTATGCGCTCAGCGGCCGCAGCGGCGAAACGGCGCGCACCGGCGTGATGCTGGCGCAAGTGGCGGTCGATCTTCTCACCTGTCTTTTGATTGCAGGCCTGGCTTTTCTGATTGCGAGCGGAACTTACCGGCGGCGCCGAACCGTGGCCTCTCTAGCCTTATGGCTAGCCGCGACGTGCCCGTTTATCGCGAACTACGCTGCTGTTCCGCTGACGGAAGTTATCGCGTCGTTTTTCACGGCGGTGGCGCTCCTTCCGCTGGCCGCGCTGTTCCGTCTTCTCTGCGAGACGGATTTCGTGGTCGGCGGAGATACGCGCCTCATTCGAGGAGTCTTTGCCTTGCTGGGCCTTGGCGCAGCATTTTTCACCGGGGTTGGCGCGCTCTTTCGCCCGGAAACGCCTCTGCTGCTGATTGCGGCGTGGAGCGTTCTGGCATGGGTCCTGTGGCGGAAGCGCGAGGCGATGAGCTGGGTGCGCTCGGTGGTATTGATGGGGATAGCCTGCCTTGCGCCGCTTGCTCCGTGGGTTGTGCGCAATGGCGTCACCTTGCACGAATTTCAATTGCTCACGCCGCCCTATTCGCAGCTTCCAGGCGAGCTCGTACCGCGCGGGTTCATAGCGTGGGAGAAGACCTGGCTGTACCGATTTCGCGACGTGTATCTCGTTTCGTGGAAGCTGGATGGCGAACCGATCGATCTCAAGGATATCCCGGATTACGCGTTCGACTCCGCGCGGGAGAGGCACCGCGTCGGCGCGCTGCTCGAGCGTTATAACCAAACGCTGACGCTTTCGCCGGCGGAGAATGCGGCGTTCGAAGAAATCGCGCACGAGCGCACCGCGCGGCGTCCGATTCGCACCTATTTGGAGATTCCTTTGTTCCGGGCGGCGACGATGTGGTTTACACCGCGGATCGAACTGCTGCCCTATTCGGGAAAGGTCTCTCCTCTGGCGCAGGCGTGGGAAGAGGATCCCGTCGATCTTTCAGTGACGATCGGGTTTTTCCTGCTGAATTTGCTCTATGTTTTCCTGGCGCTGTGGGGCGCAGCGTGTGTCTGGGGCGCGCAGCCGGAGCTTCGTGCGGTCGTTGCATTCCTCGCTCTGTTTGTGGTTTTGCGAACGGCGTTTCTCACCACCCTCGAGACACCCGAGCCGCGCTACGTCATTGTCTGCTTCCCCGCGATTCTCACGCTGGCGGCGCAGGTTTGGCCGCAGCGCGAAACGGCTCGCTATCGTTCTTCGGGGGGTTCGGGATGAATCGTCATGCGATAGACCTGGGGAAAGCGCTCCTTCACACGGTCTTCGAGGGCGGCGGTCACGTCATGCACCTGCGTGATTGGCAAATCACTTTTCATGATGCAGTGGCAGGAAACGAGGATGTGATGTTCGGCTTGCCGCACCAGAACATCGTGGCAATTCACGAGTTCGTCGTACTCCGACGGCAGGGAATTCAAGAAAGCTTCGATAGCGCGAGCGAGCTGGCGCATCTCGCCGGCCCGGCCGTCCGTGCTGGCAATATGGCTTCCGAGCGGCTCGATGTGAATATTGACTTCGGCTTGCCCGCCGCGCAACTCGCGGATTCCGTTTTCGAGGTCGGTCGCCTGCCGATGCGCCTCGCGCAGACTGAGGTTTTCGTCCACCTCGAGGTGCAGCTCGACGAAGAGGCGCCCATCCTGCTGCTGCGCCGAGAGATCGTGGATGGCAAGCCCTTTGCGTTGGGCCAGCGCGCGAATCGCTTCGAAAAGGTGCTCGCCTTCGGGTGCGCGGGGTTCCACGTGCACCATGACGTCGGCGGGGACGATGGCGCCGATGCGCTGTTCAATGGCGTCGCTGAGCGCATGGACTTGCTCGAGGCTGGTGCTCCGGGGCACTGAGACGGTCACGTCCACGAAGTGACGGTTGCCCGCGCGGCGCACGCGCACTCGTTCTGTCTCCAACACGCCCGCCGTGGCGCCGACTGCGTTGGCGATTTTTTGCTGCAAGCCTGCGGGCGCTGCATCCAATAGCGCATCGAGCGTGCGGCGTCCCAGTTGAGAACCCACCCAGACAATCACCCCGGCGACAACCAGGGCGGCGATGGGGTCCGCGAAGGAAAGCCACGGCAGGTGGATCGCCTCCCCAACCCAGACGAGCACGATCCCGACTATGACCACCGACGTGCTCCACACGTCAGTCGAGAAGTGCAGCGCGTCGGCTTCAAGCGCTTCGCTCTTAAATTTTTCTGCCGCGCGAGTCAACGCCCGTGCGCGCGTCAAGTCCACTGCCAGCGCCAGGAACAGCACAACGATCGCCGTCACGCTGGGAATAATGTGCACATGGTGGAAAAACAGCCGCGCAAACGCCTCAAAGATGATGTAGAGCGCGGTGAGCAGCAAAAGCCCGGTTTCGACGAAGGCGGAGAAATTTTCATACTTGCCGTGGCCGTAGGGGTGCTTCTCATCCGCGGGCTCGTCCGAGAGGCGCACGGAGAGGTAAGTAATGATGGCCGCGATCAAGTCGAGCCCTGAATGCAACGCCTCGGACAGCACGCCCAAGCTGCCCGTGAGGATGGTCAGAAAAATCTTCAGCGAGAGCAGGACGATAGCCGAGCCGACGCTCAGCAGCGCCGCCTGCTTTTTCTCGCGCACGCCTTCGCCGAGACGCGGAATCATATCCGCCGTTTAGACTACCATGTCGCCCAGGCCCGCGGTTGTCTCCCCGGCCCACCGCTTCCGAGGCCCCGGCGGTGCTCCTTTCCGACCGTGGGTCACGCGCCAGCAAGGGGGTTGCGCGGCACATTTCATCAGAGTATCGTCCACCAATGGACGGGGGTCATCCTCATGCGAAAGCCCGCTCTTGGACTCGCCTTTGCCGTTTTCGCCCTGATTCCCAACGCTTTAGCGCAGACTGCGACCGAGCCATCCGGTAAGGAAGTCTGGAATACGCTCTGGAACCCGGCGATGGATCCGGAGAAGTCTGCGCACGTGGAAAATGTTCAGATTAAACGCGATCGCGTCAGCATCACGCTGCTCGATGGAACCATTCAGTTCGCAAGGCCGGTGAACAATGTTGTATTTGGCGCGGTGTTTCACGGGAATGGGCGGCTGCAGGTGGACCCGCCGAATCCCATCGAAGCGCGCCAGCTTCGCCTTTTCACCAAGCAGGAGAAGCTGGACATGGCCTTCACGGAAGCCACGTTCAGCTTCACCGATGACTTCTTCGACGAGGTGGCGAAGCAGGTGAAGTGGCAGCCGGGAGCGGCGAGCGATGAGCTCTACGCGAACCGCCAGAAGGAGCGCGAGGAGCTGGGCGGGGCGTATCTTCCGCGGCTATTCAAGGGCGTGCTGTCGGGCGACCGCAAACGAACGGCGTACTTCCTTGCCGATCTGAAGACGAAGGAGAAGGGCTGGGTCGAGGTGCGCGATGACGCGATGCAATTGGAGGAAATCCGAATCGGGCGTTGGGGCGACCTCGGTGTGATCAAAGTGCACGATATCTGGATGAATTTCCCTGCGGGCGGGCGCGACCCGCGTCATGCGTACGATGATCCAGCCGCGCGGCTAGACTTTTTGATTCCGAGCTACCAGATCAACTCGACACTAGCCGACAACGCGGATCTGGCCACCACGGCGCGGGTAACCGTTCAGCCGCATTATTCCGGTGAGCGCGTCTTCCTCTTTTCGCTCGATTCCAACTTGCGGTTGAGCTCCGTAAAGGACTCGCAGGGACACGCACTCGAGTTCTACCAGCCGCGAGAACAGAAAAATCGGTATCAGTCCTACGGCGATTACATCGCGGTCGTGCCGGCAGAGCCCACCCAGGCAGGACAAAACGAAGTCTTGGAATTTCAATCTGCAGGCAAGCGTGTCGTGCGCAAGGTCGGTGACGGAAACTACTTCTGCGAGAGCTTTGGTTGGTATCCCTCTTTGTTCTCCAACGAATTGGGAGTGGATGAGGCCGCCTTTCGTTCCGATTTCGAGCTGAATTTCCGCAACCCCAAGAAGTACAGTCTAGTGGCAACCGGACACAAGCTAAGCGAGGCGAAAGAGGGAAATCAGATCCTTACCTCTTGGAAGAGTGAGATTCCACTGGCGGCGGCCGGGTTTGCATTCGGCGACTACAAAATCTACACGGAGAAGGTCGGCGACATTGAGGTTCAGGTGTATGCAAACAACCAGCCGGATGACCTTCTCAAATCCATCCAGAATGCATTTGACAACCCGCTTGGCCAGTTGGCCGGCGGCCCTGATTCCTCGCGCGCTCCGGGTGCGGCCATCGGAAATCTGACAGCGGCGTCGATGACGAAGACCATTGGTACGGAAACCTCGAATACACTCCGCGTTTTCCAGAGCTATTTCGGCCCCTACCCTTACAAGCAGATCGCTGTGACGAACATCATCGGAAGCTACGGCCAGGGCTGGCCCGGGCTTCTCTATCTTTCCTGGATCACTTTTCTGGACTCCACGCAGCGCCATTCGCTCGGCATCCAGGATCAGGTGCATCTCACGGACTTCTTCCGTGGACACGAGAGCTCGCACCAGTGGTGGGGCCACCGAGTCGGCTGGAAGAGCTATCACGATCAATGGCTCTCCGAAGGTTTTGCAGAATTCTCCGGACTGCTTTACGTACAGTTCCGCCAGAATCCCAAAGAATTCCTGACCCAACTGCGCAAAGAAAAAGAATTGCTGAAAACTGGAGACATTCACAGTCACGAAGTCGAGTCCCTCGGACCGATCTGGATGGGGCGACGGATCTTTTCCTCGGAGACGAATGGCTCCTCCTACCAGAATCTGATCTATTCCAAAGGCGGCTATGTTCTACAGATGTTGCGCATGATGCTTTCCGATTCCCGCAATCCCGATCCGGAGCACCTATTCAAGGAGATGATGCAGGACTATTGCAAAACGTTCGACAACAAACCCGCTTCCACGGAAGATTTCAAAGCTATCGTGGAAAAACACATGACGCGCGGAATGGACCTGGACGGGAATCACAAAATGGACTGGTTTTTCAACCAGTACGTCTACGGAACGGGAATCCCGCAATACACGTGGCACTACCAGACGGAGGCCACACCGGACGGCAAGATGCACCTTACAGGGACGCTAACTCGAGCGGGTGTTCCGGACAACTGGAAGGACGCCGTGCCCCTCTATGCGCACGTCGGCGAGAAGACATTCCGCTTGGGCACGATCGCAGCGACTTCACCCAGCACTCCGCTGGAAGTGATGATCCCGGGGAAGTTCGACAAGTTCACGATCTGCGACAACGAAGACATGCTCGCCGACATCAAGCAGTGAGCCCCGGCATGCACGGCCGGCCGGGCGCTCTCATTTTGCGGCGGTCAGCTGTGGCGCCGGAAGGAGCGGGAGACGTTTCGGCTCCCCGCGCGCCCCGCGCACTTCCACTTCATCGAAGAGGAGTGACGGCGCGACGATTGCGGCGGGGAGGCCGCCCCGCGCGGAACCGAAAGCTCCCAGCGCGGTCCCCGCAAAACCCGCCTCCTGGCTCTCCATGAAGTTCCACGCAAACGAATCGTTGCCTATGCCCGCCAGATTTCGCAGACTTCGCGAATTTAGGCCAATGATGCGGCCGCCGCGCACCAACTCCTCATGGCCGTCTTCCGGGTAAACCTTGTACGCGAGCAGTGGCAGACGGTCGCCGCTTCCCGCCCCTCCGGCCAGGCTGGCGAGCAGTTCGGAAAAATCGTCCTGACGGCTGATACTCAGCGCAGGGTTGTCCATTTCGCGCACTACCAGGCAGTAAGAAAGCTTTTCTTCCCGGCATTTGTCGAGGAAGCGCTTGCGCAATTCCTGCGGCGAGACTGCGTCGCTCGACGTGAAAAAAAGGTTGCTCATCGTTGGCCG
>WNGJ01004236.1_pt1 | contig 15710 bp, 12 predicted proteins | sample 5400611 | NCBI WGS metagenome assembly WNGJ01 (sample SAMN13153375, study PRJNA577476) | soil metagenome | isolation source: 40 cm soil or saprolite under Garry oak tree replicate 1 | place: USA:California | collected 2016-06-15
CATTGACCGCGATGATGAGGGCAATCAGCACGGTACCGAGGCCGATCGCGAGCGGCAGATCGCCCTTAGAGGTCTCCAGCGCAATCGCGGTCGTCATGGTGCGCGTGAAGCCGTCGATATTGCCGCCCACGATCATCACGGTACCGACCTCGGCCGCGGCGCGCCCGAAGCCGGCAAGCAGGGTCGTCATCAGGCTGAACCGGGCATCCCACAGCAATGCCGCAACCCGACCGGCGGGACCGACGCGCATCGCGGTCATTTCATCACGGTATTCGACCCACAGGTCCTCGACGGTCTGGCGGGTCAGCGCGGCGATGATCGGCATCACCAGCACGGCCTGAGCGAGGATCATGGCCTGCGGCGTGAACAGCAGGCCCAAGAACCCGAGCGGCCCCGACCGCGACAGCAACAAGTACATGGCAAGCCCGACCACGACCGGTGGCAGCCCCATGAACGCATTGAGCACGACGACGATCACGGCGCGTCCAGGAAACCACACCAACGCCAGCAGCGCACCGAGCGGCAGACCGATTGCGGCCGCAAGCACCGTCGCAGAGAGGCTGACGGTCAACGACAGCCCGATGATCGCGTAAAGCGCCGGATCGCCGCCGATGATGAGATCGAAGGCCGAAACACTGTCTTGCATGCTGTTCTGCCGTGAACTGCTCTTCTCCCTCTCCCCGCTTGCGGGGAGAGGGGAGACCCCTCATCTCGCCTGCAGTACCGTATCGACCAAGGCAGGTTGGCCGGCCTTCACTTTCGCGATGGCGCGCCGCAGCGCGCCCGCAATGTCCTTCGGCTGCACAATCGGACCTTCGGCGTACCAACCTGGCGAAATCCGGCTCCGGCGAGGCGATGTCCTGGCCGATATAGGCGCGCTCCACCGGCGTGCCTCGATGCCCGGCCACATGGATTTGATGCTCCCAGTCGTTGTAGTACGCGCGATTGTTGTACATGACGATGAGGAATGGGATGTCGTTCTTTGCCGCCGTCCACAGGGCGCCCGCGTCGAACATCAGGTCGCCGTCGGGCTGAATATCGACCACGAGGCGACCACTGCCGCGGTGCGCCAGCGCGACCCCAAGCGACACTCCGATCTGCGTGCCGGTGCCGAGTGCACGGCCGGCGTGGCGGTACGGCTTATCGAAATCCCAGAGCTTGAGAACCCAATCCTGCAATGTGCAGGCGGTGAGCACCCAGTCCTCGGTCTTGATGGCCTCCCAAATCTCGTGCGCCAAACGCGGCAGCGAGATTGGGCTTAAGTCCCAGTTCTCCCGCGACTGCTCCTCCCATTTCGCAAACAGGGCATCGTGACGAAGAGCGATCTCGGCAGCGCGAGCGGTAATGTGACCGGCAAGGGAGGCGTTACGGCCGATCCGATCCGCGCAAAGTCTCGTCAGCTCCGGGATTGCCGTGACGGTGTCGCCGAGCACCCGCAAGCTGCAATCGGGCATGCGGGTAAAATCCATCGACCATTTGGAAAGCCCGATGTCGCCGAAGCCGAGCTCGATCATTTCGCATGTCGCAGGATAGAGAGGTTGCGTGGCCCGCTTCGTGCGGTCAATGATGTGGGTCGGCTTTTCCCAGTCACGGGTGTCGAGAGCGAGAATGAGGTCGGCGTCGCGAAAGGTGCCCTTATCCATGCTCAGGTTAAGCGGATGGCGGTTAGGGAAATTGAGCCGTCCGTTGACATCGTAGACGGCGGCGCCGACAGTCTCGGCGAGCGCCACCAGATGATGAAATCCCTCCGGATGGCGGCCGACATACTCGGCGAGCAGCACCGGAAATTTCGCGGCCAGCAGCCGATCCGCGATTTTGGCGATGGCTGTCGCATCCGCCGCCATCGCGGCCGGCACCGTCGCATCGGCATGCGACGGCATCCGGACCGCCGCGATGAGCGGCTGCTCCTGCAACCAGGCATCGTAGCACATGTAGATCGGGCCTTGCGGCTCGGTCATCATCGCCGCGTAGGCGCGGGCAAAGGAGTCCGGTACCCCCTCGATGCTGCCGGGCTGGTAGTCCCACTTGACGTAGTGGCGGACCTGTTCGCCCTGAACGTTGGCGGTGTGAATCCAATCGATGAAAGGCCGGCGCTTGCTCTCGTCCATCGGGCCGGTTGCCCCGATCACGAAGATCGGTGCGCGGTCGACGTATGCGTAGTAGATGCCCATAGTCGCGTGCAGAAGCCCGACGACGTCGTGCACGATCGCCACCATGGGCTTGCCGGTCGCCTTGGCGTACCCGTGAGCGATCTGCACCGCGATCTTTTCGTGCTGGCACAGCAGCATGGGCGGATTGTTGCCGCCGTAGTTGACCAGCGAATCGTGCAGGCCGCGATAGCTCGCCCCCGGATTGAGCGCGATATAGGGGAAGCCGAACTGCTTGATCAGATCGACGATGATGTCGGACTGCCAACGCCGTTCGGCGTAGGTGCCTTTCGGGTTGGTTTCGCCGTCACTTGACTGTGCATCCGTCGCAATTTCGTTCATGTTTGGCTCTTCCTGGGTCGGGAGCCCTGTAGCCCGGATGGAGCGCAGCGTAATCCGGGACAGGCTGATCCCGGATTACGCTGCCGCTCCATCCGGGCTACGGGCATCGACCCGGAAATCACAATGCGTCGAACGCCTTGGCGACGAGATCGACGATACTCTTCGGGGTCCTCATGATGGCATCGCTGTATTTCTGCACCTCTGCGCCCGGCGTCGGCTCGACATAGATGCTGCGCTTTTGCGCTTCGGCGAGGAAATCCTTGTCGACCACCACCTTGTCGAACGCGGCGCGCAGCGCCGCCACCCGGTCGGCCGGGACGTTCTGCGGGGCGAGCAGCGCCCGGCCGATGGCGGCGCCGGCCGAGACGAATTCGATCGCGGTCTTGGCGGTGGGCTCTGTGACGATCTCCTGCATCAGCGGCACGTTTGGTAATTCCGGCGTGCGCTTGAGGCCCGCCTGCAGCAGCGGGATGAAGGTGCCGTTGTCGATATTATCCTTGTCCTCGGCGCGCCACGAGTTCCAGGCTTTCGACACCAGATCGACCTCTCCGCGCAGTAGCGCCAGCGTGTAGGCGGAGGAGCCGTCATAGCCGCAGATGATATTGAGCGGCATCTTGGCGATGACCTTGAGGGTTGCGGGGTACTGGAAGCTCTGCGACGCCCGGCCACTGCAGCCGACATTGGTCTTGCCCTTGAACAGGTCCTCGGCGGCGGCGAGCTTGGAGCCCTTGTGCACCATGAAGGCGGTGTTCACCGGCGCAAGCGAGCCGATATAGCTCATCTTGGTGACGTCCCAGCGACCTTGCACCGGGTCCATGAGCTGCACATACGCGATGGTCTCGGGAAACAGAGAGATCATCGAGCCGTCCTTGGGGCCCTTGGCATAAAGGTAGGAAGCCGCCTTGGAGCCGGCTCCGCCCGGCATACTCTGAACGATTACGGTCGGCTTGCCGGGAATATACTTGCCGATATGGGCGGCAGCGAGTTGCGCGTAGAGATCATAGGAGCCGCCGGGCGGATGCCCGATCAGGATCGTGAGTTCGTGGCTCTTGTAGAAATTCTCCACCGTCTGGCCGGCGGCCGGCAGGGTGAAGCAAATCGTCGCGGCGGTCACGAGAGCTACCGGGACGAGGCTCCGTCGAGAGGAAGCCGTCATGGATATCTCCTTGGGTTTTCTTTGACTGATTGCTTAATACCGATAGCCCGCGACGGCAACCTGCGTGGTGGCCGGTAACGATAACCTGCGACGCGTCGGCGCATGCTAGCCGTAACCAAATGCCACTTGATCAAACGGCGCCCAGGGCGAACAATCGTATCCGGGAGCCGCCGGTGGCGCCGGATCTTGCCAAATAAATTCTCGGGGAGGAAACGGAATGACGACACGCAGAAGCTTCCTTAAAGGAGCGGGCGCGGCGGGCATCGCGTTCTGCGGTTGCGGAATGCTTGCCGCTGCACATGCGCAGGAGCCCGGGCGGCGCCTGCCCGTCATGGTCAAGGACAAGCGGATCAATACGATCGATGTGCACTCCCACTGCCTCTTCCAGGAGGCAGTCAACCTGATGGGTGACGAGGCCCGCAACGTGTTTGTGCCGGTCAGGGGTGCGGAGAACCAGTACATTGTCGTCGCCGAGCGCCTCAAGCAGATGGACGCGATGGCAATCGACATGGAAGTGCTCTCCATCAATCCGTTCTGGTATCGCAAGGACCGTGACACCGCAGCCGCAATCGTCAAGATGCAGAATGAGAAGCTCGCGGAGCTGTGCGCGTCGCGGCCGGAACGCTTCGCAGCCTTTGCGTCGCTTGCCCTGCAATTCCCCGATCTGGCGGTGCAACAGCTCGACGATGCCGTGAAAAAGCTCGGCCTTCGGGGCGCCCAGATCGGCGGCAGCGTCGCGGGCGAAGACTTTTCGAACCCCAAGTTTCACCCCGTCTGGGCGAAAGCAGAAGAGCTTGGGGCTGTGCTCTTCATTCACCCGCAGAGCACGCCGGAGCTTGCCAAGCGCTTCCAGGGCAATGGCTGGCTATCGAACACCATTGGCAACCCGCTCGATACCACCATCGCGCTTCAGCATCTGATCTTCGAAGGCACGCTGGACCGCTTCCCCGGCCTGAAGATTCTGGCAGCGCATGGCGGCGGATATCTCGGCTCCTACGCGCCGCGTTCCGACCACGCTTGCTTCGTCGCGCCTCCAGGCGCCTGCAATCCGGAGATCAAGCTGAAGAAGCAGCCGACCGAATACCTGCGTCAGCTCTATTTCGATGCCCTGGTGTTCACACCTGAGGCGCTGCGTCATCTCGTGGCGCAGGTCGGCGCGAGCCAGGTCATGCTCGGCAGCGACCACCCGTTCGTGTGGGAGCAACATCCGGTGGATCACATCTTCGCCACCACGACCCTCTCCGATGACGAGAAGGCAGCGATCCTCGGCGGCAATGCGGCGCGGCTGTTGGGAATTAAAGTCTAGCGTGGGATTCAGCTGAGGGATGTGTCGTAGTAGATGTGCCTGACCGGGCAGGTAAGTGCGAACTCCGGGAGGGGAGAGTTCATCAGGACCATATCAGCAAGGCCCGCCTAAGCAGCGCGTTGTCGCGGCGGGGTTGCGACGAGTTTCGCCTGTAGTCACGGCCACGTGATAGCGGCCATCAAATGACCGGGAATAAATCACCTCGCCCCGCAGTTTCTCCCCTAGTCGGCCCTTTTTAGTGGCCGCGAGGGAGAGAGCATATGGGACAGAATGAACGGGACGGCATTGATCGGCGCGGCGCATTGGAATGCATGATTTGGGCCGGCACGGGCGTGCTGTGGACGATGGTTGGCGGCGTGCCACGGTCATCGTCATTGCTGGGAATTTCCGAGGCCAAGGCGCAGGCCGCAAGCGGTTTCACCTTCCTGCAGATTTCCGACAGCCATATCGGTTTTAGGGCGCCGGCGAACCCCAATCCGATGGCGACGCTCGACGAGGCCATTGCCAAGATCGGAGCGCTGCCGCAAAAGCCTGCCTTCATGCTTCACACCGGCGACATCACCCATTTGTCCAAGCCTGAAGAGTTCGATAACGCCGATCAGGCGATCGGCAAGGCACGGCTCGATACCTTCTACGTTCCGGGCGAACATGACGTTGTCGATGCCGACCTCGGCAAGGCCTACATGGAGCGCTATGGCAGGCGGGTCCAGGCCAAGGGGACGGGCTGGTATTCGTTCGACAAGAACGGCGTGCACTTCGTGGGCCTCGTCAATGTGGCGAATCTCAAGTCGGGCGGCATGGGTACGCTCGGCGCCGAGCAGCTTGCGTGGCTCACGGATGATCTGAAGGGCAAATCGGCCTCGACCCCGATCGTGCTGTTCGCCCACATCCCGCTGTGGACTGTGGAAGAAAAATGGGGCTGGGGAACCGACGATGCGGCGCAGGCGCTCGGCCTTGTCAAGCGTTTCGGGTCGGTCACGGTACTCAATGGCCACATCCACCAGCTCATGCAGAAGGTGGAAGGCGCCGTGACGTTCCACACTGCGCGCTCGACAGCCTTCCCGCAACCGGCCCCCGGCACCGCGCCGGCGCCCGGCCCCATGCGGGTGCCCGACGACAAGCTGCGCACCGTGCTTGGCATCACCAGCGTTGCCGTTAAGCAGGGCACTCAGCCTCTTGCCATTACGGACAGCGAACTCGTCAAGGCGTGATCTCGTGGCCGGGGCCCGGCACAGATCCCGGTCATGTTGAACCGGGATCCCGGCCGGGCTCGTCGCCACCGGATTTGATCCTGGGCGATCCACACCCCGCTTGACGAATTTCGACAAAAACGGCCGTGGATGCCCGCAAGAATCCCCCGCCTTACCCTGATGTAGGGGCGACCCTTGTGGTCGCCCTGTTGGCGGACGCGGTGCGCAGACCGGGCGACCACAAGGGTCGCCCCTACAGTAGGTAAACGGGGACGTGCGTGACGCCGAGCGTGCCCTCGATTTGAACTGCGGCTCCTCACAACAAAAAGGCTTCTCTCACATGTCTCTGACTTACGACAGCCTCCGCGCATTTGCGGCGGGCGCGGCGGTGTGCTGCGCCGTCTATGGCGCCCTCGCGGCGTCCGGCGAAACCCACCTGACCATCGACAACTTCACCTTCAAGCCCGATGCCATCACGGTTCAAGTCGGGACCAGGATCGTGTGGGTGAACGACGATGACATTCCGCATTCGATCGTCGAAACGACGGGCAAGTTCCGCTCCCCGGCGCTCGACACCGAGGATAAGTTCGGCTTCACCTTCGATAGGGCCGGTAGCTACGAATATTTCTGCGGCCTGCATCCACACATGAAGGGCAAGGTTGTGGTGACGCCGTGAAAGCGTCTAGAACGTCCGCGCGGTGTTCGGCGGCGTCTCGGTGTCAGGTGAATGGAATACCCTAGATCACTATTGCCGCCGTGCATCGCCGCAGTTCTCGCTTTGCATGTCGCGCCGGTCAGCGCCGCCGAGGGATGCACGCAGACAAGCGCACCGATTGCGACCGACCGGCCGGATGTCACCAACTCCAGCGTCGTTGTGCCGGTGGGCAGCCTGCAGAACGAGAACGGCGTTAATCTGAGCCGGCGCGGCGGCGCCGACATCTTCGATGGCACCAACAGCCGGTGGCGATTGGGCGTAGCGCCGTGCTTCGAGGTGCTGATCGATGTGCCCAACTATGTGGGCACGCTCCGCGGTGCGGGCGCTTCGGGCTTCGGCAACGTGGCGCCGGCGCTCAAGTGGCAGATCAGTCCGGTGCCCGGCAAGGTCGATCTCTCTATGACCATAGGGGCGGGATTTCCAACCGGGGCTGTCGCAATTGCGGGCCGCGGCGTGCAGCCGTACCTGCAATTTCCGTGGTCAGTGGAACTGCGGGACGGTTGGGGCATCAGCGGCATGGTGACGAATTTTTTCACGCCGGACGACGCGGTCAACAAGTTCAGCAATCAATCGACCTTCGTGCTCGAACGGGAATTCGGCGAACGTTCCTTCCTGTTCGTCGAGTATGTCGGCGATTTCCCGCTGAACGGTGGAATCAGCCAGCTCATCAATTCCGGCGGCGGCTATCGCATCACTGACACGCAGCAGATCGATTTCCACATCGGATTCGGCCTCAACCGCAATTCGCCCGCCTATATTTTTGGCGTGGGCTACTCATTTCGGCTGGACGGGTTGTTCAAGTCGAGCCCCTGACGCGTAGGGTGGGCAACGGCGCTCTTCGCGCCGTTGCCCACGCTGTCAAAGCTCGCCTACAATCTGCTTGTGTCGAGATACCGTCGTGCAAAGATCGAGGGCGGCACATTCTTCTTCACGATTGCGCTCGCCGATCGGCCGAACGATTCCCTCGTGCGGTACATCGATCATCTCCGCAAAGCATACAAGTTCGTTGTCGACCATTACCCCTTCGAAACTGTCGCGATCTGCATATTGCCCGATCATTTGCACGCGATCTGGTCCTTGCCGAAGGGGGATTGGAATTTCGCGGTGCGTTGGAGTCTCGTTAAAAGCAAGTTCTCCCGCGCACTCCCAACTCCGGATTTGCGCTCACGAAGCCAAATTGCAAAGCGCGACAAGGGGATTTGGCAGCGGCGGTATTGGGAGCATGTTATTCGCAATGACGACGATCTCGTTCGTCACGTTGATTACATTCATTTTAATCCAGTCAAGCACGGATACGTTTCGCAGGTCCGAGAATGGCCTCACAGTAGCTTTCACCGTTACGTCGAACGTGGACTCTTGCCGCTGGATTGGGGCGGAGACGTGAGTGCAATTGAGATCGCCGGAGAATTGAAGTAGGCACCGACAGACGGCGTGGGCAAGGCGCGAAGAGCGCGCCTTGCCCACCCTACCGTGCCTCGCTCGGTGCGCGCACGAGACGCGCGGTCCCGCCGCCTACGTCTTCAGATTAGCCAAAATCTCCTCCAGCGCACCGTCTGCCAGCGCGCGGATTTCATCATGGGTGCGGTCCTGGATCGGATGCTGGACGAACACCACGGCCGGATCGTAGCCGAGCGCCCGGCTCTGCGCCGCCGCCGCGACCTTGAATTCCGTGGTCGCAACCCCGACCGCCACAGTGCCTAGCCGTTCGAGTCCCGTAATGTCATGCATACAGCACGACGTGCAGGAGCCTCAATCAGCCAAGCCTTCGACGACGAGATCGCATTCGGACCTGATCTGCTGTTTCAGCTCGATCGGCGCCAAATGGGTAAAGTGCTTCTTGCGATAGCGCTTCACCGTATGGCCGCGGGCCGTCAAGAGCTCGTCAAGACGATCAAGAAATTCGTCGCCGCGCATCTTGGCGATATCGAACAACCCGATCGTCTTGCCCGCAATCGATGGCGGACGGGCGAGACGCGGGGCAATCGCTGCCACTATCTCGGCCGTGGGGTCGAGGAGAATGTTGTCCGGCATCGTTATCTGATCTCCCTGGTTACCGGTTCGATGCTGCCTCTACCGCCAATCGATGGGATGATGGCGGAATATTTGCCGGCGTAGCCGCCGGCGCGGATGATGTTGAAGGTGCCGTTCTTGAATTTGGGCACCAGGTTGTCCGGATCGGATTTCTCGTCGGCCGTAAGCCCCATCAATCCGGCGCGGCCCGATACCACCTCGCGCACCGGAATCTTCAGCAGCCCGAGAAGCTCCTCCCTCACCCGCGCCTTTGACCACCCGGCGTCATAGAATACAATGGCATGTTCCCGCGCGATCGCCAGGAACGCCTGCACCCCGATGATGTGGCCGGTACCGTATATGGCGCGGATGCAGCCCGCATAGGAGCGGCACAAATCCTCCGGCTGGCGCGAATTGTGATCGATGATCTGGGTGATGCCGTCGCCCGGAAATATCGTGACGGTTGAAGCTTTCGGCGAATACCCGAGCGACACCGCATAGGATTCCCAGCGCGGATCATCCTCGTCCTCGGCAAAGCAGAAGGAATATTTCGCTGGGCTGCCGAAGACCGAGCGATCGATCTCACCCGGCCGCCCGCCGCCCACATTGCGCACGATAAGCTGCAGCGTACGGCCGATCGCCGCGTTGGCGCGGTTGCCCTGACCGAACACATTGCCCTTCGCGTTCATTCCGATGGCGCGCGCGATCGGTCCGTTGACCATGACCACGGGCGTGCAGGCGTTGGTGGTGGCCAAGACACCGTGGAGCCCGAAGGCCGGCGTCAGCGCGGCCTCGACCGCGGTCAGCACCACCGGCATGTATTCGGGTCGGCAGCCGGCCATCACGGCGTTGATGGCGACCTTCTCGACGGTACATTCGGCAAGATTCGGCGGAATTTTGCCGATGATCTCCTGCGGTGTGCGCGCGGTGCCGTCGAGCATCTCGAGCACGCGCTCTTCTGTGGGCGGTACCACCGGCAGGCCATCAGTCCAGCCGCGCTCATAACAGGTTTCGACCGGATCGGAGAGCGCCGGCACGGTGATGCGGCGCGACGCGAGGCCGGTGTTGCCGTATTTGACCTTGAGCCGCACCGGCATGCCGGGATCCATGGTCTTTGATCCGCACCCCGGCCGATATTCCGGCAGCCCCTCGCCGAGTCCGGGAATGCCGGTGACGGCTTCCCATTCCGACCGTCGCCAGCCGACCGCGCGCGCATCCTCCTGCCCACCCCTGAGGCGGATCAGGGTCGGCACCGTGTCGATGTTGTACTGGTAGGAGGTTGCAAGTGCGGTATCGTCGCTCGCATGCGAAAAACCCGTCGCGAAGCTCACGTCGTCCTGTACGTGGACTTCGAGCCTCCCGCCGGAGCGTCCGATGATCTCTTCGATCTGACCCAGCACCGGCATCGTCAGAACGCAGGTCGGGCAGTCTTGCTTGACGAAGGCAACGAAAGTTCCGGCCACGAGCGCCGGCTTGTCGTTCGCGTCGATATGTGGAACAGCCTCTTGCATCATGGCCCCAATGATAGAGCGGATTTCAATCGACGGAAATCACCCTGTAGGGTGGGCAAAGGCGCATCCACGTGCCGCCCAACCTGCACGGCCCCGATGCGCCTTTGCCCACGCGGTCCGACCTCACCGTTTGACCGCGTGGGCAAAGTTGCGCCAAGCCGGTGCCGTCGTCATCAGCTTCGGCAGGCGACTTTGCCCACCCTACGATGCGTCCAGGCCGCAGCCCTGGGACAGACCATGATCATCGCGACGGCCGGACACGTCGACCACGGCAAGACCTCGCTGGTGCGCGCCCTCACCGGCGTCGACACTGACCGTCTGCCGGAGGAGAAGGCGCGCGGCCTCACCATCGATCTCGGCTTCGCCTATGTGCCGCTGCCGGACGGACGGCTCCTCGGCTTCGTCGACGTACCGGGCCATCAGCGCTTCATCAAGAACATGCTGGCCGGCGTCGGCAATGTGGATCATGCCCTGCTGGTGGTGGCGGCCGACGACGGCGTAATGCCGCAAACCGTCGAGCACGTGGAAATTCTCGATCTCCTGGGCGTTACGCGGGCCACAGTGGCAATCACCAAGATCGACAAGATTGCGGTCGGACGCAGCGAGGAGGTGGAGGCGGAAATCCGCGCACTGCTCGGCCACACACGCATAGCAGTGGAGGATGTTTTCCGCACGTCCGTCCGCACTTGCGAAGGCATGGCGGCGCTGCGCACCCGCATCGCAGCCTTGGCGCAGGCCTATGCGGCCCCAGCGCGTGCCGGCCGGTTTCGCCTCGCGGTCGACCGTGCGTTCGTCCTGCATGGCGTCGGCGTCGTGGCGACAGGTTCCGTCCACGCGGGTGTCGCCCGCATCGGCGAAATCATCACGGTCGCGCCGGCCGGAGCTACGGCGCGTCTGCGGGGGTTGCGCATCCATGACCGCGACGTTTCATTGGTTCGGGCGGGCGACCGCTGCGCCCTCCATCTGTCCGGCGTAGCGCTTGATGATGTGCGGCGCGGTGTCTGGATCACCGCGGGTCCGAACCAATCGACCCAACGCATGGAAGTCGAATTGCGCCTGTTCGGGCGCGAGCGACCGCTGCGCCATTGGACTCCGGGCCATTTGCATATCGGCGCCGAGGACCTCACCTGCCGCGTCGCGCTCCTCTCCGCCAAGGCCGTCCAGTCAGGCGAAACCGCGATGGCGACGCTGCACCTCGACAGGCCCATTGCGGCTTGGACCATGCAGAAGTTCATCCTGCGCGATCAGTCGGCACAGCGGACCCTTGGAGGCGGCCTGGTCCTCGATCCGCTGCCGCCGGCGCGCCAGAACGGCACGCTGCGCCTGGCGAGGCTTACTGCGCTCAGGGCGCCCGACGCCCCGACCGCCTTCGCCCGCATGCTTGCGGCATCGCCTCGCGGTTTCGACTTCGATGGCTTCGCACAGTCCTGTAATTTGACGGCGCCAGAGAGCGAGGCGCTCCTTGCGGCCCATGCGGTCAAGATCTGTCATGACGGGAACGCAAGGATCATCTTGGATGCCGATCACTGGAACGGGTTGCGCAACGAGATCATTGAAGTGCTCAACGCTCATCACGGCAAGCACCCGCAGTTGCTTGGACTCAATGAAACACATCTTCACGCGGCTCTCCGGCCCGTGGTCGCAAAATCGTTGCTGCGCCGTGCCATCGCCGAGCTTTGCGAGGCCGGCATCCTTGCCCGCTGGGGCTTCATCATTCATCTTGCCAACCATCGGGCGCAACCGACGCCGGCGGAATCCGCCCTATGGAGACGCGTTGAGCCCACTCTGGCGGCTGACGGCGCGCGTCCGCCGCGCGTGCGCGAATTAGTCGATCTGGTTGGAATTGCCCTCGACCGGCTCGAACCGTTTCTCGTCCGCGCCGAGCAACTGGGCTGGGTCCATCGCGTGGCAGAAAACCGCTATTTCCTCCCGGCAACGCTTCATGAACTGCAACGGATCGCGGAGCGTCTCGCAGCCGAATGTGCAGACGGCACGTTTGCGGCGGCCGATTTCAACCGCGCCAGCGGCATTGGGCGCAATCTCACGATAAAGGTGCTGGAATATTTTGACCGCATCGGCACAACGCAGCGTCATGGCGATCGCCGCACCGCGCTGCGGGCTCTCTCCAGGACCAGCCAATCGTGAACCGCGACGTTGAGGTCTCGACCGACATCCTGCTCATCGGCGGTGGCCACGCCCATGTGCATGTCATCAAGGCCTTCGCCGTGTGCCCGTTGCCGGGCGTGCGGGTGACGCTCATCACCCGCGATCTGGAAACGCCCTATTCCGGCATGCTGCCCGGCGTTGTTGCGGGCCTCTATGCGCCCGAGGAGGCGCATATCGATCTCGTCCGTCTCGCCGCCGTGACCGGAACCTGCCTCATTCATGCGGAAGCTATCGGACTTGATCGCAGCGCCAAGCGCGTCTTGCTCGCCGGCCGGCCGCCCGTCGCCTATGATATTCTGTCGATCGATGTCGGGATAACGCCTGACCTTGCTTCCATTCCGGGTGCGGCCGAGCACGGCATCGCCGTCAAGCCGATCGGGACGTTCCTGGCGAGACTTCAACATTTGCGGGCCCGCTGCAGCGCCGGCGCGGTGCGGCACATCACCATGATCGGGGGCGGTGCTGCCGGCGTCGAGCTGGTGCTCTCTTTGCGCATGCGCCTCTGCGCCGACGCCGCGCGCGACGGTCGCGATCCGGACCTCTCCTTTGCCCTGGTGACGGACGAGGTCTTGTTGGCGGCCCACAATGCCCGGGTGCAGCGGGCATTTCGAAAACACCTCGCAGCAGCGGGCGTGGAGGTGCATGAACATTGCGTTGTGACGGCGCTTAAGGCGGGCTGCGTCGTTTGTCGTAACGGCAAGACTCTTGCAACTGACGCCGTCTTGCTGGCGACCGACGCGGCGCCGCCTGGCTGGTTTGAGGAGTCCGGCCTGGCGCGCGATAGCGGCGGCTTTCTCGCCGTAACGTCGACGCTCCAGGTCGCCAACGATCCCGACATATTCGCGGCCGGCGATTGCGCCGGCCTCGTCGAGACGCCGCGCGAAAAGGCCGGCGTCTACGCGGTGCGTGCCGGCCCGCCGCTCGCCGCTAACCTGGCGCGGCGCGCCCGCGGCAAAGCTTTGCGTCGGTGGCGGCCGCAGCGTCGGCACCTTGCATTGATCTCGACCGGTGAGCGCTATGCGGTGGCGTCGCGCGGCCCCTTCAAGGCCGAAGGGGCATGGCTGTGGATCGTCAAGGACTGGATCGATCGGCGCTGGATGGTAATGTATAGCCGCCCGGAGCGCATGCGTATGAAAAGGCCGGCGGCCGTACCGCTGCCCGATGCCACCGAAATGCGTTGCGGCGGTTGCGCCGCCAAGGTCGGGCCCGCGACGCTGTCGCGCGTACTTGGGCGGCTTGGCCCGCCTCCGGCCGCCCCCGACGTGATCATCGGGCTCGGCGCGCCGGACGACGCCGCCGTGCTGGCGCCGCCGGCTGCCGGAAATCAAATCATGGCGACGGTGGATCTTTTCCGCAGCTTCATCGACGATCCCTACCTGTTTGGCGAAATCGCCGCAAACCATGCCCTGAACGACATTTTCGCGACGGGCGGCACGCCGCGCCATGCGCTCGCGATCGCCATGGTGCCCCCTGGCCCGGCCGATAAGACCGAAGAGACTTTGTTCCAATTGCTGGCGGGGGCCCGTTCGTGCCTGGATCGCGAATGCGTCGCGCTTATCGGCGGCCATTCGGCCGAAGGCGCGGAGGTTGCGCTTGGCTTCGCGGTTTCAGGCGTGGTCACGCCTGATCGTATCTTGCGCAAAGCCGGCCTGCACCCCGGCAACGCCCTCGTGCTGTCGAAACCGATCGGCACTGGAATTCTGTTCGCCGCTCTGATGCGCGGTCGCGCCGGGGCGGCTTCGATTGCGCGGGCGATCGCCGGCATGCGCCAGTCTTCCCGCGCAGCGGCCCAGATCTTCGCCGATCACGGCGCCACCGCCATGACGGACGTCACCGGGTTCGGCCTCGCCGGCCATCTCGGCGAGATGCTCAAGGCGAGCAGCGCAACGGCCGAACTCGACCTTGCGGCGATCCCGCTCTATCCGGGAGCACACGATCTCGCTGCGGACGGGATTGTCTCGACTCTGCTGCCGGAGAATCTCGCTTCCAGCGGCATCATCCGTGGCGACCTCAAGGAGGCGACGCGCGCCCTGCTGTTCGATCCGCAAACCGGGGGCGGATTGCTGGCCGGCATTCCGCCAAGTCGCGCCGCCGACTGCGTCGCCGCGTTGACAGCGGCCGGATACACCGACGCGGCGGCCATCGGGTCGGTGCGCGAGGCGGGGAAAGAGGAACCGAGCATCGTGACGAAGGATCACTTGTAGGGTGGGCAAAGGCGCATCGCACCGAGCAGGGCAATTGGTACGGACCATCATGCGTCTTTGCCCACGCCGTCCGACTTCGCCGCTTGACCGCGTGGGCAAAGTCGCGGGCGGTGAGCGCGCCATGTCATCAGCTGCGGCAGGCGACTTTGCCCACCCTACGACGCTGCGACTTGTTCTGCCGAACCGCGGTCAAAGCGAACCCGCCCCACGCCGCTCGAAATAGATGCGGTGCGGATTGTCCACCATGATCTTGCGCGCGAGGTCATCGGGAATCCCAACGGGAAGGAAATTGTCGCCGTCGAACTGCCAATGCGGATAATCGGAGGAAAACAGCAAGAGCTCGTCTGAGCCCAGATGATCGATGATACGGCGGACGATGTCGGGGGATTCCGGCGCATCGAACGGCTGCACGGTCAGGCGAAAATGATCACGGAAGATTTCCAGGGGGGAGCGGTCGAGCCAGGGGATCTCGGTGCGCAGGCCGCGCCAGAACTTCGACATACGCCACAGAAAGGCCGGCACCCAGGTGACGCCGGATTCGATCAGCACCATCTTGAGGCCGGGGTGTTTCGTCAGCACGCCCTCGCAGATGAGACTGGTGACCTGCGACTGGAAGCCCTGCGCCTGGGCGGCATAGTCCTCGACGTAGTAGGTAGGCCAACCGAGCGAGGTGACAGGATGCCGGTAGGCGCTGCCGGCATGAATCCCGACCGGCAGGCCGTGGCGTTCGGCCGCCGCATAGATCGGCCAGAAGTGGCGACGCCCGAGCGGGACTTCGCCCATCGCCAGCACCAGCACCTGGACGAAGCGCGGGTCGCTCGCACACCGCTCGATTTCATCGACGGCAAATTCGACATTCTGCAGCGGAACCACGATCGACGCGCGCAGGCGCTCGTCGCGGTCGAGCCATTCCGCTGCGATCCAATCATTCAGGGCGCGCGTAAAGGCGCGCGCCATGTCCTC
>WNGJ01003756.1_pt1 | contig 15707 bp, 12 predicted proteins | sample 5400611 | NCBI WGS metagenome assembly WNGJ01 (sample SAMN13153375, study PRJNA577476) | soil metagenome | isolation source: 40 cm soil or saprolite under Garry oak tree replicate 1 | place: USA:California | collected 2016-06-15
CGACTCGAGGTCGACCCCGGTAGATGCTGGTATGCCGGTGACTCGACGTGGGACATGGTCGCTGCCGTCGCTGCCGGAATGATCGCAATCGGGGTAACCGCCGGGTCAGCCGTGGACGCCAAAGTCCTGAACGGCGCAGGCGCGGTGCTGGTGGTGAGAACCCTGGCCGATCTGGTGCCCCTCCTTGAACCCTACTGACCAGTCTCAGACAACCTGGCAGACGTGATGAAGAACGCGCTGAAATCGATCGGTTCTCGCTTCGATGCACGCGCGGTTGGCGGCCAGCCTGGAGGCCTGCGTCGCGGGATCGCCCGACGAGAGGACCCCGCGGGTCTCGTCGAGGGACACCTCGAGCTACCCCAGAGTCACGAAGGCTGCCCGTCTTGGCCGCCAGTGACCCGGAGCGACGCTGGGGGGTATGCGCGGGTACCCCGCCCCTGTCAGCTCTTCGCGACGCCCAGCAGGACGATGCCGATCATCCGGGTGTAGTGGGAGTAGTAGGTCTCCTGGTGGACGATCGATCCGCTCGAGTCGCGCACGACGCGCGTGACCCACACGTCCTGGCCATTGGCCTGGTACTCGACCTGCTGCCTCGACCCCGCCGGAATGCTCGTCGTCTTCTGGACGACCGTGTAACCCCGGCTGAAGTTCTTTACCGTCGGGCGGGAGAGCGAGACATGCCGTCCGTTCGGAACGCTGTAGAGCGTGAAACGAACGATCCCGGGCCGAGCGTATGCCCGGATCAGGACGGGGTAGGGCGTGTCGTTCCGCCAGCTCATGTCCTGGGCGATCCCGCCGTCATTTGTCTCGACGACTGTCGCGTCGAGGCCGAGCGGGTAGCGTGCGATGTAGTAGTAGTGGTTGCGCCGCGCGCCGATCTGGTAACCACCGCGGAGCGCCGCATTGAAGAGAGTCGTCGATGAGGAGCACATGCCCCCGCCGATCGTCTTGCCCTCGACCGAATGGCCATCGATGATCGCGCCGCCGAGCTTGTACCCGCGAGCCTGGGTGATCGGGCCGATGGTCGTCAGGTAGCTGAACCACTCGCCAGGTGCCACCACCGTCCCGCTGATCGTCATCGACGGCAAGGTGATATTCGTGCCGAACCCGTTGTGCAGCCCGGACTGGTAGTAGGTGGTCCACGAGGAGATCGGCTTCATGAGCGGAGCGGACTTCTGGGCCACCTCCGTCGTCAACTTCGGCGCCTTCGTGATGAGCGAGGCTGTCACGGCCTCGCTCGTGGACAGACCCGTAGTGGCGCGTGCGGTGAGCACCTCGAGGACGCGCGATGCGGTGTTGGGTACGTCGAGCGCGCGGCCGCTGACCGAGGCTGTGATCCCGACGACCTTGTTGTCGTTGCTGAACAGGAACCTGGCGTCCTTTGGCTGGCGATCGACTTGCTTGGCCAGCGTCTTGAGCGATGCGCGGACGGCCGTTGGGTCAACCTGCGGCGCGTAGACCCCGCCGACGACGGCGAAGTCGATCCAGCCACGGATCGTGGCGCTCTTGATCGTCCAGGTCTCCTTGCCGTCCTGCAGAACGATGGGCTTGCTCATCGAAGCGGCGGCCGACGCGGCCTGGGCAGCGGCGGCGTCCGTGATCGAGGGCACCAGGACGGTGGGCGTGACGGTGACCTTGAGCTCCGCCGGGGCGTCGAGCTGGCCGAGTCGGGCGGCTATCTCGGACGTGGACGACTGGTAATCGAACGAAGAGCCGTTGACCGCGGGGGTCGCTGCGAATCCCCGCGAGGTGACCTTGATCTGCGCATCGACCGGCGGGCGGTCGCTTGATTCTGCGATCGCGGCCAGCTGGCTCGAGAGGGCGGAGGTATCGAGTGACACGCGTGGCTGGATATCCGTGCCCTTCGTCAACGCGCGGACGGTCCCCAACGCCTGATCAACAGCCGACCCGCCTCGACCGACCGCGAAGGCTGCGTCGAGCATGGCGTCCACATCCGCCCGGCGATCGACTTCGGAGTACGGGATCTCGTGGGTCGTCGTCCCGATCGTGACGAGGACATGCCCTTGTCCGTACGAGCCGTAGGCGGCGTGGAGGCGGTCGGCGGCAGCGGCCCGATCGAGCCCGGAGATGTCGACGGTGCCAACTCGGACGCCGGGCAGGACGCGACCCTGCTGCATCTGCGTGTAGGCGGCAAGTCCAACGGTCGCGCTGACGCTCGCGAGAATGATCCCGACCACGAACGCAACCACGATGGTCCGCAGGCGTGGCAGCCGGCGGCCGGCAGCGCCCGTAGCGGGGATCGTTTCGGTCGTGGTGGTCATGCGCGCGTCATCCTATGTGAGCTCCCCTGATTCTGGGTGCCGGCCCGGAAATAATCGTGACGGCGGGGTGGAGACGTCTCTCAGGTGCGCGTCGTTACGCGCCCCACGTGACGTGGGGCGTAACCATGCCGCATCAGACGTCGCGAGGCAATATGACTATTCGGCGATTGGGCTCCTCGCCGATCGACTGGGTGCCAACACCCGCGTGATCGCGCAGGGCGATGTGGATCCAGCGCCGTTCGAGTGCCGGCATGGGCTCGAGCTGCAGCATCTTGCCGGTCTCCACGACGCGTTCTGCGGCGCGTACCGCAAGATCACGCAGCTGTCGCTCGCGGCGACCCCGATAGTCCTCCACGTCGACCAGGACCCGCGTCCAGTCGCCCATGCGCCGCGAAAGCATCAGGTTGACGAGGTGCTGCAGGGCGGAGAGGCGTTCGCCCTTGCGACCGATGAGCGCGCCAAGCGCCTCGCGCTCCTCACCCGCCCCGACGACGTTCAGCCTGCTCGTCTCGCCGGTCTCGACTTCTACCTGGACGGCGAAGCCAAGGTGCGTCATCAGCTCCTCGAGGATGGCTTTACCAGCCGCGAGTGCTTCGGGCGACGCTTCGGCCGCCTCGAGATCCGCGCGTTCCGCTGCCAGAGAGCCGCGAGCAGCGGTGACTTCCGCCTCTTCACTCGCGGAGAGGCCTGACTGCCCCGGACCGGATCCCGGCTCACGCCGTGGACCACGATCGGGTCGGTCACGTCGGGGCCCGCGCTCCGGTCGCCCCTCCCGCCGTGGAGGCCGCTCGCCCACGAACCCGCGGTCGGGAGCCGGCCCAGGCACGACATCGGCCGATTCGCGGACGGGTTCCTGGACCCGGGCATCCGAAGGGGCTTGCTCCGGAGCACTGCGCTCATCCCGCCGGAAGCCTCGCTCGCCGCGATCGTCCCGTCGCGGGCCGCGATCCCGACCTCGATCGCCGAAGCCACCGCGCCCCCGGTCGCCAAAGCCAGGACGACCTCGGTCGCCGAAACTGCCGCGTTCCTCGCGTGGAGGAGGCGGCGGAAGGGGAACGGAGGCAGCTGCCTCTCGCTTCGGCGCCGCCCCGCCCAGCGCGGAACGCGGTGCGGCCACGATCCGTGCCGGTTCGGCGCCCATACCCAGGACGCCGCGGCTGCCGGGTGTGAGGATTTCGAAGTCCAGGTCGTCGAGGTCGGCTCCGAATGCTTCGCGCGCGTTGCGCAACGCCTCTTCGACGGACTTGCCGGTGAATTCTCGGTAGGCACTCATGTCAACGACGTCTCCCTCGTCGGCCCTGGCGGCCCCGTGAGGTGGGGCGGACGGTCCTGGCCGCGGCTGCCGCCCGGTCCGCGGGCGTGATTTGCGCCGGCGCTCCCGCCGAACGCGTGGGGTTGATCGGCGCCGGATAGGCGACCGGGAAGCGCGGGGTGTGGTTGGCGGCGAAGGACGGTGTCCAGCCGAAGAGCGGGAACATCGACCCCCAGCCGAGGATGAGGTACTGCTGCGCGATGCCGAAGAGCGTGGACACGATGTAGTAGATGTACAAGCCCGCCGGCAACGCATTCGCCAGGAAGACGAAGATCGCCGGCAGGATGACGAGCATCTGGCGTTGTGTCCGGGTACTGGGGTCGTCGTTCTTGGGGTCCGTCGCCGGCAGGGTCATCTTTGTTTGCACGATCTGGAGCGCCGCCGACGCCAGGGCGAGAATGCTCGTCACGCCCAGGAGGGCCGCGTCCACGTGCGGCTGGCCCGCGTTGATGCCCAGGAGCCAGGGGACGGTGGTCTCGATACATGCCCTGACGTGCTGGTGCGCGGCGTCGAGGAACTCCGGGGAGGCCGGGCAGTTGAGACTGAACAGCTGGACGCCGAACACGTTCAGCATCGGGTTGACGTTGTAGTTGGTCAGCCCGTCGCGAATGACCTGGTACATGATGTACAGGAGCGGCATCTGGAGGAGCAGCGGCAGGCAGCCTGACAGCGGATTGACGCCGCGCTCCCGGTAAATCTCCTGTTGTGCGGCCATCTGACGCTGCCGATCGCCCTTGTACCGTTTTCCGAGCTCCTTGAGCTCCGGCTGGAGGAGCTGCATGCGTCGTTGGGAGACAAGCTGCTGCCGGTAGAGGGGCACCAGGAGAACCCGGATGACGATCGTCAGCAGGACGATCGCGATGCCGATGTCGCCGGTCACCTTGTAGAAGCCTGCGAGCAGGATGAACAGCGCCTGGAAGAGCGGCGTGAAGATGAACGCCAGGAAGGCGATCGGATCCGCGCTGGGTTGCGATGGGGTCAGGGGAAGAACCGGCGTAGGCGAGGGCGCGGGAGCCCCACTCGCACCAGGCGAGGCGCCCGGGCCAGCCGCGGCGCAGGCGGCAACGATCAGGCTCGCCGCGCCCAGGAAGAGCAGCGGCGCAAGCGCCTGCCCGAGCCGGCGAAGACGGGGGCTTCGCGTCACGCCGCCGGCTCGCGGTTATCGAACAGGGTCATAGCCGCCGGGACTCCAGGGATGGCAGCGGGCAATCCGCCGGGCCCCCATCCAACCACCCTTCAGGAGGCCGTACTTCTGGATGGCCTGCTCGGCGTATCTGGAGCAGCTCGGCTCGTAGCGACAGGACGCAGGCAGCCAGCCGAACAGCAGCCGGTAGAGCTGGATAAGCCCAATCCCGATCCGCTTCACGTACTGGTCTGACCTCCAAGTACACCGCCTCGGTGGAGGACCCGGCCTAATGCCCCGACCAGCGCCTCGTGGTCGGCCTCGATGAGCGCAGGCCGGGCGATGATGAGGACGTCCCAGCCGGGCTGGAACGAGGGCGCCATCACCCTTAGCGCCTCGCGGAGTCGACGCCGGACGCGGTTTCGAACCACCGCGCCTCCCAGCTTGCGCCCGGTTGCCAGCCCGAAGCGTGATGTTTCGAGGTCCGTCCGCACGAAGCGTGCGAGGAGAAGCTGATGGGACCGAATCGTCCCACTGCCCTGGAGCGTCACGAAATCCTGAGGACGGGAGAGCATCACGAGCCGCGGCCGGGGTCGGTCGCGGTCGAGCGTCAGGCCGTCAGTCGCTTTCGACCTCGAGCCCGCCGAGCAGCCAGCACGCGACGACCGCCAGAGGTCTTCATTCGGGCCCGGAAGCCGTGCTCCTTGGCGCGATGGCGCTTCTTGGGCTGGTAGGTCTGCTTCATCAGGAGTCCGCGCGATCCTCTCCATCCGGCCTCGGGGACTTGTTCGATTCGACCCCTAGAGGCACGCAAACGCGCCGGCGCCCGAAAGCGCTTGGCGCGTCGTCGTCCGGCGAATTATATGAAGCGCCAGAAACGAGTGTCAAACGCGCGAACACGGGCTCGCCGCCGTCGCGGCACCGTGCTGGTCTCCCGACTCGCCGCGAGCCGCCGGCCATGACACGGAACCCGATGGGCGCGGTTAGGCGGCTGAGCGGAGGCCACGGCTGGGCAGCTTATACTCCCAGGGAGTATCGGCGGTGCGCTGCACAATTTCCTTGCGGCGGCCTGCTGGGCGGTGCTATCCTTCGCCTCCCGCGGCGCCGGGACGCTGGTCGGGGGCGATCCTCCTCTCTGCCGAGGGGGCGCCTTCAACAGACCGTCGGAGCGTTCGCGAAGCCCTCCGCCGACCCATCGCGCCTTGGTCCCCAGGCCTCGGTCCTTTGCCGAGGCTGCCCATCAGCCACCTCCAGTCGGGTTCGATCGATGGATGCCAAACAAGTCTGGCGCGCCGCGCTCGGGGAGCTGCAGGTTTCGCTGTCGGCGGCCAACTTCGAGACCTGGCTGCGTGACACCGAGCTGGTCGACGTCGACGACAGCCACTTCCGCATCGCCGTTCCGAACGGTTTCGCCAAGGACTGGCTCGAGACCCGTTATCGGTCGCTGATCAGCCAGACACTTGCCCGCGTGGTCGGCTACAGCGTCCAGGTCGAATTCGTGATGGCGCCAATGCCCAGCACCGATGGCGTGGCGGGCACGAATGGCAACGGTAGTGGCGCCGGCATCGGCACCGGCATGGGCGCGGGCGGCAACGGGCTCGGGCAGGGCGTCCGTCTGGAGCCCGGCCGGGTTGGTGGTGGCGAGGGCGGCGCGGCCAACCTGAACGCGCGCTACACGTTCGCGAACTTCATTGTCGGGTCGGCCAACCGGCTGGCCCATGCCGCGAGCCTGTCCGTGGCCGAGCGACCCGGTCATGCTTATAACCCGCTCTTCCTGTACGGCGGAGTGGGGCTCGGCAAGACCCACCTGATGCATGCCATCGGAAACCAGGTCGTGGCCAAGTTCCCGCGCAAGAAGGTCGTGTATGCGACCAGCGAGAAATTCACCAACGAATTCATCACGAGCATCCAGCAGGGCAAGGTCGACGATTTCCGCAGCCGCTACCGCCGGATCGACCTGCTCCTGATCGACGACATCCAGTTCATCGCGGACAAGGAGCGCACCCAGGAAGAGTTCTTCCACACGTTCAATGCGATTCATGACGACGGCAAGCAGATCGTCCTGTCGTCCGATCGGCCGCCCAAGCAGATCGTGACGCTCGAGGAACGCCTGCGCAGCCGGTTCGAATGGGGCCTCATCGCGGACCTGACGGCGCCCGACCTGGAGACCCGGATCGCGATTCTTCGCGCCAAGGCCGAGGAGGGCGGCGTTCCCATTACCTCGGACGTCATGGAGTTCATCGCCCGCAAGGTCGTCAGCAACATCCGCGAGCTCGAGGGCGCTCTCAACCGGATCGTGGCCTACGCGAGCATGGGCGCTATCCCGATCTCGATCGACCTCGCCCAGTCGGTCCTCTCGAACGTCATGTACAACCCGAAGAAGCGGCAGGTCACTCCGGAGCGCATCGCCAAAGCGGTGTCCGACTACTACGGCGTGCCCATGGATGCGCTCCAGGGTCAGAAACGCGACAAGGCTATCGTCGTTCCCCGTCAGATCGCCATGTTCCTGATGCGCGAAGAGACCGACGTCTCGCTGCTGCGGATCGGTGCCGAGCTGGGCGGACGGGACCATTCCACCGTGCTCCATGCTTGCGACAAGATCACTCGCGAGGCATCCCAGAACGACGAGCTGCGCCGGGAGATCGCAGCGGTGCGCGAGCTGATCTACGCCGACTGAGGGTTTGGCCCAGCCCCAAGGCCTGGCTCGGCTGCAACGCCACCGCAACGATCTGGCCAGCACCCGGATGATCCCGACGCCTCCTGGGTGGAAAAAACGCCCGATTCGGTGGAGAACCCCTGGCGGTTGTGGACAACGGCGCGCTACGTCTGGGCGGGTTCGGTTGAGAATCGCGGCTTGGCTGTGGAGGTCCGATGAGCGGACCGAGGCTCCGGGCTGGCAGACACGCCGGCCGTCCACAGAGGGCTCACAGGCTCGCGTCATTTCCGGGTTGAATCGTCCACTCCGGCGATGGGCCCATCCACCAAGCTGGCATTCGGGGCCACGCAGGGATGTCCACTCCGTCCACGCCATGATTACGGTGATGACGGAGTGAGAAGATAGAGAGACAATCCACCCACCGGTCGCGTGGATCCGGGCACCTGCCCGCCTCGAACCTCCCGATCCGCACCGGCACTTTCGAGGGCGCACTCGTCACTGGAGTGAATCCGACGTGAAACTCTCGGTCATGCAGGAGAACCTGGCGCGCGGGCTGGCGGTCGTCAGCCGAGCCGTATCGACACGCAGCACGCTGCCCGTCCTGGCGAACGTGCTGCTTCGAACCGAGGACGCCGGCCTCAAGCTCACTGCGACGAACCTCGAGATCGGTATCACCGTCTGGGTCCCGGGCAAGATCGACGTTGACGGATCCACGACGGTGCCCGCCAAGCTGCTGTCGGACATCGTGTCGTCACTGGGCGGCAGCGAGCGAGTGGAGCTCGAGGTGCAGGCTCCGGATACCCTCCTCCTACGCGCTGGACGGTTCACCGCGCACCTTCGCGGCATCGACGCGGACGAGTTCCCGGCTATTCCTACGGCGGGAGAACGACCGACAACCCGAATCAGCCAGAAGGTCCTTCGCCGGGCGCTGTCGGAGACAGCTTTCGCGGCAGCCAGCGACGAGGCACGCCCGATTCTGACTGGCGTGCTGGTCCACTTCGAGGGCGACCGTGTAACCCTGGCGGCCGCCGACAACTACCGGATAGCCGTGAAGACCATTCCCGTCCTTGATGCGGTCGAGGACACTCGCCTGGTGATTCCCGCCCGCTCCTTGACCGAGCTGGTCCGGATCCTGGGCGACACCGATGATCCGGTCGACGTCGTCCTGGCACCCGCCCGCAACCAGGTGCTGTTCCACCTCGAGGGGATCGACCTCGTCAGCCGACTGATCGACGGGCAGTTCCCCAACTACCAGCAGGTGCTGCCCGAGTCCCACACGACCCGCGCGGTCCTCGAGCGCGAGGAGCTGCTCAAAGCACTGCGCCCCGCGGCCTTCATCGCGAGCAATGCCGCAAACATCGTGAAGCTCCAGATCGGTGGCAACGGCGAGGCGGAGGTGACCGTGAGCGCCAACGCGGAGATCGGGGATTACGAGGGTGGCGTCGAGGCAGCGCTGGAGGGAGATGGGACCACGATCGCCTTCAACGCGCGCTACCTGTCGGACGTCCTGCAGTACGTCGACGCAGAGCAGTTTGCGCTCGAGCTGAACGGTCCTCTCTCGCCGGGTGTGTTCAAACCGGTCGGGGACGACCAGTACGTCCACGTGGTCATGCCCGTCCGGACGACTTCCTGAAAATCCTCGGGCCGATGGCGTCGGGGAGCTGCGCCTCGGACCTCCGAGCGCGAGTGTCATTTCGGTTGGGCAGGTGCTGGACTCACTGACGATCCGTAACCTGCGGGGGTACGGGACGCTTGAGGTCGCGTTCGGACGGGGACCGCACATCGTGTGGGGGCCGAACGCCGCCGGAAAGACGAGCCTGGTCGAGGCCGTGGTCCTCCTGGCGGTAGGCCGATCGCACCGGACGACGACCGACACGGAGCTCGTCAGATGGGGAGCGGATCTGGCCAGAGTCGAGGGTGCCCTCGGTGATGGGACCGTCATCGAGGTCGCAATCGTGCGGCCCGGCGTGGCCGGCCCAGCTCAGGGCACCCCGGGCCGCAAGCGGATCCGTGTGAACGGCGTGGGCAGGCGTGCGAGCGGACTGCTGGGGCTGCTGCGCGTGGTCGTGTTCGCGCCCGAAGAAATGTTGCTGGTAACGGGACCTCCCGCGCTCCGCCGTTCGGCGATCGATGCGATCGCCAGTCAACGGTCGCCGGCCTACCTGCGCGACCTCACAAGCTACGGTCGGGCGCTGGCCCAGCGCAATAGCCTCCTTCGAGCGATTCGCGAAGAGCAGGCCTCCAGGGACGAGCTCCCGTTCTGGACTGAGACGCTACTGGAGGCCGGCGGAGCGATCGTGGCAGCGCGACTGGCGCTGCTCGAGGAGCTTGCCGATCCGATCCGAGCCGCCCACGCCGAGATCGCGCCCGAGGAGGCTCGCGACGCCCGTCTGAGCCTGACCTACGCCACGAACGCACCGACCCTGCCCGGGGAAATCCCGCGAGATGCTCTCGCCCGCCGGCTGGTCGAGACCGCCGAGAAGGAGATCTGGAACGGGACGACCCTCATCGGCCCGCACCGCGATGACGTCGTCTTCGAGCAGGCCGGACGCGACCTGGCGACATTTGCCTCGCGCGGCCAGCAGCGGACGGCCATCCTGGCGTTCAAGCTCGCGGAGCTCGACCTGCTGACCGCACTCGACGGGAGGCCACCACTGCTGTTGCTCGACGACGTCTTCTCCGAGCTCGATCTCGAGCGCCGCGCGCACCTCGTCCGCCGGATCGCGGCACTCCCGCAGGCCATCGTGACGACCACGACCCTGGCCGACCTTGATCCCGAGCTGCGTGCCCATGCGACGAGCTGGCAGGTCGAGCCCGCTCTGCCGTCCGAACTCGATCGTGGGGCTCGCCTCATCGGGCCCAAGCAGCCGGTCGCCCCGGAGGCCCGGTCGTGACGATGCGCCGACGGCCGATGCAGCGAATCGGTGACCTGCTCCCGGAAACGGCACGCCGCCTAGGGCTCGAGGACGAGCTCCGCCTGGCTCGTGCCGGCGGGACCTGGACGGCGATCGTTGCCGAGCACGTCCCCGCGGCTACCGGTTCGAGCCGGCTGCTGCGCGTTGAGCGCGGCGTGCTGCTGCTCGAGGCAGACTCGTCGATCGTGGCCCAGGAGCTGCGCCTCCGGGCACCGGAGCTCCTGGCCGCATTCCGCGCCGCACCTGGTGGCCTGCCGGCCGGCGAGCTGGCCATCCGGGTTCGGCGGCCCGAGCCGCGCGTATAATCGCCGGCACCTGCCAGCCGCCCTCGGGGTGAGCGTCGACGGCCTGCGGCGTCGCTCGCTCGCCCGGGTCGTGCCCATCCCTCGCCCGCCCGATCACGAGAGGCCCGCATGGCCGTTCGGCTCCAGATGAAGCTCGGCGTCGTGCCCGATGCCGATCGCGTCTCCGACTCGCCCGACACGCTCGTCGTCGTCGAGCCGAATGTCGGCTCGGTCGCCCGCTCCAAGGGAAACCTGTACCTGCTCATCACGGGCAACGCCGTGGGTGGACGCATCCGCGAGGCGACTCGCCTGGTGGCCGACACGATCCGCAGCGAGTACTACTACGACGAGTCGGCCGGGATCCGGGTGTGCCTGGAAAAAGCCATCCGGCTGGCCAACAAGCGTCTCGTCCACCTTGGGGATCGGCTGCCGTCCGGTGGCGCGGAAGACGGCGCCGGGCCGGTCGGAGTGGCAGTCGCAGTCGTGCGCGGCAATGAGCTGTACGTGGCCACGGTTGGGCCGGCCGAGGCGTACCTCATCCGTGGCGCACGATTGTCGACGCTGCCGGATCCACACCGCGATCGGGGTTTGCCCGCGGCAGAGCTCGAGCCGGACGTATGGCGAGGGGAGCTGAGCGTCGGCGATTCGCTCGTTCTCATCTCGCCCAACGTGATGGCGCGGCTGGGCCCGGACGAGCTCAAGGATGCGATGGTGACTCTCCATCCGCAGTCGGCCGTCGACCATCTGCACCATCGTTTCCTCGCGGCCGACGGGTCGGGCAGCGACGGCGCGATCGCGCTCGAGGCGACCGAGGTGGCGGTGACGAGCAAACAGCGCACCCTGGTGCCGGTCAGGCCGCCCGAGCCTCTCGCCGGCGCACCCGATCGATCGCCTATCCCGCTTGCGGACACGGTCACCGAGGGTGTTACTGCTGCCCGAGACTCGGCGCGCGCCGCTCGCACCGCGGCGGGCAACGCATTTGGTGGAGGATTCCGACGACTGCAGGACCTGCTTCCACGCCGGGCGCCCGCCCGTCACCAGGTGACACCGCTGTCCTCCCGGCGAGAATCGCAGCGGCGAGCGGCGATCGCCCTGCTTGCCTTTCTGCTGTTCGCGGCGACGCTCGGACTCGGCGTCTCGATGTGGGCTCCCCCAACGAACATCAACCGCCTCGATTCGCTGAGCGCGGCCCAGCAGGCGCTGGCGGCCGCACAGAACGACATCAGGCAGGTCTATGGACCCGGCGTCAACCTGATCGATTCCGACCCGGCAGCGGCCACCAGGCTGCTGGGCGACGCCTACCAGCGTCTGGCGGCTGCCAAGGGCGCCGGCCTGTCCGAAGACGTCCTGGCGCCCCTCCGGCGGCAGGTGCTGGGCGGCCTGGACCAGCTATTCAAGGTCAAGCCCGTCAACAGCACAATCCTGTTCACCTTCCCCCAGTCCAAGACGCCGCCCGACCTCAGGGCGCTCGTGCGGGGACCCGACGGAGCGCCGTATGTCCTCGACCACGCGTCGAAGACGGTTTTCCGCATCGATCCCTCGACCAAGAAGGCCACGGCGTTGCTTCGCGCTGGCGGGCGCTACGCGGGTGCGATCGCCGCCGAGCCGCGCTTGCTCGCCACGGGTGCCCGTGACCTGCTCATCCTCGACAGCAAGAACACGGTCTGGCGCTGGCGCCCTGCTGACACCCATGGCCGCGGGACATTTACTCGCGTCCGGATCAAGAACGCCACAGCCTGGGGCACAGACGTCCGCGCTATCGGCACCTTCATTCGCGATCCGCAGGCCGGCCTCTACAACCTGTATGTGGTGGATCCATCCGAGCAGCAGGTATTGACCTACACCCCGGCTATCGACGGCAGCGGCTACCCCGCGCCGCCCACACGGCGCCTGCCTACCAACCAGAAGGTGGACGACGTCACGTCGATGTACATCGACTTCAACATCTTTCTCACGCAGGGCGGCGCTATCCGCCGGGTCGTGCCCACCGCCGACTGGAAGCCCGACCCGCCCGGCTCGCACAACGGCGGCCCCGGCGATGACGTTATTCGTCCGGCACCCACGTACACGCTCGTGACGGGGACCGGAGAGCCCACCTCGGGCACGCTTTTCGTGTACGACCGCACGTCGGCCCGAATCGTCGCCCTCGATGAGCCAAGCGGCACGTTCAAGGAGCAATACCGCCTGGCGAACGGCGACCCCGGCTGGAAGGACCTGCGAGGGATCTATTTCCTGCCGGGTGCCGGGGGCGCCCCAGGGTCGATCATCTGGATCGACGGCAACCGGCTGGGGAGCACGGTCCTCCAGGCCGTCACAGAGAGCCAGGGCAGCCCGGCACCCTCCCCCTCCCCGAAGCCGTCGCCATCACCGTCGAAGGGTACGAAGGCCAGCCCCAAGCCGTGATGCCCACGTGATCCCCCTCCGGGACGCCAATCCGACCCGGCGGACGCCCTACGTCACGATTGCGATCATCGTCGCCTGCTTCCTGGTCTTCGCCTACGAGCTGTACCTGCAGGCGAGCGGCGGCGACGGCGGCTTCGAGGCTTTCCTGACCGAACACGGCCTCGTGCCCGCCCGGCTAACGGACGACATCGCGCGTGGGGCCCTTGACTGGGTCGTGCTGGCCACGGTCCTGACGAGCATGTTCCTGCATGGCAGCGTGCTGCATCTGCTAGGGAACATGCTGTACCTGTGGATCTTCGGTAACAACATCGAGGACCGGCTGGGTCGACCGGGCTTCGTGCTGTTCTACCTCTCCGGAGGTTTGGCCGCAGTGCTCGCGCAGGTGGCCATCGACCCTCGCTCGCAGCAGCCGTTGATCGGCGCTTCGGGTGCCATCGCCGCGGTGCTCGGCGCCTACCTCGTGCTGTATCCGGGCGCGCGAATCCTGTCGCTCGTGTTCCTGGGCTTCTTCTACCAGCTCATCCCCGTTCCCGCCCTCGTGGTCCTGGGCTTCTGGTTCGTCCTGCAGATCGTCGATGGCTTCACGAGCCTTGGTGGGCCGAGCGCGAACGCCGGCGGCGTAGCCTTCTTCGCCCACATCGGCGGATTCGCGCTGGGCCTCGTCGTCGGCGTCCTGATCCGTCTTCGACGGCAGCCACGATACGGCGTGGGATAATCGGAGCATGTCCGACCGGCTCGTGGAGATGATGGTCGAGAGCGTGCGCGTTCACATGCTCAATAGTCAGCACGTTGTGATCCTCAAGGAAAGCGGCCGCGAGCGGTACCTGCCCATCTGGATCGGGCCGTGGGAAGCCAATGCGATCGCGATGAAGCTCCAGGGCCTCGCTCCGGAGCGGCCCCTCACCCACGACCTCTTCGCCGCTACCCTCGAGGAGCTAGGCGTCACCGTCCGCCGTGTGGTCATCGCGGACCTGGCTGACGAGACGTTCCGGGCCCGGCTCCTGCTCGACGCCGGCGGGCGACCAGTGGAGATCGATTCCCGCCCCTCCGACGCCGTCGCGCTCGCGGTGCGTACCGGCGCGGAGATCTACGCGGCAGAGGACGTGCTCGAGCGAGCGGGCGTGGCGCCCGAGGCGGCGGACGAGGACGAGGATGCCGGCATCCTGGAGGAGGGCGAGGTGGCCAAACCGCGGAGCGGGCCGCCTGCCGAGGAACGCGAGGGGAGGCCAGGCAAGGCGCGGCTCAACGATCCGCGACTCGAGGTGTTCCGGGAGTTCGTGAATTCGCTGGGCGTGGACCAGGAAGGTGAAAAACGCGAAGGCCCGACGCCCGAGTAGCCCGGCTCCTTCAGCCGGTCGCCGCGTCCGGTGATGTCACGAGTGGGACCCCGCGGCGAAGAGCCTTTTCGCGGTTTGCCCAGAGCCGCAGCCTGAGCAACCAGAAGTCCTTGACCGCGCGGGCAACCACCGCCGGCCGAGCGCCACTCGGCGACCCCGCCGTACGCGGATGATGCGGAACGCCGACCTCCACGAGCCTGCTCCCGCGGGCCCGTAGCTTGATCAACAGCTCGGCCGAGAAGAAGGCCCCGCCCGACTCCACGCGAACGTTCCCCAGCACGTCGCGCCGGAAGACTTTGCAGGCGCAGTCCACGTCGCGCACGGTAAGTCCGAAGAAGATCCCGTTCGCCAGTCGGTACGCCCGGGCGTACGCGGTTCGAATTGGCGGATCGGCCCGCTTCTGCCGGTAGCCCGCGACGACATCAGGGAGATCGTCCTGCGCGAGCCGGGTGAGCAGCAGCCCAAGATCGGCCACGCGGAACTGGCGATCCCCGTCGGTGAAAGCAATCAGATCGAAGCGCGCCGCTCTGAAGCCCGATCGCAACGCCTCGCCGTATCCGAGGTTCGTCGCATGGTGGACGACGCGAACGAGATCTGGCTGCTGAGCGGCGAGCCGATCGGCGATGGCCGGCGTCTCATCGCGCGACCCGTCGTCGACGATCACGATCTCGAAGCGCTCGGCCAGCCGGGGCAGCTCGAGCAGGGCCTCACCGACCAGCGGCCCCAGGTTCGCCTCTTCGTTGTGCGCCGGAAAGAAATAGGAGAGCTCCGCAACCCGGCGTCCATCCTCGGGCATCGGAGCCGGTGCGGGGGCGATCAGCGAGCGGCGCTTTCGAGCGCCGGCTTGACCTCACCCACGAACCGCTCCAGCGTCTCGTCGTCGAACGGCGCAGGCAGGTCGAAAAAGATGTGGTGGAACCCGAGCTCGACGTAGGGGACGAGCCACTCGGCGATCTGTTGTGGGGTTCCGATCCGGCCCGCCTCGTCGTAGCCCGGGTGCTGCGCGCGGATGACCTCCTCCGCGCGGCGCGCCTCGCCGGGACTGTCGCGAAGGACCACCAGGCCGAGCCCGAGCGTCCGCTCGATCTCGGCCTCGTCCCGTCCGACCTCCGAGCACCAGCGCCGGAGCACCTCGTCCTTGTGGCGAACGAAGTCGATGTCGCCGCCGGTGTTCCAGGCATCGGCGTACTTCGCGACCGTGTGGAGGGTCTTCTTCTCGCCGTCGCCGCCGATCAGGATGGGCAGCTTCTCCTGGAGGGGCGGCGGGTCGTTGCGGACGTGCTTCGCCTTGTATCTCGGACCGCGTGCGGTCGCGTCCATCCCGTGCAGCATCTGGCGCATGAGATCGACGGCCTCGTCGAGCCAGTCGAGCCGCTCGCCGAAACCCGAGCCGAA
>WNGJ01009215.1_pt1 | contig 15705 bp, 12 predicted proteins | sample 5400611 | NCBI WGS metagenome assembly WNGJ01 (sample SAMN13153375, study PRJNA577476) | soil metagenome | isolation source: 40 cm soil or saprolite under Garry oak tree replicate 1 | place: USA:California | collected 2016-06-15
ACCGAGGACGGGACGAAAACGCTCGCGGAGCTCTTCGATGGGCGCTCGCAGCTGCTCGTCTACCACTTCATGTTCGGGCCGAGCTACGAGGCCGGCTGCCCGGTCTGCTCCTCGAGCGCCGACACCGTCAATGGCGCCGTCCCCCATCTCAATGCCCGCGACGTGACGATGCTGTACGTCTCGCGCGCGCCCCTGGAGAAGCTCCAGGCCTACAAGCGGCGGATGGGCTGGAGCTTCCCCTGGGTCTCGTCGCGTGACAGCGACTTCAACTTCGACTTCGGCGTCTCCGCGCCGGAGGAGCAGATCTCGCCGCTTCTTGAAGCCGGCGTCCCTCCCGTTGTGGAGCGGCTGGCGGCCGACTGCGGGACCACCGCGCTTGGGTACATGACCGAGCAGCAAGCGCTGAGCGCCTTCGCGCTCTCGGACGGCGTCGTCTACCAGACCTACTCGGCCTATGCCCGCGGCGTCGAGATCATGATGGGCTTCTACCCGCTGCTCGACCGCGCGCCCAAGGGACGCAACGAGAGCGACTCTGAGGAGTTCTGGATTCGCCGCCACGACGAGTACTAGGGCCTGTTTCCCGGAGTTGACGGTGGCTGGGATTCGGCTCTGTGCAGGATCTGCTCGCGGATCAGGAGTGTGGGTGCCAGGATCCGAGCTGGGCGTCGGTCATGGTGGCGATCTCGTTGTGGACATGGCTCCAGGCGGCCCATACGCTGCGGCCCCAGGTTTGGACCAGGTCGATGCGCTCGTCCACGGAGGAGGCCATGGCGACGTCGAAGACCGTGACCTTGCCGACGTTGTCTGGCGGGGTGAAGCGGGGCCAAGACGGGACGGTGTTGGCCAGGTAGCCGTGGGCGTCGCGAGCTTGCAGACCGGTGAACCCACGTTCAAAGACCAGGTAGAGGCCGTTCAGCGCGAACGCCACGGTGATCGGTTTGGTGTCGGCGCTGACGTGTTGGGCGCCGTAGGCGTCCACGCAAGTTTGGTGCCAGATGGCGAGCCGGGCGGGATGGGCGTGGTTGAACGCGGCGACCTCGCCATAAAGCCGCAGAGGGCTATTCATGTGAGCGGACCAAACGAGAACAGGCCGCGAGATGCTGTGGTTCGAGACAGCCCGCCGCCCCGGATCTTGTGGCTGGTCCGGTCAGATGAATACCCCCAAAGCCGCAAACACTCGGGTGAGGCGTTGTATCGGGTTTCGTTGTTCGTCCGCCGTTCGTCGGGCAGCTCAAGGCGGCACCCCGGGCACACGCTCATGCGATTCAGGTTATGTTCTTGATCATCGAACCGGGTCGCGGAGCCAGATCTTGATGGACGCGACGTCGATGGTTCCCTGGTAGATGACCTCTCGTTTGTCGAAACGCGTGGCGACAGCGCGGAACTGGCGGAGCTTATTGACGCAGCGCTCGACGGTGTTGCGTTCCTTATAGCGTTCGGCGTCGAAGTTGGGCGGACGGGCCGCCGGACGAGCCGCGCTTGAGCCGGTTGACTTTTTGGTCCTCCTTGATCGGTATGACCGCCTGGACCTTGTGTTCGCGCAGGTAGGCGCGGTTGGCCCTAGAGGAGTACGCCTTGTCGGCCAGGGTGCGCCCAGGCCGCTTACGCGGCCGGCCGGGTCCGCGTCGCTTGATACGGATGGAATCCATCAGCGGGATGAACCGCGGTGAGTCGCCGTACTGGCCCGGGGTGGTCAGTTTGGTGATCGGGCGGCAGCGCCGGTCTGCGATCAGGTGAATCTTGGTGGTCAGCCCGCCCCGCGAGGGCCCCAGCCCTGCGCTCCGCCGGGTACTACCGCTCGCCCAGACTGGTCCCCATTTTTCGGGCTAGTCGCCGGACGGGTGTTTCAGCGGTGACTTCTGGGCGCATTCGAGCTATCGGGTCGCCGGCAACGCGGTCGTGACCGGCGAAGCGGCGGGCGTGGGAGCCGCGGTCGCGACGGTCTTCGGACGGTTGCCGCACGAGCTGTCCTTGTCGGAGATCGCCGGCCCGCTGGCCAAGCTCCGGCAGGCCTGCTCGAATCATGCGAGTTCGGCTTGGAGAGTCTCGGTCACCGGACGGCGGCCGCCGAGGCGGGCGGGAACAGTGCTGAGCGCCGCCACCACAAGCACGGTCCCCGCCACCAGGGCGAGCAGCTGCCAGAGCGAGGGAAGCGTGGCGTTGTAGCTGTCGCCGCCGGTGATCGCGTTTATTGCGGCGAACAGTGCGAAGCCTCCCGGGAAGACGCCCACGATGGCGCCGGCGAGCGCGGGGAGCACCTGCGCGGCCGCCAGTGCCGCACTTACATCACCAGGGGTGGCGCCGAGGGCGCGTGTCAGCGCGGAGGAATGCCGGTTGTCGAGCACCGTGGCCCAGGTGATGACGATAGCGTTGACCGCCGCCAGGGAGAGCAGTATGACCGTCCAGACGAGGAGCACATGGCGCAGCACCTCCACCTGAGCATGGTCATATCCGCCGGTGAGTGGTTGGGTCGTGAGGAAGGCGTTGAGTATCAGCAGGACGTAGATCCCGCTGACCGTGATCGCGATACTGGCCACAGCCAGCACGGCCCGTCGCGGCCGGCGGGCGGCGACCCGCAAGGCGAGAAGCCGCGGGACGGGCAGCCGCGCCGAGATCGCGATCAGCCAGCCGATGCGGCGGGGTGGGCGTGGCGAGTCGGCCAGCGCGTTGACGGTGCTGGAGCGGGCGGCGCGCACGGCCGGAACAGCGGTCGCAACTACCGCGACTGCGAGTGCCACGGCGGTCACCAAACCGGCTGTGGACATGGTCATCGACGGCGTGCCCGCGCTGCCGGTGAGGCCGGCGCTGGACCCGGTAAGCAGCGGAGCGGTCAGCGCTCCGGCCGCCAGCCCGGCCGCGGCCGCGACGATGGCCACGAGGACATACTCCGCGAGCAGCACGGCAGCGACCAGGCTCGGTGTGCCGCCGACCGCCTTGAGGAGTCCAACGCGTCTGGTCTGATCGGCCATCCGGCCGCCGGCCAGCACCGAGACACTGGCCACGGCGAGCAGGCCAAGCAGCCAGGCTCCAATCAGCAGGAGGATCTGGGAGTCTTTGGCCAGTTCGGTGGCGTCTTGGAGGATGTTCTCCCAGGGCTGCATAGGCGTAGCGCCGCCATGTTCGCCGTGGTTTGTGCCGGCGAACGCCTGGGCCTTATCCGGGTCGGCCAGCTTCAGGTTCATCACGTAGGACACGGAGCCTGGATCCGGGGTGAGGCTGCGCACATCCGCCTGGGTGAGCCAGATCAGTCCGGGATTGTGCAACAAGCCCGGAGGCAAGCCTTATCGTCGGGAATGGCGCCGTTTATGCAACCAACGGCGACAATGCAGGACGTCCCCGGATAGGGCGGCATGGCGGCGGTGACCGCAACGCCGACGACCTGGAACGACCGGCCGTCCATGGTGACCGGATCACCGGCGCGCACATCGAGCGCGTTGGCGAAGGCGGCCTCGACCACCACGCCGCCATCGCTGACCCAGCTGCCCTGGATCAGCTTGGGCTGGTCGACCGGCGCGGACGCGGTGTCGCGCCCCATAGCCTGCACATCTGACGTTCGACCGGATGCCTGAAGTTTCGCCGGGGTGACCAGGTACGGTCCGCTGTGGCCGATGACGCCGGGAGCGCTGGCCAGTTCTTCGAGGCCGGAAAGCTCGGCGGGCTTGATGGTGGTGGCGACCACGTCGGGTCCGTTGGTCGCCGCCCGGGTGCTCTGGTACGGGTCGCTGGCCGCGTCGCGCAGGACGAGCGCGAGGGTCAACGTCGTGGTGGCTGCCATGAGGGCAAGCAGCAAAAGCGCGGCCTCGGTGCGGCGCCGCCGCAGGTCACGCACAGCGAGGCGGCCCACGAGCAGGATGCGGCCCATCGCCGTCAGCCCTCCAGCCCGGCAAGGGCGCCGAGCTGCCCGGTGGTGCCACCGGTCAACCTGGTCTCGTCCACGTACGCGCCGTCGCGCATCGAGATCATGCGGTCTGCGGTGGCCGCGATCCGCGCGTCGTGGGTGACGATGACCAGCGTCTGACCGGACTCATGCAGCCTCTCAAACAGCCGCAGGACGTCCAGGGTGGCGGCGCTGTCTAGGTTTCCGGTCGGTTCGTCGGCGCGAACGACCAGCGGTTGGTTGCTCAGCGCCCGGGCGATCGCGACCCGCTGCCGCTGGCCACCGGACAGCGCGGAGGGCAGGAAACGCGCCCGGCCGGCGAGCCCGACCTGCTCCAGCAGCTCCGCCGCACGCCGTCTGGCGGCCCGCGGCGAGCGTCCGGCCAGCAGCGCCGACAGCTCGACGTTCTCCACGGCGGTGAGCTCCTCCATCAGGTGAAAGGCCTGGAAGACGAAGCCGACGGCAGTGCGTCGCATCCGGGCCAGGGCACTCTCCCCGATGTCGTCGATGCGACGGCCGTTCAGCCACACCTGTCCACCCGAGGGCCGGTCCAGCCCCCCGAGCAGGTGCAGCAGCGTGGACTTCTCGCAGCCGCTGGGCCCCATCACCGCCACCGTCTCCCCCGCGGCGATGTCGAGATCGACCCCGTCGACGGCGCGCACCAAGCCTTCCCCCTTGCCGTACTCCTTGCGCAACCCGCGGGCGCGCAGCACACACGTGTCGGCGATGCTCACGATCGGCTCCTTCGGTGGGTCCAGCTCTTCTCACACGCCTCGAGCCAGCGCAGGTCCGCCTGAAGCCGGAGCACGATGCCCTTCAACAACAGCGCCGCGTCCGAGCAGTCCGGCTCGGCCATGGCGGCGCGCTGGGCATCACGCAGCCGGCGCAGCAGCTCGCGGCGCTGGGTGTCGACGATGGTGAGCGGGTCGGCCAGCCCGGCCCACGCGGCCGCGATCAGCTTGAGATGAAACTCCGCCAGGTCAGGTCTTGGCCAGCCCACCTCGGCGATCCACTCGGCGACTCGCTGTTGGCCGTTGGGGGTAAGCGCGTACACCTTACGATCCGGCCGGTCGGCGCCATCGGCAGACCGCTCGGCCGCTAGCAGGCCGGCCTTTTCCAGCCGGGTCAGCGTGACGTAGACCTGCCCAGCGTTCATCGCGTCACCGAGAGGGCCGAGCGCGTCGCGCAGCCGCACGCGCAGCTGGTAGCCGTGCGAGGGCTCCTTGGCCAGCATCGCCAGCACCACTTCCTGCCGCATTGGGCCCCTCCGGATAACCGTTAGCCTCCATAGCTAACCGTTATCCCCCTCGCTGTCAAGCCTTCGCGGCACCAGTTGCAGCAACCGCCGCGGCTAGCGAAGGTGGCGCGCACGGCTGACAGAGCTCAGACGGTAGCCCGGTGACCTCTACGCGCAGCCGCGTTGGCTGCGACCCGCCCGTCGTGGTCGGTTGTCGCCGCGACGGGCTCATCCGCGGCCAGTGATGCTCCGATCTCGCGCCCAACAGCACCTGAGCCACCGCCAGGCACACCAGTTCCGCATCCGACAGCTTCTTGGGATACCCAGGCCGGCGCTGGCCAGCGGGGATCACATGGTCATCGATCAGCACGTACAGTGCCGTCAGGAGGGTGTCCAGGTTTGTTGTCACGAACGATCATGGACGCCCTCCTCCCATTCCTGATCAACCCGACACGCCGATCCCGTCGGGTTGGGAATCACTGATCTAGAAGTCCACGGAACACGCTGGCGATGGCGCCCGACAGCGCCGTGAGCATCGCCGCGGCGGCCGGCGCGAACAAGGCGGCAAAGGGAATCCGCGTCGGATCGGTCCCGGTCACCATCACGGGCAGCGTGATGGCCAGGATCGTGGCCACCGCCCATATCCCCAGCGTCGCCACCGGCAAGCCGATCCAGATGGGCTGCCGCCTCGCGCGGCCCCGGAGCCGGCCCATCGCCCACAGCAAGACTAGGGTGCCGATCACGCCCCAGATCCAGGCCGTGAACGCGGCCACCGGGAGATGTTGCTGCTCGGAGCCGGAGACCAGATCAGGCGCCAGCAGGCTGATCAGGAGCACGGCGATCCAGATCCCGCCGATCCCGATCACGGTCCACAGCATCCAGGACAGGTCGGCAGTGGTGGTCCGGCGATCCTCGGGGGTGACGTGGTCGTTCATCTGGTGGTCCTCCTTGGCTGTTTGTGTTGGCGGGTGGTTGATCGCAGCCGTGCGGGACCTAGCCCAGCCGTCTCACTGCTGGATGGCACCGGCCGGGAAGGACGAGACGACCATGCTTGCGGCGGTCTGGAGCGCCCAGCTCTGGCGGGGAGGGAAGCAAGCCGCGTCGAGGAAGTCATCGGTGGGGCTGTCCTCGCGTCTCGGGGGTCTGGACGTCGACCACTCCTGGCAGGCTGGGCCCCACAGTGCTTGCTGGTGCCCGCGCAGGGAGGAACAGCAGCTTGAGCAGGGCAGCCAGCGCGGCCGCCCCCGCGCCGACCTGGACGGCGTCGCCCAGACCCTGGAGGAAGGCCGTCCGGGCGGCATCCAGCAGGCCCTGGCCTTGTGGCCCTAGCTGCGCGGCGATGGTGGTGGCGGCCCCGATCGAGTCGGCGGCGGTCTGGGCGATCTGTGGCGGCGCGCTCTGCAGTGCGGGCTGGATGGCCGCGCCGTAGCTGGATGCGAGGATGCTGCCGAGCACGGCCACTCCCAGCGCTCCGCCGACCTGGCGGGTGGTGTCGTTCATGGCCGAGCCCACCCCGGCCTTGGCCAGCGGCAGCGAGCCCATGATCGACTCGGTTGCCGGGGCCATGGTCAAGCCCATGCCGATGCCCAGCAGCGCCAGTGCCGCCGCCACCAGGCCGTAGCCGTCGCTGAGCTGGACGGTGGACAACAGCCACAGGGCGCCGGCCACGATCAGCAGGCCGGCGACCACAACGATCTTGGTGCCGATGCGCTCGGTCAGCCGCGCGGCCAGCGGCGCCGCCACGATCAGCGCCGCGATCGGCAGGATGCGGACTCCAGCTTGCAGGGGGCTGTAGCCCAGCACGAACTGCAGGTGCTGGGTCAGCAGGAACACCGAGCCAAACAGCGCGAAGAACGCCATGGCGATGGCGCCGCTGGCCGCGCTGAAGCGGGGGTTGCCGAAGAACTCCATCCGCAGCATCGGGTGCTCGGCGCGCCGCTCCGACCAGATGAACGCCACCGCCAAGACGGCGGCCACCGCGAAGGCTGCCAGGATCACCGGATCGGTCCACCCCTGCTCCGGCGCCTGGATGATCCCGTAGACCAGCGCAACCAGGGCCGCGATCGACAGCATCGCCCCGATCGGGTCCAGCGGCGTGGCGCTCGGGTCGCGGGACTCCGGCACCAGGGGCCGGCCGGCCAGAATGGCCAGGGCCACCACCGGGACGTTGACCAGGAACACCGAGCCCCACCAGAAGCGCTCCAGGAGCCAGCCGCCGACCACCGGTCCCAGGACGATGCCCAGCCCTGCCACCCCCGCCCAGACGCCGATGGCCCGGCCCCGCTCCTTCGGCGGGAAGATGTTGGTGATGATCGACAGAGTCGAGGGCATGATCAGGGCGGCGCCGATCCCCATGGCCGCCCGGGAGGCGATCAGGACCTCGGGGGAGCCGGCGAATGCCGAAGCGACCGAGCCCGCCGCGAAGACCAGCAGGCCGGCGTTCAGGGCCAGCTTGCGTCCGAACCGGTCGCCCAAGGCCCCCATCGTGAGCAGCAGCCCGGCGAACACCAGGATGTAGGAGTCCACCATCCACTGCAGCTGGCTGGCCGTGGCCCCCAGGTCCCGGGCCAAGGTGGGGAGGGTCACGTTGAGGATGGTGTTGTCCATGCCGAGCACCACCAGGCTCAGGCACAACACCAGCAGCGCCCACCAGCGCCGCTGGTACGCGGCCGGGCTGGGGGTGGCGACCCGGAGGTCAGAAGTTGGTTCCATGCAAACTCATCTCTCTTTGGCCGGAGTGCCGCTCACGCCGACCCCGGTGGTTTCGGTGGGAATTCGAACCTGCTTCCGCCGATGCTCCGGGCCGTCATCGGTCCGTCGCCGCCGCAGCCTGCTCAAGCATCCAGGCCTGCCCGGCACCCGATGCCTCCCGCACCGGCTCGAGCGCCTTGCGGAACACCTTCGCCTGCTCGGCGGAGGGGAACTCCAGGCACAGCATGATGTGGTTGGGATTCCTCGCAGTCCTGGTAGATCCGGTGGCAGGTCGCTCCGTACTGCGCGGACCTCAACCGGCAGCTCCCCCGGCCCCGGCTCCGGCACCGGACGCTCTGGCAGGCCAGGCTGGCCGGATCCGGGCTGGGCGGGTGCACATGGCACGCATCGTGCGGGGCAGGACTGGTCACTGGTCACCTCCGCCGGTGGTCTGAGGGTCGATCTGCTCCAATGGGCGCACGCCGTGCTCGCGGCACCAGGCCAGGTAGATGCCGCGCTGGGTCGCCGCGCTGAGGGTCTGGGTGACCTGGCTGTCGTCGTCCAGGTACTCGATGACACCGGCAACCTTGAGGTGACTGACGCACGGCTCATCACCCACCACCGCCCACCCGCCGATGGTTCCCGCTGGCTCGTACCCGTGGTTCCCGGGCCCGGCCCGCTCACCGGTGCCGAAGATCTCCCGGTGCCCGGCAGGTTGAAGGCATGGACGTCACCGGTGTGGCGATGCAGCGCAACGGCGCCGCCCGGCTCCAGCCGCATCAGCCCCAGCCAGCCATCCGCGGCCAAACGCAGCGGCCGGAACGCCTTCCCCGGGCCGGTCACAATCCAGGGCCGGGCAGGCGCGAAGGCAACAGGTGGCATCATTCCTCCCATCCGCGCGGTGCCAGGAACCTGCTACGGCACGTCCTGGTTGATGTAGATCTTGTTGCCGTAGAGGTCTTTCATGAGGACGCCGGTGCCGTAGGGGCGAACCTCGGGTTCGCCTTCGAACTCGACGCCGCGCTCTTTGAGGGCGCTGTACTCGCTCATGCAGTCGTCGGTTTCGATGCTGAACAGCGGCAGGTCGGCCGCCTGGCGGCCCACCAGCGCTTGTTGCTCGCCGGTTTTTGCAACATCGAGGTTGATGCAGAACTCGTTGTTGTCAGGCAGGCGCACCAGCAGCCAGCGGTAGTCGCCCAGCTTGGTATCTTCAGCGACCTCGAAGCCCAGCTTGGTGGTGTAGAACTCAAGCGCCTCGTCGTGATTATTGACGAATAGCTTGACCAGAGTGATTCGTTTCATAAATATCCTCTCCTTGCGTTAGTGCTTCAGACCCGCTGACGGGAACCGGCCACCCGCGCCAATGCGGGGCGCCTCTTATTTCTCCGGGTCCGCGTCCTCACCGCCGGGTTCGTTCAACGGAAGTGCACCGTTTTTCAATCGCCGCCGAACCTTCCCGTCTCGTTTCCTTTTGTGCGCTTGTCCGTCGCCTCCATGTCCCCGGCGACCAGATGGAGGATCACCCTGAGTAGTGCCAGCCACCCGTCGAAGTGCAGCAGGCCGCTCCCCTTGGCCGCCGGTACCAATTGTGACGTCGTTGCCACGCATTGTGTTCTACGCCGGGCGGGGCTGGGGCTCGGGCGCAGCCTCACCTTCGACTTCGAGGTGGGGGATCCAGCGGAGCCAGTTTGGGAGGTACCAGTTCCGGTCGCCGAGCAGCGCCATCGCGCTGGGCAGCACGACAGACCGGATGACGGTGGCGTCGATCAGCAGTGAGACGGCCACGCCAAAGCCCATCTGCTGGAACATGACCAGGTCGCCGCGGGCGAAGCCGGTGAAGACCGCAACGATGATCAGTGCTGCTCCGGTGATGATCCGTGCGGTGGAGGCGACGCCCCAGCGGACGGCTGCGGTGGTATCGGCGCCCTGGTCGTAGCGTTCGCGGATGCGGCTGAGCAGGAAGACCTGGTAGTCCATGGACAGGCCGAACAGGACGGAGAACAGGAACAGTGGAACCCAGGCCTCGACCACATCCACGGTCTGGAAGCCGAGGATGTCGGCGCCGTGCTGGAAGACCAGCACGAGCAGGCCGTAGGCCGCACCGACCGAGAGCAGGTTGAGCGCGATGGCGGTGAGCGCGATGACGACCGACCGGAAGGCGACGGTGAGCAGGACGAGGGAGAGGCCGAGGACGAACGCGAACACTGCGGGTGCGGGGTTGGTGACGTTGTCGAGGTAGTCGATGGTCTCCGAGGTCGTCCCGCCGACCAGGGGGTCGGCGTAGGTCTGTTGGAACACGGCCGGGATGATCTGCTCGCGCAGGTCACGCACGGCGGCGATGGCCTGGCCGCCGGTGGGGTCCCCGCGGACGGGGACGACGAGGTCGGCGACACCGCCGGAGCCGGCCCGGATCTCGCCGGGCCCGAAGCGCGGGTCGGCGGCGAGTTGGCCGCGCAGCTGGCCGAGTGCGGTCGCGGCCGGGCTCTCATGGTTCGTGACGAGCACGTGCACCGGATCCGCGGTGTGGGCCACGAAATCGCGTTGCAGTGCGAGGTAGCCCTGCTTGGCGGGCAGGTCGTTGGGGAGGGTGCTGACCCCGGCCGTGCCGGTGTTGAGTCCGAACGCCGGCAAGGCGAGGGCGACCAGCGCGGCTGTCGCCAAGCCGAGGCTAAGTGCGGGGCGGCGCAAAACCCGATCAATGATCGCAGCCCAGAAGCGGCCTTCCGGGTTCGCCCGCTCCACCGAACGGCGGCTGACGATCAGGAGGCGGATGGCGTCGACCCGGTCGTGCAGGAGCCCGAGCAGCGCCGGGAGCAGCGTGAGCGCGACGGCGAGTGAGGTAATGCCGACAAGGATCGCCCCCGCCGCCAGGCTACGGAAGATCGTCGAGGGCACGATCAGCAGGCCGAACATGGCGACGACGAACGCCGATCCACTGAACAGAACCGCCCGGCTGGCCGTCCCGCCCGTCGCCACGATCGCGTCATCCGGATCTCCCCCACGACCCCGCTCCTCCCGGTACCGGGAGATGATGAACAACGCGTAGTCGATCCCGAGCGCGAGCCCCATCCCGGTCAGCATGTTCGTGGTGAATATCGACAACTCGAACAACTGGGTGAGTAGCGCCACCAGACCCAGCGCGGTGGTAATCGCAACCAGCGCCATCAGCAGTGGCACCAGGCCGGCCACGACCGTGCCGAAGACGAGCAGCAGGATGAGCAGGGCAGCCGGGAGCCCGAACTTGAGCTCGCCGTTTTGCAGATCGCGCTTCGACAGCTCGTTGAAATCGTGATCGCGGGTAGTGCTGCCGGTGACCGTGACCGCGTAATTCGGGTCGGCGTCCGCGCGCTGCACCGCGTCGATGACCTCGCCTGCGGCGTCATCGTTGGGAATATTGATCGGGATTAGCGTCGAGTGACGGTCGGCGGAGACAAGGGAGCGATCTGCAGTGTCGAAGTAGGTAGCTGCGTTGCGCACGGCGCCGCTCTCGCGGCCCGTGCGCACCAGCCCGTCCACGAACGTGCGGAACTGCTCGTCGTCGACGGTGAGGCGCGCCGAGCGCACGACGACCAGATCTGTGAGGGCGCGCTCTGGATCGGGCGGGAACGCCGCAATTAGCCGGTCGTTCGCCCGCTCGGACTGCGGGTTATTCGTCGCCGCTGCCTCCGTCGTGAACCCCGTCAGGACAAGGACGAGGGCCGCGATCGCCCCCAGCACCACGACCCCCCACGCGACGAGCGTGCGCCCGGGATGGCGGCTGCACGTGCGGGCCACAGATGCGGTCGAGAACGTCATCATGCACCGTCTCCCTTTTGTCTTACGTCGTCCGTTCGGTCACGGTTGCGCGATGACGTCGGCCGGTTCCCTGGTATCCGCCGTTGCCCGGCTTGGCGGTCGTGTGGTGGTTCGATGGTGATGTTGGGGAGGAGCCGGTCGAGCCAGCGTGGGATGCACCAGGACCTCTCCCGCAGCAGTAGCCCGACCTCCTTGGGGATGCGGTAGGCGCATCGCCGCGCGCCAAGAACGTTCGGGCCGGACGACGCTCCGGAACGACAAGCGACGAGGACCAGCCCTCCTGAGCCCAGTCGGCCATTTCGAGCTCCTCTCCGGCAACCTCGCCGGTGCTGTCGGGCTTGTTCATGGTGCGCTCGATCCTGCTCGCCCTTAGGACGGCTTCGCATCGTGGGCTACCCCAGTCCTGCTCCCCAGTGTTGGCGTGTCGTTCCCCTACGCTGCGCCCTAAGAAGCGGTGCCTGAGCGGGCGTAAACTTGCTCTGCAGAGGTCAACCAGTGAAGACTGCTCAGAGGCAGGGTCGCCGTACGCAACTGTCCAAGCGGGCGCTCTCGGCTCAGTTTGATCTCCTCGAGCGCGACGCCGAGCTGGCAGCCGCCGAGGCCTTGATCAGCGCGAGCCCGAGCGGCGGCCACCTCCTGGCCATCGAGGGGCCACCAGGGATCGGCAAGACCTCGCTGCTAATGGCGACGAAAGCGAGGGGGCAGGCAGCCGGGATGCGGGTGCTGGCCGCCCGCGGCTCCGAGCTCGAGCGCGCGTTCTCGTACGGAGTGGTACGACAGCTCTTCGAGTCGTTCCTTGCTTTCCTGCCCCCAGATGAGCGAGCCGGGGCGCTCGCGGGCGCGGGCGCGCTCGCGGCGCCGCTGTTCGACCCCGTCCAGCTCGCGGCCCAGCCGTTGGCGGACTCGTCGTTGGCGACGCTCCACGGCCTCTACTGGCTGGCGGCAAACGTAGCCGCCAGCAGGCCGCTTCTGCTCGCCGTCGACGACCTGCACTGGTGTGATCTGCCTTCCCTCCGCTGGCTGGCCTACGTCCTGCCTCGGATGGAGGGGCTTGGCCTCTGGATCGTCGTCAGCCTCCGGCACGAGGACGCGGGAGAGGATCCGAGCCTCCTGGCCCAGATCGTCGCCGACCCGCTGGCCACTGTGATTCGCCCGGCTCCGCTGAGCATCGGGGCCGCTGCCCGGTTCGTGCGAGGGACCCTGTCGCCGGATGCCGACGACGCCTTCTGCGCTGTCTGCCACGAAGAGACGGGCGGCAATCCGCTGCTCTTGCGCGAGCTCATGCACGCTATCGCTGCTGAAGGCCTGGCTCCGGCCGAGCCAAACGCGCCTCGCCTGCGCGAGCTCGGGGCGCGGGCGGGCTCGCGTGCCGTCACGGTTCGCCTTTCCCGCCTTCCGCCGGAATCGAGGAGGCTTGCACAGGCGGTCTCGATCCTGGGCGACGACGCCGAGCCACGCCAGGCGGCCGCGCTCGCCGACCTGGACTTGAAGGCTGCCTCCGATGCAGCGGGCGCGCTCGCACGCGCCGACGTTTTGCGCCCTCAGCCGCCGCTGGGGTTCATTCACCCGATTATTCGCGCGGCCGTCTACGAGGCACTCACACCTCTCGAGCGAGAAATCGGACATGCACGGACGGCGGCTCTCCTCGGCGACGCAGGGGCCGAGCCCGAACGGGTCGCCGCGCACCTGCTGCGCTCTCCCTCTGCGGCGGATTCAGCGGTCGTGGCTGTGTTGCGCGAAGCCGCCCGCCGCGCTGCCTCTCGCGGAGCTTCCGAGAGCGCGGTTGCTTACCTTCGCCGCGCAGTCGCCGAGCCGCCCTCTGCGGCGGAGCGCGCCGAGCTGCTGCGCGAACTTGGCTCTGCCGAGGCACTCGTGAGCGGCAACGCTGCGGTCGAGCACTTGCGGGCGGCGCACGCGCTGACCGTCGACCCCGTCCGCAGAGCCGAGACCGCCCTCGTGCTCGGCCGCGAGCTCTTCCTCCTCCTCCGCAGCGAGGAGTCGGACGCCGTCTTCACCGAGGCGCTGGATGAGCTCGCCGGCGCCGACGCGGAGCTCGAGCGTCTCCTCGAGGCGGGGCTTATCACCAACGCCATGCACGTGCGGCAGCTCTACCGCGCCGCTCTCGTGCGGCTCGAGCGCATCCGCAGGCGGCCCGGGGACGGGACCGTTGGGGAGAAGATCTTGCTCTCGCTCCTCGCCTATCACGATGCGCGGGCGGGCGCGCCGGCCGCTGTCGCCGTCCCTCTTGCGCGCCGCGCGCTTGCCGGGGGAGCGCTGGTCAGGGCGGAGATGTCCTCCGCCGCCTTCGTTCCCCCCTGTATGGTGCTGGCAATGGCGGATCTCGATGACGCTCTGACGATCTACGACGACGCACTCACCGAGGCACACCGGCGCGGCTCGATCATTACCTTCGCCACTACGAAGACCTTTCGCGCCCAGGCCTATGTCTTGCGAGGCGACCTGGCCGAGGCCGAGGCCGAGGGGCGCGAGGCTTTCGCTGCCGCCGAGGCGTGGGGGGTGACCACTCGCGCCGCGGTGTACCTGGCCGCCATTCTCGCAGAGGCCCTCATGGAGCAGGGCAAGCTCGACGAGGCCGGGGCTGCGCTCGAATGCCCGGCCCTCGGTGAGTCCCTACCCAAAGATGCGCGCCTACTGTTTCTCCCGAACATCCGGGCGCGCTTGCGCATGCTCAACGGCGATCTGGCCGGCGGCCTGGAGGACATGCTCGATGCTGGTGGCCATTCTGACGCACTCGGAAATCGTAACCCGGCCTTTATGGCCTGGCGCTCGCAAGCCGCCCTCGCCCTGCTCCAGCTCGGCCACCAGGACGAGGCCCGCCGCCTGGCGGCGGAAGAGCTCGAGCTCGCGCGCACCTGGGGTGCTCCCCGTGCGCTCGGCGCGGCGCTGCGGGCAGCGGGACTGGCCGAAGGGGGGCGTGTGGCCTCGGGCTTCTCGAGGAGGCGGTCGAGGTGCTCACGAATTCGCCCGCGAAGCTCGAGAACGCGAAGGCGCGCACCGAGCTGGGGGCGGCGCTTCGCAGGGCCAACCGCCGTTCCGAGGCGCGCGAGCAGCTGCGCCGCGCGGCCGAGCTGGCAACGATCTGCGGCGGCCGGCCACTGGCGGCGCGCGCCAACACCGAGCTTCGCGCCACCGGGGCGCGGCCACGGCGCATCGCCCTGAGCGGTGTCGAATCGCTCACGCCAAGCGAGCGGCGCGTTGCCCAGATAGCGGCCGAAGGCCCAACCAACCGGGAGATCGCGCAAGCCCTCTTCGTCACCCCCAAGACGGTCGAAATCCACCTCTCAAGCGTCTACCGCAAGCTCGGGATCAGCTCGCGCGCGCAGCTTCCGACAGCACTCGCCGAACCTAGCCGCAGATAGGTTTTCCACGCAGATGGTGCTCGGAGCCATCGCCGGGCCGCCGGTGGATGATTTCGGCGCCTGGCCCATTCCGAACTGGCCGGCAGGCGGTCCGCCGCCCGCTGACAGCAGGTAGTAATCGGAAGGCTGATAAGCCAAAGGCCAAAGCCCTGCACCTGCACCCCCCTCATTCTGTGATCTGCCGTTACCGGTGGCATGCCCGGCTGGCAGATCACCCTGATCGCCGCCGGAGCCGCACCGCTCGCCGCCACCCTGGCGGTGCTCCTCGACCGGGCCCGGGCAGCCCGGCAGCACAGGACCGCACCAACCACGTGATTCCCAGACAAACCGACACCAGGCCGCGCGGCCTGGTGTCGCGGCCGTAGTCTCGCACCCACACTCACCTGGCCCGCAGGGCTCTTTCCCGCTCGCGTGGGCGGCCATGGAGGCAGCAGCCGCGGCAGAGACTGCTACCAGAGCCCAGACATGGTCGTTATGCGTCGCTTGGTCATGACGAACCCGCCATCAACCGATGACGCAGAGTCGGCGATCTGGCCACATGAGGAGGTCTGTTTCCCGGTCGCGCTGTGTGTTCGCGCTGGCGGGAGATGCCGGGGAACGGTGGCAGCCTCATTGGATGCTGCCCGGGCGGTCGCGGGACGTAGGCGGCGTGCCTGCCGTCGTGGTGATCCGGCATGATCTGCTCGTTGCGGCGGCGGGAGTCCCGGATGGGCATCTGGTGGTGC
>WNGJ01003760.1_pt1 | contig 15703 bp, 16 predicted proteins | sample 5400611 | NCBI WGS metagenome assembly WNGJ01 (sample SAMN13153375, study PRJNA577476) | soil metagenome | isolation source: 40 cm soil or saprolite under Garry oak tree replicate 1 | place: USA:California | collected 2016-06-15
AACGGCGAAGCGGAGAAGGAGGGATTCGAACCCTCGAGGCAGGGATGTACCCCACCTAACGCCTTAGCAGGGCGCCGCCTTCAGCCACTCGGCCACTTCTCCGGGTCGAGCGCAGAATAGCGGAGCCTTTTCCGAGGTTCGGACGCGGCTTCATCACGTTTCCGCAGGCGCAGGCGGGCTCTGCCCGCCGGAGCCGCGCTCGCGGTGAGGGAAGCTCGAGCAAGAAGGAGGGGGCTCGTGGGGGAACCACGGGGTTCCCCCACGGTCAAAAATCACCCTTCAGGGGCATGGCGAAAGACCGTGGAAAAACGCATGCTGAAAGCGCCGGCTCCCTTCCCCCTCGAAGACTCCCCCGGCATTCGCGTCGCCCGCCTAATCCCTACTGGCGGGCTTCGCTCTATTTGGTGCCGTATCGCCACGACGAGCACGCCCGACGGCTTAAGTTAAGAGGGAATGCGAGTCGGCCGTCACGAGGTCACGATCTCCAGCCCGGAGAAGCTCTTCTTCCCAAAACGTGGGCTGACGAAAGGCGACCTCGTCGAGTACTACGTCGACGTCGCACCGTATGCGCTCAACCACATTCGCCGGCGCCTCTTTCACATGAAGCGCTACCCAAATGGCGTCGAGGGTGACTTCTTCCACCAGAAGCGGGTGCCTCCACATCCCAACTACGTTGGCGAGCAGTTCGTCCGCTTCCCGAGCGGGCACTCGACGGTCTTTGCGGTCCTCGACAACGCGGCGGCACTCGCCTGGGTGATCAATCTCGGCTGCATCGAGCTGCACACCTGGCATTCGCGAATCGACGACATCGAGCGGCCCGACTACATGCTGATCGACCTCGATCCGACGACGGACGGCCAGTGGGAGGAGGTGCTCGCGATAGCGCTCGTCGTGAAGGAGGTGCTCGACGAGCTCGAGTTGCCGAGCTACGCCAAAACATCAGGTTCGACAGGCCTCCACATCCTGACGCCGATCAAGCCGGAGCTGCCGTTTCCCGAGGTGCGGCGGTTCGCCAAGGCCGTCGCGCAGGAAGTCGAGCGGCGCGTCGGCGACCAGCGAGTCGCGACGACGACCTGGAAGGTCGCAGACCGTAAGGGAGTCTTCGTCGACTACGGCCAGAATGCGCGGGACAGGACGATCGCCGCCGCGTACTCGATCCGCCCGACGCCAGACGCCCGCGCCTCGGCGCCGCTGCGCTGGGACGAGGTGCCGGGAGCCGACCCGGCCGCGTTCACACTGGAAACGATGCGGAAGCGGATCGAGCAAGTCGGCGACCCGACAGCAGGGATGTGGCGACGCAAGGTTGGGCTTGCTTCGCGGTTCGAGGCACTCGAGCTAGAGCCGGCCGACCCTGACAGTTTCGACGACCGTTCCTGGCCTACCCGCCCAACAGCGCCGGGACCGTCAGGTCGTCGGGGCGCCTGGGGGGCCTGACCTCCCGCCAGGTGCAGTCCTTCGGATCCTTGTCCGGCCGCCAGCGGATGAAGCGCGTGCCGTGCCGGAAGCGGTTCTTCTCGAGCTTGTCGTAGCGCACCTCGCAGACCAACTTTGGCTTGACGGGGTTCCAGTCGAGCTCCTTTCCGCGCGTCCAGCGGCTCTGGCCGCCTGGCACACGGTCCCCGCTGATCGCGCCGGGCGCGCGGAGCTTCGGGAGCTTCTCCTCGAGCTCGCGGCGAACAGCCGCCGGGAAGCCGGAACAGTGACCGACGAAATCGAGTCCGCCCTTTGCGTCGTAGAGGCCCAGCAGCAAGGTCGAGATCCGGCCCTCGGCCTTGTCGCTCCACCGGAACCCCACGATCACACAGTCGGCGGTCCGGTAGGGCTTCACCTTGACGACTCCGTCGCGTGAGCCCGGGAGATACGGGACGTTTCGGCGCTTCGCGACAACGCCGTCGAGCCCCGCGGCCTCGAGTCGCTGCAGCCACTCGCCGGCCTCCGCCGCGTCACGGGTGACGGGGGAGAGCCTGAACTTCTTGCCGACTCGCTCGAGCTTGGCCCGCCGTTTCGCGAGCGGCAGCTTGTTCACCGGCTCGCCCTTCCACCGCAGGAGGTCGAAGGCGATGAACTGGGCCGGAATCTCGGCCGAGAGCTTGCGGATGCGGCTCTCGGCGGGGTGCAGCCGCATCTGCATCGCCTCGAAGTCGAGCACGCCGTCACGCTCGATCACGATCTCGCCGTCAAGCGCCGAGTCGGGCGGCAGCGACTCGCCGACCTCGCGTAGCTCGGGAAAATAGCGAAGCAGCGGCCGCCCGTTCCGGCTCCAGACCGCAAGCTCGCCTTTCAGGTTCTCCATCACGCCGCGAAAGCCGTCCCACTTCGGTTCGTATTGCCAGTCGGCGCCCTCGGGCAGCTCTGTGACGAGCTCGGCCTCCATCGGCGGGAAGGGGAGGTTTCGTGGCGGCACCTCGTCGGGAGACTAGTCCGAGTGCCCGACCTCGACGGGGTCTGGGTCGAGTTGAAACGGATCAAGACAGGAGGAGAGATGGCTTCGGAAAAGTTGCGGGAACAGGTCGTCAAGCACATCGACGAGGCCTACGCGATGGAGCAGAACGTTCTGCGGATGCTCGACTCGATGATCGGGACGACCGAGGATCCGGAGATCAAGGACGAGCTCCGCAAGCACAAGCTCGAGACCGAGCGTCACGCCGACCGGATGCGGCAGAGGCTCGAGGCACACGGCGCCAGTCCGTCATTCGTCAGGGAGGCCGGTGGAATCGCCGGTGCGCTGATGAAGAGCGTGCTCGACAAGGCCCGCGGCGAGAAAGCCGGCCGAAACGCGCGCGACGGCTATGCGACGGAGCACTTGGAGATTGCGAGCTATCAGCTGCTGGAGCGGGTTGCACGGCAGGCCGGGGACGAAGAGACCGCTCAGGCCGCGCGTGAGAACCGTAAGGACGAGGAGGCGATGGCGAGCAAGCTCGATTCGAAGTGGGACAAATTCGCCGAGCTCTCCCTTAAAGAAGAGGGCGTCACCGTCTGACTAGCAACCCCAGCCCGGCGGCGACAGGTCTAATGCGCAGTTCATGCGCAGAGTCGTCGTCACCGGGCTAGGGGCCGTCACACCGCTGGGCAACAGCGCACCGGAGACCTGGCGCGCTGCTTTGGCAGGCGAGAGCGGGATCGACTGGATTCGCGCCTTCGACGCCGGCGAGTATCCGGTGCGGGTGGCGGCCGAGGTCAAGGACTTCGACCCGACCGGCGTGGCCTCGCCCAAGGAGCAGCGCAAGCTCGACCGCAACGTTCTGATGGCGCTCGCCGCGGGCAAAGAGGCGGTCGAGGACGCGGGGCTGAACGGATTCGATCCGCATCGCGTCGGGATCGCCTTCGGCTCGGCGATCGGCGGTATTGCCGGGATCATGCAGCAGGGCGAGATCCTCCGCGAACGCGGGTTCGAGCGGGTCTCACCGAGCTTCATCCCGAGCGTTCTGGTGGATGCCGCGAGCGGTCAGCTCGCGATCTCGCTCGGGATCCGTGGGCCCAACTACGCGCCCGTGTCGGCCTGCGCGACCGGATCGCATGCGGTGGGGGAAGCCGCCGAGCTGATCAAGCGCGGCGACGCGGACGCGATGCTCGCGGGTGGCACGGAGGCCGCCATCCAGCCGATCATCCTGGCCGGCTTCGTGGCCATGCGGGGCCTGGCCGCCGAGGACGAGTATCCGCCTCGCGCCTCGCGGCCCTTCGATGCCACCAGGGCCGGCTTCGTGATGGGTGAGGGTGCTTGCGTCCTCGTGCTGGAGGAGCTCGAGGCCGCGCGAGCCCGCGGCGCGACGCTCTACGCAGAGGTGCTCGCCTATGGAACCTCGAACGACGGGCACCACATGGCACAGCCGGAGCCCGAGGCGATCGGCGTCGGCGAGATGATGCGAGCGGCGATCGACCGGGCCGGGCTCGAGCCGAAGGACGTCGGGTACATCAACGCGCACGGCACCTCGACGCCTCTGGGAGACGCCGCCGAGACGAAAGCGATCAAAGACGTCTTCGGCGACCACGCCTACGAGCTCGCCGTCTCCTCGACCAAGTCGATGATGGGCCACTGCTTCGGAGCAGCGGGCGCGATCGAGGCGATGATGTGCGTGCTCGCCCTGCACGAGGGCAAGCTGCCCCCGACGATCAACTACGAGCATCCCGATCCGGTCTGCGACTTGGATTACGTGCCGAACGAGGCGCGCGAAGCCCAGGTCGAGGTCGCGCTCTCGAATGCGATGGGCTTGGGCGGGCACAACGCCTGCGTCTTGCTGGGTGGCATCGAGTAGAGACTCCACGCCTTGCTTTTGCGCCGGCTCTGGCGACAATGAGATCGGGGTTTAATGGGGGAGGGGGACTTTGCTGGGACCGAGGTGGGCGCTTGGCGTGGCCGGGACGGCGTGCCTGCTGTTGCTCGCGCCGTTGGCGGGCGCGTCCAACGAGGCGCTTTACGTCGACGGCGCGGCCGATGCGCCGGTGGCGGCTCCCGATTTGACCTCGACTCAGGTCACGAATGACGACGCCGGAAACGTCGTCTTTCGAATCGCGATCCCAAACCGCTCTGCGCTCGGCCGCACTGATCTCGTTGCGCTGCTGATCGACGCCGACGGCAGAAAGGGCACGGGCTGCGCGCGCGGCGTCTTCGGCGCCGAATACGCGCTCGATGCTCTGGGCAATCGCTACACGTTTGGGCGGTGCGTTCACGGCGAATGGGACTTCGCCCACCGGCCTGCATCGTTCGGCGGCTTGTTCTCGGGATCGACTCTGACCCTGAAGGCGAATCGCCGCGACCTCGGGGGCACGAGTCGGTTCGACTTTCGGATCGGCGCAGCGGCGGTAACCGGCTCCGATCCGGCCTACGACTTCGCTCCCGATGTCGGTACGACCGGCTGGAACTACCAGGTGATCGCCCCTCCGCAGGCCGTGATGAAGCCACCGACTCGACTGCGCCGGGTCTGCCGGCACCGGCCGCGCAGTTGCAGGCTCAGGCGACCGTAGAGGGAGTCAGCTCCGCGAGCGAATCGAGCGTCACGTCGGCGAGAGCCAGCGCCTCGTTCCCCGGCCGATAATGCGGGTTCGGAATCGCGACGACGCGCATCCCCGCGGCCTTGGCCGCGCGGATGCCGTTTTCCGAGTCCTCGATCGCCACGCACCCTTCTGGGGGGACCTCCAGCCGCCTGGCCGCCTCGAGGTAGACATCGGGCGCAGGCTTGCCGCGCGGGACCTCCTCCGATGAGACGGTGACTCGGAAGAATTGCGCGAGCCCGCTCACCTGGAGGACGAAGTCGATCACCTCGCGGTTCGACGACGACGCGAGCCCGAGCGGCCAGCGGGCCGCGAGCCGCTCGACGGCCTCGCGTGCGCCATCGATGAGCGGGAGTCGCGAGCGGTAGCGCTCCTCCAGCCGGCGGACGACTTCGGCCGAAATAGCTTCTGGCGGATCCGGGACTCCGAGCTCGTCGTGCATGTAGCGCGACCACTCGACAGAGCTCATGCCCATCATCTCCCGTTGAGCGCCTTCGTGCCAGCGGGCGCCGACCTCGCGCACAAGCTGTTCCCGTACCTCGTCCCAGACCTGCTCGCTGTCGAGAAGCACGCCGTCCAGGTCGAAGACAACAGCGTCGGTCACGCCGTGACGTAGCCCCGGTCGACGTAGACGAGCGGCCGGGCGCGCACGCCGTCCTCGACCGACAGCACCTCACCGACGAAGAAGCTGTCCTCACCGGCCGGAATCTCCGCCGAGACACGGCCTGTCAGCCACCCGATCGCCCCCTCGAGCAGCGGCGGGCCGTCAACGTCGCGAACGCCGATGCCCTCCCAGATTGCGATCGGCGGTACTCCACGCGCGAAGTGCTGTGCGACTGCCTCTTGACCCGCCGCCAGCAGGCTGAAACCGAAGCCTCCCGAGCGGCGTAAGAGCTCGTGCAGCGCCGCCTCCCGTCGCACGGCGAAACCCACGAGGGGCGGCTCGAGCGAAAGGGGAATCAGCGTCCCGATCGTCAGCCCCAGCCGCTCGCCGTTCAGGTCGACGCTGACGACGGCGACCCCCGCCGGGAACCGCCGCATCAGCTCGCGAAGCTCTTCGCCGCCGACCACGGCGGCGAGCGTACTCGTCGCGCGGGGCTAGTGTTGCCTACAGAGCTTGTCGCCGTTGAGAATCGAATCGAGCTGGGCGTTCATGGCCGATTCGAAGGCGACATCGGCTGCATTGGCTGCGCTGAAGTCGTGAAGGCCGTTGTCGCTCCACATCACGTCAGGCGTGACGCCCGGCCCTGACGCAGTGATCCTGTACATGTCGCCGTTGCCCTTCGGACGCATGCCGGTGATCCCCGGCGGGTGGGCATAGCCGCCGGCGCCGGCGTTGTGTTTGTAGAAGCCGTAACAGAAGATGCCGGTCGGATTGTGGGCGAGGAAGGAGTTCTCGCGCCTCCAACCGGAGCCGTAGGCGGAGTTGTGCGTGTCGACGTAGAGCAGGCGGCCGTAGCCGTCGGTCGGTGCTCCGAAATGAGTGCTGCCGAAGCCATAGACGGGCTGGCCCATGTATGTGTAGCGACCGAACAAATGGTGGAAGCGGCCGCTGTAGACCCAGTCCTGCCAGACCTCGAGCTGCGCGACCGAGGTCGTCCAGTGCGATAGGTGGAGCTCCCACTGACGCAGACCGGACGTCCAGGGAGTGAAGCCCAGGTCTGGGAGCTGAACCTGCCACTTCTGCAGGGCCCAGTAGCTGCCGTCGGGCGCCTTGCACGCCGTGACCTGCCAGACAAGCGCGGGGCCGTTATAGGCGCCGCAGCTTTTTTTGAAGATCTTCCAGTAAAGCTTGTGGTACTTGCCCCAACCGCCCGCGTAGTCGAGCTTGAAGCGCTGCTGTTTCAGGGTCCGGTTCGGTTGCCGCGCATTCACGGCGCCCCAGGCGAGCACGTGCTGGGTCCGGCCGCGCACCGTTCGGTAGGTGACGAGGGCCTCGCCCTTGCCGTTGACCGCGAGCTTGATGTTGCGGACGTCGCGGTTGATCAACTGAGAGGCAGAGGCTGGGGCGACGAGCGTCGCCGCGAGAACCAGAACGGGAAACAACGCCAGCGCTCGAGTGCGCACGAAAAGGACCCCCTTCTTAGGCTGATACGGCCGCATGGATTGCGTATCGGCCCGACGGGAGGGGCGCTGTAGGTCTGATCCCTCGTTTTGGGGGAGGCGTCTCCCCCGTTGATAGCGTCGCGCGGTGCGAGCGGGTATGACGCGGCGCGAGCAGGCCGAAATCGTAGGCACCGCGGTCCTGGTTGGGATAGCCGGGGCTTTCGATCTTGCCGGCTCGAACGCAGTCGTGCGCTTCGTGGCGGCGGCCCTCGCACTGGCGACGCTCGCTCGTCTCGTCGGAACTGCCACCGAGCAGCTTGGAGGCACGCTCGGCGCCGGGGGCGCTGGGACGGTTCAGTCCGCCCTCGGGAACCTCCCCGAGCTCTTCGTGGCGCTGTTCGCTCTGCGCAAAGGCCTGGTCGGCGTCGTCAAGGCCGCGCTGATCGGTTCAGTGCTCGCCAACAGCCTGCTGGTTTTGGGCCTCGCCTTCTTCGCCGGAGGCCTACGAAACGGCGTCCAGCGGTTCGACTCGCCGCGGGCGAGGACGATCGCGACGCTCACGCTGCTGGCGGCAGCAATTCTCTCGGTGCCCACGTTCGCGCACACGTTGCACTCGCCGGCCGCAGCGCACGAGCAGACATTGAGCCTGATCTGCGGCGGGGTCTTGCTCGTCGTCTTCTTCTCGACGCTTGGGATCTTCCTCGGGGGCGCGGGCGTGGAGCTGGAGCCGCCGCGGTGGCCGCTCTGGGCGACGATCGTGGTGCTCGCGGCGACTGCGACCGGCGCGGTCTTCGTCAGCGATTGGTTCGTCTCCGCCTTGCAGCCCGCCACGGCGTCGCTGCACATGAGCGAGACGTTCGCCGGGCTGGTGGTCGTCGCGATCGCCGGCAACGCCGTGGAGAACGTGGTCGGCGTCCAGCTCGCCTTGCGCAACCGGCCGGATTTCGCGATCGCAGTGATCGTCAACTCGTCGCTGCAGGTCGCGCTGGCGCTGACCCCGGTGGTCCTGTTCGCAAGCCTCTTCTTCGCCACGAGCCTGACCCTCGTCTTCCCGACTCTGCTGGCAGTCTCGTTACTGCTGGCGGCGTTCGTGACGGCTGTCGTCGTCTACGACGGCGAGAGCACCTGGCCCGAGGGTGTCGTGCTGGTGGGGCTCTACGTCGTCATCGCGGCTGCATTCTGGTGGGGCTAGGAGGGTTTGGCGCAAATAAGTCTGTGCCTCCGGAACGCGCTGCTCGCCACCGGCTCCGCCCTGGTATCGCAGTCGCGCCCATATCTATGGATATAGGCACTCCCTGCGTCCTTGCCAGGGAACGACCATCGCGTCCCGGCGACGAGCGTCTTCACGCCAAACCCTCCTAGAGCTCCTCGGCCAGCAGCGCGCAGGCGTAGGCGCGCCACGCGAGGCCGGCGTCGAGGAGCATCTCGTCCAGCGCGGGCCCAACGTTCCCCAGCCCGGCGGCGTCCCTGCGTAGGGCTTCGAGCCCACGGCTGACCTCGGCGCGCCGCGCAGGACGGTCGAGCTCGGCTGCGAGAGCAGTCACAGCGCGCCCGTCCAAGTCGAGCTCGCGATGCGGATCGCCACCCGCGGCGAGCAGAAGCATGGCGCGCCTCAGAGCCGGACCGAGCTCGTCCGGCTCGATTACCAAGTCGCGGGCTGCGAGCAGCGCAAGCGCCGGTCGAACGTCGGTGTCGACGCCGGCCTCGTCCAGCATCCGGAGCACGTCGGAAGTCATCGAGGGCCGTGAGGCTAGGTGGCCGGAACCGCGTGCTGCTCGCGAGTCGTCGCGAACCCGGACACGATCATCGCGGCGCCGAGAACGAAGTGAAGCCAGTTGTCGGCGGTGTTGAACGGGACGAAGTTGGCGCTGGTGCTCATCCCGATCAAGAGGCCGTAGAACCAGAGGATGAGATAGACGAAGCCGCCGCCGATCAGGAACAGGCGCGCCGTCTCCCACGTGCGGGCGAGCACCAGCCCGGCCAGTCCGAACGCGAGGTGGACGATGTTGTGTAGCCAGCTGACCTGGAAGACGTGGAAGAGCTTCGCCTCGGAGTTGTGTCCAGCGAAGTCGAGGCCGCCGTAGAGGTGCGAGGTGACTCCGGGGATGAAGCCGAGAATCCCGACCAGCACAAAGGTCGCGCCGAACAGCGCCGCCAGAAGCTGGGCCGGCGTCGAGTCTCTCGTCAGCGACCGTTCCATCCCGCCTTCACGGGGCGGATGTTACGAGGCGAGCCGCTCCGCAGTCTCGGCAGGCGACCAGAGCTCGCCTCGATGCGCCAGAAAGACCTCGACAACTTTCGGGTCGAACTGGCTGCCGGCCCCTTCGCGCAGCCGGCGGCAAGCCTCCTCGACCGGCAACCGCTTTCGGTAGGGCCGGTCGGTCGTCATCGCGTGGAATGCGTCGCAGACCAGGATGATCCGCGACTCCAGCGGAATGGCCTCACCGGAGACTCCGTCTGGATAGCCCCGTCCGTCGTAGTGCTCGTGGCAGCTTCTGACGATCGCGCGCACCTCGGAGAGTCGCTCGATCGGCGCCAGAATCATCGCGCCGAGTTCCGGATGCTGCTCCATGATCCGCCGCTCGTCGGGCGTCAGCGGCCCGGGCTTGAGCAGGATGCTGGCCGGGATCCCGATCTTGCCAATGTCGTGAAAGAGCGCGCTCAGCTCCAGCTGTTTGAGTTGTTTCGAGTCGAAGCCGAGCTTCTCGCCGACCTTCAAGGCCGTGTCCGTGATCCAGCGGGTGTGTGACGAGGTGTACTCGTCGTTGGCCTCGAGCGCGTTTGCCAGCGCCTCGACGGTCGAGACGAAAGTCGCCTCGAGGTTCTCGAAGCTGCCGGCGTTCGTGATCGCGAGCTTGGCTTGATGGGCAAGTCCGGCTAGCAGCCCGAGCTGATCCTCACCGAGATCCTGCGCCTCGGGCGGGATTGCGGCGACGATGCAGCAGAGCCGTCCTCCGTCGAGCTTGACCGGCGCGACTGCGAAGGCCGTCCCGTCCTCGAGCGCCGGGGTGCCGTGGATCTCCGGAGCCGCAGAGTCGTCGACGAAGAACGGGGCGGTCCGTTCCGCGATAGCCTCGATGTCATCGGCCCCGAGGCTGAGCGCCAGCACACGGTTGCGCTCCTCTCCCTCGAAGCCCCAGACCGCGGCCGGAGTCAGCTCGTCGGTCTCGGCGTCCTGGAGCCAGACTGAAGTCTTCGGCGCGCCCAGGATCGTCGAGGAGAGCTCGACGATTCGGTGCAGTACCTCTGGCAGACCTTCTGCCGAGGCGAGCTCGCGGCTGAACTCGAGCAGCTCCTTCAGGTGTTCGGCCTCGCGCCGCTGGGACTGGTAGAGCCGCGCGTTCTCGAGCGCGACCGCAGCGTGGCCGCCCAGCACCTCCAGCAGGCGGACGTCGTCCTCGTCGAACTGGTCGACCCCGAGCTTGGAGATCACGATCACGCCGATTACCCGCGAGCCGTAGCAGAGGGGCACGGCAAGCAGGGATTCCTCGAGTGGCTCGGTCCCCGGAATCAGGACGGCGTAGTCGCAGTCGAGCGCGTTGCCGATCAGCAGCGATTTTCCTTCCTCCGCGGCGTGGCCCGTGATTCCCTCACCGACCTTTGAGCGCGGAATCTCAACCTCGCGCCCACCTCTCGAGGAGAGGACACCGCGGAAAGCGATCGGGACGATCTCATCGTCCTCCACGATCGAGACCCGGCAGTTGTGGTAATCGATCAGAGCTCGGAGCTCGTCCGCGATCGCGGTGCCGATTTCGCGCACGTCATTGAGTCTGTTGAGCTTTCCGGCCAGGCTCTGGAGCATCTTCAGATGAGCGATCGAGCGAACGCGGGAGCTGGCGACCGATGTCGAGTCCGGCCGCTCGTAGGTCGAGTCGTCGAAGAGGACGATCAGATCCTTGCCGCGCGTCTTGGCGGTCATCATCGCGGCCTCCGCGCAGGCGATCAGCTCACGCGGGTTGGAGGCGTGCTGCGGCCCCTCGGCCACGCCGACCGAGACCGTGACCTTTCCGACCGGGCCGAATTCGAGCTCCGTCAGGCGTTCCGTCAGCCGTTTCGCGAGCCCGACGGCGTCGACTGCGCCGCATGATCCCATGACGACGCCGAACTCCTCACCACCAAGCCGGCAGACGACGTCGGACCCGCGCACTGCCGCTTTCAGCTGCTCGGCGAGCTCTCGGAGGACGTGGTCGCCGACCGCGTGTCCATAGATGTCGTTGACCTTCTTGAAGTCGTCGATGTCGAGCATCAGGAGCGCCACCGACCCTCGGCTGCGGCTTGCCAGCGTCAGCTCGGAGCGCACGTGCTCGTGGAAATAGCGGTGGTTGTAGAGGCCTGTCAGCGAGTCGGTCTGGGCTTGCAGCTCGAGTCGAGCACGCGTCTGCGCGTTGTCCAGCGCGAGGGCGGCCGCGTCGCCGAAGCGCTTCGCGAGCTCGAACTCCTCTTGGTCGAAGTGCGCGGTCTCGCCGAGGCGGTAGATGCTGAGCACGCCCTTGACCGAATCGCGCGCGATCAGCGGCACAGTGATCAGCGCCTCGCGCTCGTCGGGCGGGGTACCGGGCACGACCATCATCCGCGGGTCGAGGTGCGCGGCGTTCGTCAGCACCGGCTCGCGGTGCTCCGCTGCCCAGCCGGCCAGGCCGGTGCCGAACTCGATCTGGTTGCGCATGATCTCGTCGGCCCAGCGGTCCCGCGCCAACACGGGAACGAGCACGGTTTGCGCTTCGTCCGCCTGGAAGATGCTCAGCGTGTCGTAGGGGATCAGGTCGGAAAGCGTGTCCGCGATCCGGTCGAGCAGCGTGTCGAGACTGTGCTCGGAAAGGACGTGGTGGAAGACGTCAGCGAGCCGGCGATATGAATCGACGAGCTCGTGACCGTTCGGGAGACCGTTTCCGGTCACCGACGGTCCGCCCGAAGGCGGCATGGAGAGAGCCGCAGGCACTCGCCTCACGGCTCCCATCCTTCGCGAATCTGCGCCAAATTTGACCCCCCTTCCGGGGGATCTACGCGCGGTTTCGGCTCGTACTAACCCACGAAGTACGAAACCAAGAAGGCCGTCAGCGCGGCCAGCCCTCCGGCAGCGATCAGCGGACGGCGTCGGGCAACAAAGGCGGCGGCGCCGGAATGTGGGACCACCTGCCGCGGCAGTGCGCCCAGCCCTAGCAGGAAAATCGCGCCGGCGAGAACGCTCAGCAGCGCGAGCTGTGTTTCACGCGACCCGGGCAGGATCCTGGGCACCGGTGTTCCGAGCAGGCCCGACTCATGCGGGGCCGGACTGGAGATGTGCGTCACGCCCGAGGCGGTCCTTTTCAGGTTCCCCGTTGGCACGTTGCGGGGTCCGGAGACGAGGTCAGCCGAGCGACTGCGGCTGCCGACGCTTGGCAAGCGATGGATGTGGGCCGACGTCTTCGTCGAGTGTGTCGTCGACTGCTGCGACACGCGTGGCTGCGTGGAGGACGGAGAAGCAGGGGCGGTGGGGGCTGACGAGGCGGCCCCTGTGGGTGAAGGGGCCGCCGCGGGAGCCGGCGCCTGGCTCGATGTGGGCGGAGGCGGTGACGGCGAGGGCGACGACGGCGGAGGGGGGGTCGGTGCCGGTACCGCAGTCGTCACGCCGATCGTCGGTGTTGTCACTGGCAGCGTCGGAACCGTGACCGTCGGCAGGGTTGGGAGGTCGATCGCACCGCCCGGCCCTGCGAGGGCGGCGGCGCTCACACCCGCCAGCGCGAGAACCGCGCTCGCGACGACCCGCCTGAGCCATCCGCCGAACCGCACGTCGGTACAACGACTTTCGAGCCCGGACAGATTCGGTTTGCGCCGAGTGCCGGTTGAGGAAGAACGAATGTAGATCCGGAGACTCCCACGGCTACCACTCGCGACTACTACGAGGTGCTCGGCGTCGCTCGCGACGCGGACGCCGAAACGATCAAGAAGGCCTTCCGCGCGCGGGCCCGCTCGTTGCACCCCGATGTGTCGAGCGATCCAGGCGCCTCGGGCAAGTTCCGCGAGCTGACCGAGGCGTATGCCGTCCTCTCGAAGTCGCCGACGAGGCTGCTCTACGACCGGTTCGGGTACCGCGGTCGCGGCAACGGCTGGTTCGCGGCGGAAGGCGCGCGCGTGGCGACCGAGTTCCTGCGGCGCCGGACGCCGCCGGTCGCGGAGGTGCTCGTCGACGAGTTCGAGGCCAAGCGCGGCGTTCGCCGCAAGGCGCGCTGGACGAGCTCGGAGCCGTGCGTGGCCTGCGGCGGGGACGGCGCGGCACCCGGCGCCGTCTCGATGACCTGCCCGGCCTGCACGGGAGCGGGCCGGCGACGGGTCGAGGGCTCCCTCGCAGCGGGGGAGCGCCTGCTGCAGATCGAAGACTGTACGACCTGTTCAGGTCGAGGGACGCTCGCAAGCGACCCCTGCGAGAAGTGTGACGGCGCCGGGGTGACGACGACACGTGAGAGCGCCGAGGTTCTCGTCCCCCCCGGCGTCGCCGACGGCGAGCGGCTACCGCTACGCGAAGGCTCGCGGGAGGTCGTCGCCGTCCGCGTCCTGGCGGCGCCGGCCGACTATGCGGTCGTTCGCTACGTCGCGTTGCTCGGGCTCGTCGTCGCCTTCGTGTTTCTCTGGCTCCTGCTCCGGTAGACGGTGGCGCCGCCGAATCGCGCGACGCGTTCGTACTCCCGGTGCAGCAGGGTCGCGGTGCGGCCGCCCGGGTCGAGTTTTGCGAGCGGTTGGACGACGAGGACGAGTTGGGCCCGGTGGTTGGCGAGTGCCCGATGGACGGTCCGAAGCGCACCGGGAATCGACGCGATGTTGCTCGACCAGAGGTAGCGGACCGCAGGCCTTCGGTCGGCGAGGTAGTAGAGGTCGGCGTCGGCCCAGACGGCGAGGATTCGTTGCTGCGGGTGCGTGTGCGCCCGTACGTAGCGCGCGAGGAGCGCGTCGTGGACCAGGTGCGGATCGTGCGGCCAGATCGTCTTCGCCTGTTCCGTGGGCTTCGCCCAGGCGACCGGGATGGCCAAGGCAAAGGTCGCCGCGGCGGCCGCGGCAACCGCTGCGATCGCGGGGCGCGGGGCAGAGAGCCAGAGGGTTCGGACACCGACAGCAGCCAGCAACGAGAGCGGCGGCACGAGCTGCAGGTAGTAGTGCGGATGAAAGTTGCCGCCGCCCAAGACGCCGACCACGGCTGCGCCGAGCCAGATTCGCGCCAAGAGCGGTGCCCGGCGCCAGCCCGCCGCGGCGAGCACGACGAGCAGGCCGAGCGCCTTGCTCGCAGGCGGAAGTGAGAGCCAAAGCTGATGGGCCCGCCCCGCGAACGACCCGGTCACGAGCGAGCCGCCGTCAAAGCGATAGCCGACGACCGCGTAGAGCCAGTCGTTCAGCCGGGTGGCGCTCGCCGCGGCTATCGCGACAGGGACGAGCGCGCTCCCGACCAGCACGGCCGCCGGGGCCAGACCGCGTCTTCGCTCGCGCCAGAGCAGAAATACGACGGCCGCCAGCCCGGCATCGAAGGCCGATTGCTTGATGAGTACCGCAATCCCCGTCAGGGCACCGGCGCCCGCGAGACTCAGCAGGAGTCTGCTCCTCGACCATCCGCGTTCGCGGCCGTCGAGGTAGGTGCAGAAGCAGAGCAGCGAGAGGACTGCCGGCAGCGATGCGAGCAGTTCGCCCGAGAGGGTGAACGATTCGATGAACGGCGACGCGCCGACGGTTGCAGCCAGCAGGCCGGCGGTGACCGCGGTTATCCTGCCGCGGGCCAGCCGGAGGGTGAGCAGCATCGTCGCGGCGACGACGAGCGCCGCGACTAGCGCTGCGGCTGCACGCATCGTCAACGGGGAGCCGCCGATCAGATGGACAGCGCGAAAAACGACTATGAGACCTTGCGGGCGGTCGACCCAGGCGCCGTCGTAGAGGATCGCGCCGTGGCTCCACAGCCGGGCCACCTCGGCGTAGCCCCCCTCGTCGGCAGTGAGTGGAGCCTTCCAGAAGGGAAGCCGTACGAGTACGGCGAGAGCGACGGCGAGGCCGCCGAGAAATGGGGCCCAGCGCGCGAGGACCTGGATCGCCGAACGGCGCTGATCGCGGCGGGCGGTCTCGTCGCTGCGCTGGCGCTCGCGATCTGGCTGTTCGGGCTCGGCTTGACCCCCGACCGCTACCTGCTCGTGCTGCTCGTCCCGGCGCTGATCCTGCGCCGGGGACGTCGTTATCTGCTCGATTTCGTTCCCTTCGCCGCGTTGCTCGTGATTTACGCGCAGTCTCGCGGAATCGCCCATCTCTTGCGTCCGCAGCCCTTTTACCTACCCCAGTTGGACGCGGACAAATTGCTCTTCGGCGGGGCCGTTCCCTCCGAGTCGCTGCAGGATTGGCTCTGGAACGGCACCCAGCAGTGGTACGACCACGCCGTCCTCGCGATGATGCGTCTGCACTTCATCGTTCCGCCGTTGCTCGCCTTTGCGCTTTGGGTCAAACGCCGGGCGCTCTTCTATCGGTTCGCGGCGACGATGATCGCGCTCTCGTTCGCCGGAGCGCTCACCTTCCTCATCTTTCCGGCTGCGCCCCCGTGGGCGGCGGGGGAGAAAGGCCTGCTGCCCGGGCTGATCAGGATCCCGCACAACCCGGCGCCCGACCCTTCGGGAGCCCACGGCTACCACTCGATTTCCGTCTCGAGGCTGATCGACCCGAACCC
>WNGJ01005898.1_pt1 | contig 15697 bp, 14 predicted proteins | sample 5400611 | NCBI WGS metagenome assembly WNGJ01 (sample SAMN13153375, study PRJNA577476) | soil metagenome | isolation source: 40 cm soil or saprolite under Garry oak tree replicate 1 | place: USA:California | collected 2016-06-15
GAAAATCTCCTCGATTCATTCGACCAAGTCATCGCTTCATTACCGCAGGGCGATCCAATTCGACGGGATCTGTTGCAGATGCGGCCGCGGATTCTCGATCAGCAAGAGACGATGGTCGACGCGCGCCGGATGATTGAGAAACTCGAGGAAGTCATCAAAAAGGTGACTTCGCCTGCGAACCGAATCGGCACGTTTCTCGGTGCGACCTCGAAGGAGACAGCGCACATTGTTGTGGGCGGCGCCGATTATTATTGCAACGTCGATCCGCGCATTCCGCTGTCGAGATTAAAGAAAGGTACGCGTGTCCTCGTAAACGAAGCTTTTGTCATTGTCGGTGATTTAGGATTCGAGACCGCCGGGCCTATAACAAAGGTTACCGAGGTCATGGGCAAGGACCGATTGCGCGTAGGCTCGGAACATGGGTTGCATTCAATGGTGCTGCAGCGTTCCTCGGAACTTGTTCATTCCAATTTAAAGTCAGGCGACGAAGTCCGGGTTGACTCGAATTACCGCATGGCTTTGGAAATGCTCTCGAGCACGAAATCGGACGAATATTATCTCGACACGGTGCCTGAGTTGCCGTGGGAAAAAGTTGGCGGCCAGGAAGCTGCCCTGGAAGCGATCAAGGACGCGATCGAACTGCCGCTTTTGCATCCTGATCTCTTTGCAAAATTCCATCACGCCACGCCGAAGGGTTTTCTGCTTTATGGGCCGCCGGGCTGCGGCAAAACACTCATCGGCAAGGCGACTGCGTTCAATTTGACGAAGCAGCTCGGAGAAAAAAGCAGAACCGAGATGCGCGAATATTTCATGCACGTCAAAGGGCCCGAGATCCTCAATATGTGGGTGGGCGAATCGGAACGAATAGTGCGTGAGATATTTGCCACCGCTCGCGAAAAACGAAAAGAAGGTTTCATGCCGTTCCTGTTCATCGACGAAGCTGAGTCCATCCTCGGCACCCGCCGCGCGTCGCGGCATTCGAATATTCTTTCTACACTGGTGCCGATGTTCTGCTCGGAAATGGACGGAATCGATTCCCTCAACGATGTCGTGATTATTCTGGCTTCGAATCGCGCCGATTTGATCGATCCCGCAATTTTGCGTCCCGGCCGGATCGATCGAAAGATCAAGGTCGATCGTCCCGACAAGGAGGGCACGCGAGAAGTATACCGCATCTACCTGACGGACGATCTGCCATACGACGGGGTCCTTGCCAAGGAAGCTGACGGAATCGGCGCTTCGATCGAGCGGCTGATCGAACGATTTGTTGACTGGCAATTCGCGCGACGTGATGAGAACAAGTTTTTGGAAGTAACCCTGCGCAGCGGTCGCAAAGAGACGCTTTATCGCAGCGATCTCATCAGTGGCGCAATCATTGCCTCAATCGTGGAGCGCGCCAAAGGGATTGCGATTAAACGGGCCATCGGAACTCAACAGGAGGAAGGAATCCGGGAAACAGACCTGCAACTTGCCTTCAACGCGGAGTACGCGGAGAACGATATTTTCCCGGCCACGGATATCACCGAAGATTGGCTTAAGCTGATCGATTACGACCCCGAAAATGTGGTGAAGATTTCACCGGTTAGGCCAGTGTCGGATGCACGCGTGCGCACGACATCGGTGATCTAATGCGCGTGCGAACGGCGATTCCAGACTGTAAGGGAAGCTGACGGCTTCTGGCGCGTATGGCTGAACCGCCGCTTTTACCAGCAATCTGCCTGCCTTGGCAGAACTCGATTATGTATCTGGTGAACATCTGCGTGAAAGACCGGCGGCAGGGTCGTCATGACAGTAGAGTAGCTCAAAAATGAGACGCGTCTTTGGGCTGGAGACGGAGTACGGCATCACGCTATGCGGTGCAGAGAGCGTCGATGTCGTGGCTGAATCAATCGAGCTGGTCCGCCGTTACACCGATCACGGCGCGCTGATGAAATGGGATTATGACTTGGAAGATCCGCACCTTGATGCACGCGGGTTTCGCGCACGCGAATTACTCCAAGACACCGATGAATCCGCTTACTACGAGATCGACAAGCGCCGCCCTCTTAGCTTCGAGGAAATCAAGAGCGATCTCGTGCTTTCAAACGGCGCCCGGTTTTACAACGATCACGCGCACCCGGAATATTCTACGCCCGAATGCACAACCCTTGGCGAGATCGCGGCGCAGGATAAAGCTGGCGAGCGCATTCTCGCGGAATGCGCGCGGCGTCGGAACGAAAAATTGCCGCCCGGATACGAGGTTCGGCTTTACAAGAACAACAGCGATTTTGCCGGCCACAGCTACGGCTGTCATGATAATTACCTGATGCGCCGCGATGTCGCCTGGGACCGGATTGTTGCCGGCATTCTGCCGTTTCTGATCACTCGGCAGATTTTCTCAGGCGCAGGCAAAATGGGCATCGAAGGCGAAAGTAGCCAGGGCGACCCCGGGATTTACCAGATTTCACAGCGCGCTGATTTTTTCAGCGTGGTGGTGAGCATCGACACGATGAATCGCCGTCCGTTGATCAATACACGCGACGAGCCGCATGTGGACGCCAGCCGTTACCGCCGCTTTCACGTCATCCTCGGCGATTCCAACATGAGCGAATGGGCCACTGTGATGAAGCTTGGGACTACTGCGCTCGTTTTGGATCTGATCGAGCGCGGAGAAGCGCCGCAATTGGAAATTGCGCAGCCGGTGGACGCCAACAAATCCATTAGCCGCGATCAAACATGCGATTGGATCATTGAGCTGAAGGACGGCCGCAAAATTTCTGCCGTTGATGTGCAGCGGATTTACTTGCACGCCGCGCGCGAGCTGTGGCGTGATCCGCCAGACCACGAGCACGCATGGATTTTGCGCGAATGGGAAAATGTGCTGAACGATCTCGAGCGCGACCCGATGGCAACGCGAGATCGCGTCGATTGGGCAGCCAAAAAGTTCCTACTGGAAGCGTTGCAGCAGGAAGAAAGACTTTCCTGGGGCGATCCCTGGCTGCAATCGATCGACCTGGAGTACCACAATCTCGATCTCGACCGCGGATTGTACTACGAATTGCTGCGAAAAGGCCTGATGCGTCGCGTCACCGGTGAGGAGGAAATCAAGACTGCAATTTTTAATCCGCCGGAAACCACGCGCGCGTTTTTTCGGGGTCGCGCGGTAGCGCGTTTCAATGACGAGATCTCCTCTATCCAATGGGACGAAATCGCCTTTACAAACGGCACGTATTCATGTCGCGTCGCCTTGCCCGAACCTGCCATGGACGCGCGCCTGGACGCGCTCAATCACGCCGCGCGCAACGGTAAAGATTTTCCCGAGTTCATACGCGCCATCGCACAGATCGGTTAATTTAGCCTCTGACAATCGGCAATCGAAAATCGCCTCATTCCCACTCGATCGTGCTGGGCGGCTTGCTGGAGATGTCGAAGACCACGCGGTTGACGCCCTTGACTTCGTTGGAGATGCGGTTGGAAATGCGCGCGAGCAGTTCGTAGGGGATGCGCACCCAGTCTGCAGTCATGCCGTCCCGACTTTCCACGATCCGCAGGGCGATCGTGTTTTCGTACGTTCGCTGGTCGCCCATAACGCCGACCGATTGTACTGGGAGCAGCACAGCAAATGATTGCCAGACTTTGTAATACCAATCGGCGGCTTCCATTTCGCTTTGCACAATCGTATCTGCCTCGCGGAGGATCGACAATCGCTCGGGCGTGACTTCGCCCAGAATGCGAACGGCCAGACCCGGTCCCGGGAAAGGCTGACGGTAAACAATTTCTTTCGGTAAGCCCAGCTGGAGGCCGGCCTGACGCACCTCGTCTTTGAACAATTGCCGCACAGGTTCGACCAATTCGAAATGCATCTTTTCGGGCAACCCGCCGACATTGTGATGCGTCTTGATGACTTGTGCAGGATTGCCCTCAATGGATACACTCTCGATAACGTCAGGGTAAAGCGTCCCTTGTGCCAGAAAACGGAACTTGTGATCGGCAACGGGTGATCCGTCATCCGTTTTCGCAAGATCGACAATCGCGTCTTCAAACACCCGGATGAACTCGTTCCCGATAATTTTCCTTTTTTCCTCCGGATCAGTGACGCCGCGCAATTTGGACAGAAAACGCTCCGACGCGTCCACGTATTTCAGCTTGATGTGGAAATTTTCGCCGAAAACACGCTGCACGACTTCCTCCTCTCGCGCGCGTAGCAGTCCATTGTTTACGAAGATGCAAGTGAGCTGATCGCCAATGGCTTTGTGCAGAAGCGCGGCGGTCACGGAGGAATCGACGCCGCCGCTCAAACCGAGCACCACTTTTTGATCACCGACCTGTTTCCGTACGCGGGCGCAAGCTTCTTCGATGAACGAGCCCATCGTCCAGTCCATCGCGCAGCGACAGATGTGATAGACGAAATTTTGCAGGACTTCCTTGCCGCGGGGCGTGTGCGCGACTTCGGGATGGAATTGCAGGCCGTAAAGTTTTCGTTTCGCATCCTCCACGGCTGCGAAATCGCAACCTTCAGTCGTTCCCGCGACGCGAAACCCTTTCGGCAATGCTGTTACTTCATCGCCATGGCTGTTCCAAACATCGAGTTGGTCGCCTAGGCCATCAAAAAGGTCTGATTGATTCGCAATATGCAACACGCCCGCTCCGTACTCGCGCCGACCGGTGAACACGACCCCCCCGCCAAGGTGATGCGCCATCAGCATGAGCCCGTAACAAATCCCCAATACCGGAATGCCTACCGAAAAAATTTCCGGATCGACTTGCGGCGCGCCTTTGTCGTAAACACTGGCCGGCCCGCCGGAAAGGATCAGGCCATTGGGTTGCATTGCCGCGATTTCGGCGGCCGATGTGTCGAACCGAACAATCTCCGAATACACCTGGCATTCCCGGATCCGTCGCGCAATGACCTGCGTGTACTGCGAGCCGAAATCGAGGATGAGAATTCTGGAATGCTTGGGAGGTTCTGACGTCTTCACACACTACGGATGAGTTTGCGGGACACCGTGTTCCGCTGCTGGATCGTCGGGACCTCGTTCCAGCGGCCCAAGCGTTCCCTGACCGGTGACACCGCGCTGCAATTGCTGTTGCACTTCCTGCGTGGAGCGTTGCTCGAGCGGGTCTGCGCAGCCGCTCAAGGCCAGCCATACGATCGCGAGCGGAATTGAAAGGGGCCTCATCGACTTATCTTATGAAGGTGCTCTTTCATTGCAAGGAGGTTGCGAGGTGACACGCTGGAACGCGAAGTGGTTATCCTGGGCGGAGCGCAGCGGAGTCGAAGCTGCAACGCAGCGAACGGAGTCCGCGAGGCCAGGCTTTCCATCTCGCGATGTTATCGAAAAGTAATCCAAAGGGATGGAAAGCCTGGCCTCGCCCCGACAGCTTTCGGGGCTCCATTGCAGCCTCGACTTCGCTCGGAATGACAGTTTAGCGTTTGGCGCTTTAACGTTTCAACGGCCATGATCGATCCCGATCTTTTGCTCGAAGGGTATAGACTCGGTGTTTTCCCGATGGCCATGTCCGATAATTCGATCGAATGGTTCTCGCCTGATCCGCGGGCCATTCTGCCCTTGGAAGATTTTCACGTACCGCATGCGTTGCGGCGTCTCGTGCGCAGGAAACCGTTTCAAGTGACCATCGACAAAGCGTTTTCGGCCGTGATCCAAGCCTGCGCGGAACGCAAAAATACGTGGATCAACCGCGAGATCATCGAGAGCTACACGCGATTGCATGAACTCGGCCACGCACACTCCATAGAAGCTTGGAAGGGAAATAGCCTCGCCGGCGGGCTGTACGGTGTCGCAGTCGGCGGGGCGTTTTTTGGCGAATCAATGTTTCATCGTGTAACTGACGCCTCCAAAATTACGCTTGTGGCGTTGGTGGAACATTTGCGCGTCCGCAAGTTCGTCCTACTCGATACACAATGGCTCACCCCGCACCTGCAACAGTTCGGCGGGATTCAAATTTCACGGAGCCATTATCTGCGCCTGTTGCGCCCAGCTGTTGATCTGCCGCAGAAATTTCTCTAGGGCGCTCGGTCAAAGTTGTAGCCACCGGCCTGCGGCCGGTCGGATTTGGTAGGGCGGGCAGTCTTCGGCACGCCTATCATGAGACGGCGCGCACGGAGTGACACGCCCTACCTGAGACGGCCCTCGGGGCCGTGGCTACAGATTGATACTGCGGGAATCTGACCGATATTACGCGTCAGATGGTTGCTTGGATTTTAAAGAAGATTTTGGGGTCAAAAAATCAACGCGAGCTCAAGCGTCTGATGCCGATTGTTCGTCGGGCTAATGAGTTCGACGAGCAGTTCAAGAACTTGTCCGACGATGAGTTGCGAGCAAAAACGGCTGCGTGGAAACAAGAGATATCGAAGCTTCCGGATATCCAGGAGCAGTGGAAAAAGCTCGATGAAATTTTGCCGGAAGCATTTGCAGTGGTGAAAAACGCCGCGCGCCGGCTCAAGGATCGGGGACAGACTTTCACGGTGTGCGATCAGCCGATGGTCTGGGACATGGTGCACTTCGACGTGCAGTTGCTTGGCGGAATCGTTTTGCACAAGGGCCGGATCGCCGAGATGGCTACCGGCGAAGGCAAGACTCTGGTAGCGACATTGCCGCTTTATCTGAACGCGCTCACCGGGCGGGGCGCGCACCTTGTGACGGTGAACGATTACCTGGCCCGGCGCGATGCGGAGTGGATGGGGCAACTCTACAATTTCCTTGGGCTGACAGTCGGCTGCATTCAACACGATCAGGAACCGGACGTCCGGCGCGAGCAATACGCGATGGACATCACCTACGGAACAAACAGCGAGTTCGGTTTCGATTACTTGCGTGACAATGGCATGGCCACCACCCGCGAACAACAGGTGCAGCGTGGCTATTGTTACGCCATCGTCGATGAGGTCGATTCCATTCTCATCGACGAAGCCCGCACGCCCCTCATCATCAGCGGGCCTGCAACAATTTCGACTCATCAATACGACAAATGGAAACCTCTCATCGAGCAGCTGGTGCGAAAGCAAAACATGCTTTGCAACCGCCTCGCCAGCGAGGCCATCGAGAAGTTCGAGCAGGATGATGTAGAGATCGGCGGCCGCCTGATGTTCAAAGTCAAACTCGGTCAACCGCGCAACAAACAGCTGCTGCGGATGATGGAAGACCCTGACAAACGCCGCGCGATCGATAAAGCCGAACTTTCGTTTTACCAGGACACGCGCAAGGAGGAACTGTTTCAGCTTAAGGAAGAATTGTTCTTCACCATCGACGAAAAATCGAACGAAGCGGATCTCTCCGAGCAGGGCCGCGTTTTTCTTAATCCAGACGATCCGAACGCGTTCGTGTTGCCGGATTTGATCAACGAATTCACCGAGATCGATCTGGACCAGACCCTGTCGCCTGAGGAGAAGGACAAGAAAAAAGCGGAGCGCCAGCAACATTGCGACACGCAAGCAGAGCGGATCCACAACATCTCACAATTGCTGCGCGCTTACTGCTTGTTCGAGAAGGATGTTCAGTACGTCATCGAAGAGAACAAGGTGGTGATTGTCGATGAGTTCACCGGTCGCAAGATGCCAGGCCGGCGGTGGAGCGATGGATTGCATCAGGCGGTCGAAGCGAAAGAAGGCGTCCAGATCGATCGTGAAACCCAGACATTGGCCACCATCACGATTCAAAATTATTTCAGGCTTTATCAAAAACTGGCGGGAATGACCGGCACCGCCGAAACGGAAGCGGCCGAGTTTCACGACATTTACAAACTGGACGTGAACATGATTCCAACCAATCGACCTGTGCGGCGCACCGATTCCAACGATCACATCTACAAAACGCGGCGCGAGAAATACAACGCGGTGATCAAGGAGATCAAAGAAGCGCATGCCAAAACTCAGCCCGTGCTGGTTGGAAGCGTAAGTGTGGAAGCTTCGGAGTTACTGAGCCGAATGCTAAAGCGCGAGAAAATCCCCCACAACGTGTTGAACGCGAAATTTCACATGCAGGAAGCCGAGATCGTGGCGCGCGCCGGTCAACCTGGCACCGTCACGATTTCAACGAACATGGCCGGGCGCGGCACGGATATCAAGCTCGGCCCAGGTGTCACAGAGCTCGGCGGTTTGAAGGTGATTGGCACGGAACGCCACGAGGCGCGCCGGATCGATCGGCAGTTACGCGGACGTTGCGCGCGCCAGGGTGATCCGGGCGCATCGCGGTTTTATGTCAGTTTCGAAGACGATCTGATGCGCAACTTTGGCGCGGCCGATCGCATGACAAAAATCATGGAGCGCTTCGGGCTTGAAGAAGGCCAGGAGCTTGAGCATCGCTGGCTGAATAAGTCCGTCGAGACCGCGCAAAAACGGGTCGAGCAACGCAACTATCTGATCCGCAAACGGACGCTCGATTTCGATGACGTGATGAACATGCAGCGCGTGGTCGTGTATACCTGGCGCAATGAAATCATTGATGCCGAGGAACCGCGTACGCACATCTACGAAGTGATCGATGAAGCCGTGCCGGCAAAAGTTAAGGAATATCTCGAGGGCGAGGAGCCGAATTACACAGGTCTTATCCACTGGATAAACACCACGTTTCCTCTCGGTTTAACGAAGGAGAAAGCGCAGTTCGATACCCGTACAGTTGATGAAAACGGGAAATTCCTGCTTGAAAAGATCAAGAACGCTTATGAGCGCAAGTCGAGTCACGAAGAACCGACTGCCGTCAAAAGCCTGGAGCGTTATATCATCCTGAACGCGATTGACCGACTCTGGCAGGAGCATCTCTACGCCATGGACGCATTGCGCGAGGGCGTTTATCTGCGCGGCTACGCGCAAAAGGATCCGCTCATCGAGTATAAGACCGAAGCATACGACATGTTCGTCGAATTGATGGCGAACATTAAGAACGAAGTCCTTAACAATCTTTTCCGCAGCACTTCCAATCTGCAGGCGTTCGAGAATTTTCTGGCCACATTGCCGCAGTTCCTCCTGCGCGAAGAAGGCCCAACCGCGCCGACGGCAACTGCCGATGCACGCATGCGCCACCCTGTTGGCGCAATGGCCGCGGTCGGCGGAGATGGGGACGGCGACGGCGCAGGCGAAGTATCACTCGATCTGCCGATTCGCCGATCATTGCCCAAAGTCGGTCGCAACGAACCGTGTCCCTGTGGCAGCGGCAAAAAATACAAGAACTGCTGCGGACGCATGGCGTAGCGGTGTAGCGGCCGCTGTCCTCAGCGGCACATTGTGGGTTCGATGGTCCCTGGAAAGCGGCGAAGCACCGCCGCACTCCAAGACGCAAGCGACTGGCATGTGCTCGAAATCACGGCCACGTTTTGGAGTGCAGTGCTCTACCGCTTTAATCGCCTACGGGTTGGCAGGCGACTTCGCTCGACATGACAAGTCAGGAAGGCTGGGGCAACTCATAAGTCGTGATCTCCAACACGTGCCCGTCTGGATCGTGAAAATAGATAGAGTGCGAAATCTCGTGATCCTGGAATTCGAATTCGATTCCGCGCTTTTTCAGTTCGCCTTGCGCGGCAAGAAAATTTTCATGGTCGGCGCGAAAGGCCAGGTGAAGCATTCGAAGTTCGCGATGACTTGGCGATGTCGGTTTTGCATCCGGCTTCGCGGGGAACAACGCAATCCCGGTATTTCCTTTACCGATAAAAGTCGGCACGCCGTTCCACATGCCTTCGTGAAGACGCTCGAACCCGAGGACGTCGACATACCAATTGGCCGAGCGCTCAATATCGCGCACACCCATGGCTACGTGATCAATTCCCTCAAGTTGCATAAAGCTTTAGACAGAATCTACAAAATAACTCGGGTCGAGACAATGAAGGATGCGAGTACCCATCGCACTCCAACAGCCCGTCTTGCGAAAGGCCATTGAGAGTCTTGCCTCATTTCGCGGAGCTTTGGGAGTGCGCGCGCGTCCTTGCGTCGCTTTTCGGTAATGGCGCTACATTAGCGATGTCGCCCAAGACCCGGCTTAATGCGCATTATCTAAGCGGTTGTCCAGCTTCCCGTTTCGCAATCCGTTAAGAAATACCCCGTAATCTTTGAACGGGCCGCCCACGGCGCGCCAGACCACTTTGGGTTTCGCGTCGTTGTTTGCGAGAGTCGCCACCAACACGTGAAATGTGTGCGCGATTCCGCCGCGCTCGTAATGCACCACGTAATAATCGCCGCCCACTGCTGCCCAAATCAGCCGTTTGCCGGGGAGAGTCGGGTCGATGATCGCATCGGTCGCGTTCCATTTCTGTCCCGGCTCCGCAAGCTTGCCGTCGCCGCCGCCGTCACAAAGCGCGAGGACTGCGCGTGGCAAATCGCTCGTGGAATGAATTTCGTGGAAGCGCGACGCACCCTCCAAGGTTTTGCGATCCTCTGTCGAAAGCTTCGTCACATCGCCCCAGCACAAGCTCTGAATCGCAACGGCAAAAAGCAGATAAAGCCTAATATGTTTCATGCGGATCGCACGTCGTAACACAGCCATCATGGCTGTTAGGTCAAGCGGGCATGTTGCCCGCAAGAGCCGGCATGTTGGGCAGCGTGTTCGGCGTGACTCGCACCTAATGAAACGCCCGCGACGGTGAGAAGGCAGATTCACAAAAGGCCTCCGTGCATGACTAGGGATAAGTCGGGCGGGAGCGTAGCGTTAGCGACGCGTCGAAGTTGAATGCATACGCCGCTCGCCATGCTACTGTGCCTTATGCCTTCCGATCCGCCAGAGAAACCGAAACCTGACGACGAGGCGCGGGCACGGGAGAAAAGCAATGAGCGCGAAAAGAACGATGAGCTTCAACCATCGCGCGAAAAAATTCCTGAAGGCCAGGGGAACCTGCGCAGGCGCGCTAATTGGTTTCAGAAACGAACAGGCGGAACGGAGTAGTGGTGTCCTGCAGCCGCGGGAATCTCGGAGGGCCTTTGCGCCGCGACTGATCGCCGCACAACGGCTCCAGCATTTGTTAGCTCGCGCGCACTTTCAACCGCCAAATGCCCCGTCCATAAGTCGCCGTCGTCAGCGTCCCCGTGCCTTGATGGTAAACGAGATCGACGAACATCGTGTTTGGCAGGTTGCGTTTCAGGTTGTGCCAGGTGGCGCCAAGGTCGGGCGATACGTAGATGCCAGCATCGTTGGCCACGAAAACCGTCTGCGGTTCGTCCGGCGAAACCACCGCGGCGTGATGCGGAACGTCAGGCAGCCGGCCGCCATCGACGTCGTGCCAGTGCGCGCCGCCGTCATCGGAGCGAAAGACATGCGAGTTGCCGAAATTCGCGACTGTGGCGAACAGAACATCGGCATTCGTGGGACTCGATTCCAAACGGGTGATGGTCACGCCGGGCAATTCCGGTCCCGCCATGTTGGGACTCCAAGTGTTTCCGCCATCGAGACTGCGAAAGAACCCGCCGTTCTCCGTGCCGATATAGACGCGCTGTGAATCCGCCGGCGCCACTTCAATGGCGCTGATTGAGCTGCCGTCGAGTGAACCAGAAACCGGACGCCACGTCGTCCCATCGTTTTTCGATCGCCACACACGATTCGAGCCGGTGAAGACCGTCGCTGGCTTGTTCGGATCGAGCGTGATGTAAACCATCCAGACGTTTTCCTTCTCCGACTTCGGCGCAGGCGGAGAGACATCGCGCCGTTGCGTGCCACGAATCCGAGTGATGTTCATATTGTAATAGGAGGCGTAGACCTGGTTCGCCTTTCCTGGGTGGTAAACCATCCAGCCGCCATCGCCGCCTTCGATCTCGAAATGGTCGTCGCTCCCGCCAGTCGTTGTCACGACCGTTCCGTTGTCCTGCGCGCCGCCGCCGAAACTGCGCGGATCGCTCGGTGCCACGTCGATGTCGTAATACATCGTGACCGCCAATCCAGTGCTGCGGTTTTCCCACGACGTTCCACCGTCATCGCTTACGTCGACTCCGCCATCGTTGCCATCGTAAACCCGGCCTGGCGCCGCCGCCGGCATGAGCAACGCGTGATGGTCCGCGTGCGCGTAATCGGTATCGCCGCGCGTCGCGTCCCAGTGCGTGATCTGCTTCCACGTATTTCCGCCGTTGGTCGTCCGATGCAGATCGACCCCGCCACAAATCACGTGGTTCGGATCTGTCGGATGCACGACAATAGAATTTCCGTAGGTCATCTGGCCTTCGTCCTTGAAATGCGAGCCGGCGATGTTCTGCCAGATCTTGCCGCCGTCGCTTGTCCGGAAAATGCCGAGCACGTTTTCGTCCGACGCCGCGACCTGAAGATAAATTACGTTGGGATCCGAAGGCGCCATGGCGAGCGTTGCGCGATTGAAGTTCGCCGGCGCCGGCAAACCATTCGTTAGGTGCGTCCAAGTGGCGCCACCGTCGAGCGACCGCCAGACGCCGCTGCTCACGCCCTGCGCCGTGACCGTGGCAAAGATGCGCTGCGCCTGCACCGGATCGAACACGATCGAGTGGCACCAATAGTTCTGCGCCGAGATGAAGGTCTCGCGCGTCCACGTCTTGCCCGCATCGCGCGACGTATACATGCCGCCGAATCCGCTTTCCTGCGGGCTGACCTTGCCGAATCCGATCCCGCCAATTCGAATATGACTCGGGTCGTGCGGATCGATCGCAATTACGCCAATCCGGCTCGGGATTCCCGTCTTCGCGCACGAGGCAAACAACCTCCAACTCTTCCCGCCATTCGTCGTGCGATACAATCCGACTCCGGCGTAACTATCGGCCGAGAGATTCGCTTCGCCGGTGCCGCAATAAACAATCTTCGAGTTCGTCGGATGAATCGCGAGCGCGCCCAGGTTAAGCACGGCCTGCGAATGCCAGAGCCCTTTCCAGGTTCGCCCGGCATCCGTGCTTTGCCAGACACCGCCGCCAGCCGCGCCCGCCCAGATGCTGTCGGGCTTCGCCGGATCGCAAACCAGACACGTGATGCGCCCGCCCGACACTTTCCCATTGCGTCGTGCCCGGCGCCGGTGCAAATTCCTTCTCGACCCGCGCACGTTCAGACACGAGCATTCCCACTCTCGCCTCTCGCAACGGCCACGCCGCCCGCGCCTGGAACCAGACGCTGCGCCGTTTATGATTGCGCGAGATTCGCCCGAGTTTCCCGCGGAGCGCTCGCTTCCCCGGTCCTGGAGCTAGCGGCGCCTTCGTATTCGCCGCCGATTTCTGCCGCCGCGTCTTTGTCGTTGCCTTCTTGGTGCGCTTAGCCACGGCGAACACCTCCAATCTCGGAGGGACGTGCTTGATCAGGTCCCGCTTGTTTATGATCGCTGAGAAGTCGGACGTGCTGAGGCACGTCCGACTGATGTCCGAACTTTCGCGCCTTGTTTAGCGCCCAGCTGACTCCGTACCACGTCGCCAGAAACGCGAGACATTCGAGCGTGAACGAATGGAACCGGTAAAACGTTTCCGCGACAGACAGTGCAAAGATCGCGGCCAGACTTTCGTGCGCGGCCAGCCGCAGCCCGCGCGATTTAGTGAGGAGATACATAGGGATGTGTGGGGTTGAGGAATTGGAAGATTAGCGAGAGCGCCATACTGCCGCGAAAGCGCGTGCGAAGTCAAAACAATAACGCCCCGTCCGCAATGCCCATTTAGATCACAAGGTGTGTGCAACAGCAGGATGCAATTTCATGGTAAGCGAAAAATCGAGGCTGCGTGCCGGTCGCTGCATCGGCTTCCACGAGAAGGTTAAACGCTTGTGTACCGCCCCTTCCAAATCTCTCCCTGTTCTGCGTGGCGACGCTTGCCGAGAAACTCAAACCCTACCTTGCGCCGAACCGCATTAGGCGCATCGTACTCAGCCAAAGTGTGCGCAAAAAACTCTACGTCAGAATCGGTGTGGGGAGCGCGTGTGATTAGCTCGATTACCATAGCGGTAGTCATTCCTCGACCCTCAAAAGGTGGAAATGTGCTCCGCGCTTTTGGCTATAACAACAAAGCAGACTTCGTGGAGAAAAAACTCTATGTGTTACGAAGCTATCCTTGACCTAACCACATGTCTGGAGCGACTAGATGACATGATGGGGATTGTCGGGTGCGGGTTTTGGACCTACACCCGGCAATTATGAGTAATGAGTTGTACTCAGAGTTGTCCTCACTTGAGGAAACCCCCTGCCAGTTTAATGGCACAAGAGCCGACATGAAGTCCGCCGAAGGACGGATCCGTCCGTATGTCGGACTTGGGATTGATGTGCGCCAGGACTTCTATGTGGTGGTGATGCAGGAGGGGAGGAAGTAATCCCAAACCGCCACAGCGTTTTAGCAAACAAGCCTTCCACACAAAAGCAACTGGGATTAGAAGTTTGAAAATACAGAACAGAAAAACAGAGAGGAGGTTCGAGGGAAACAGTTCTTTTTAAGCGCAGCTTGGAACGATGCGGGGTGAGTGCCCGGCGTCTAACCTGCTCCGACTGCGCTTCGCGAGCGTCGCATTAGATTGGGCCCGCCTCCGCGCTCCTCTTCCACCCTGATCGCATTGATCAAATAGTGCTGAGAACACAACTGCTCATGCACGGATAGGAGTATGACCACTGGAAGCCTAACTCTGGTGGGTAAACCGAAGAGGACACCCTCAAACCAACACCAACCTCAACCCACACCAAACCTATGAACCGATAAACTTACCGCATTTGACTCCCCTCATAGGGGTTAGACGGTTTTAGGCGCATTCCGGGTGCGATAGCAGATCTCCAGGCGATTGCAGCAAGGATCTTCAAAGAAAAGAGCGTAATATACTGCATCGGACCTTCTATGCTCCGAGCGCCAGCACGTGTTACTACCTGCGCGAGTCGGTCAACATCTGCGGGACTCTCAGCCCAGAAGGCGATGCGATTCTCATTCGCAATATGTGCTGCAGACTCGGTAATCCCAAAAAACTCAGTGATGCCGCGATCAGCAGCTTCAAACTGAAACCACCCCTCCATAGCCACTCGACTGGAAAACCCCAAGGCAGGAAGCAGCGCCCCGTAGAAAGCGGTCACATCTGCAAGCTTAGGCACTCTCAGGTCGATGTGGTCAAAGTGTCGAGGCATACGTGGACAACCAGCCGTCTAACTATGATTAGGCGAATGTTCGTGAAACATCGCGAATTATTCTTCGTCTAATCCGGTGGCTATACGAACACCTGCCGCCATGCGGCAGCATGGGCGCGGACGGGTGAACCGAAACCTTTAAGGCTCACTTCGCCGAGGTCTTCGAAGAGAAGTCCCTTGCCAAGGCACAGCTCGGCGATTGCGTTCGATACCAGGATTTGTTCCGGTTGCGCGTGGGCGCAGAGCCGCGCTGCCAGTTGAACGGTGGATCCAAAAAGGTCGTTATGTTGCTCGACCGGTTCGCCTGCTGCAGCGCCGACTCGCACCTTAAGCTGGCGGTCGGGATTTGCTTGTGCATGCTTGTCCAACTCGCGCTGAATTTGAATTGCACATCGAACCGCTCCTGCTGTTGAGATGAAGCAAGCCATAATGCCGTCGCCAGTGTGCTTCACCTCGCGTCCGCCTAACGCGGATAACGCATCTCGGACAATGGTGTCGTGGACGCCAAGGATCGCCAGCGCCACTTCGTCACCAAGCGATTGAGTCAATGTGGTTGAATTTACAACGTCCGTGAACAAAACGGTTCGGATCCCCGGATCTCGCGCGTCCGCTCCGCCACCGGGCAGGATTACAGCTCCCGCGGCATTTGTTTCGACACCACCCACAAATCCCTCTGCAAGTTCAGGCT
>WNGJ01011334.1_pt1 | contig 15694 bp, 17 predicted proteins | sample 5400611 | NCBI WGS metagenome assembly WNGJ01 (sample SAMN13153375, study PRJNA577476) | soil metagenome | isolation source: 40 cm soil or saprolite under Garry oak tree replicate 1 | place: USA:California | collected 2016-06-15
ACCCCGCCCGCGGCGCGTAAGGCCCGCTCTGGCCGAACCCGGTCACCCGGGTGATGACCAGGCGGGAGTTGATCTCCCAGAGTCGTTCCGGGCCGAGGCCCCAGCGCTCCAGCGTGCCCGGCCGGAAGTTCTCCAGCAGCACGTCGGACCGGGCCGCGAGCCGGCGGACCAGATCCTGGCCCCTGCGATCGCGCAGGTTGACGGTGACCGACTTCTTGTTCCGCGCCACCACCGGCCACCACAGCGACATCCCGTGCGGCTTCTCCCGGCCCCACTGGCGCATCGGGTCGCCCTGCCCGGGCTCCTCGACCTTGATGACCTCCGCGCCGAAGTCGCCGAGCAGCTGGCCGCAGAACGGGCCGGCGAGCAGCTGGCCGAGCTCGGTGACCCGCAGGTCCTCCAGGGGCGCCGGGTTGGTCTGGTCGGTCATCGCCACCTCGTCACGCTGCTGCAGCCGGGCACTTCATCACCGATTGCATGCAATCTATAGAGCGCGTTCGCGGATCGGCAAGCCCCGCGGAGCGGATTCCTGCTTGATATTTTCATAAAACCGGAGGAAAGCGGGATGCTCAGCTCTATACCCGGCGAGCGATCCGCTGTCTTGATTGCATGCAATACCGGGGACATGATGGAGGCATGAGCGCGCTGGAGATCGTCGAGGTGGGCCCGCGGGACGGGCTGCGAAGAACCAGGGGATGACCACGGCCGAGGGGATCCGGGCCGCGGCCGGCATCGCCGCCGTGGCTCGCGACGCGAGCCTGCGGGTGACGCTGACGGTGGGCGCGGCGTTCGGCTGCCCGTTCGAGGGCGAGGCCCGGCCGGACCGGGTGACGGACATCGTCCGCCAGTGCGCCGAGGCCGGGGTGAACGAGGTCGCGCTGGCCGACACGATCGGCGTGGCCGTTCCGCGTGACGTACGCGCGCTAGCCGGCGCGGTGCGCAGCGTGACCGACGTGCCGCTGCGCTGCCACTTCCACAACACGAGGAACACCGGGTACGCCAACGCCCTGGCCGCGATCGAGGCCGGCGTCAGCGCCCTGGACGCGAGCAGCGGCGAGATCGGCGGCTGCCCGTTCGCACCCGCCGCGACCGGCAACATCGCCACCGAGGACCTGCTGTACGCGCTCGGCCGCAGCGGCATCGGCACCGGCATCGACATGACCCGGCTGCTCGCCGCGTCCGCCTACGTCGAGGAGCGCCTCGGGCACGCCAACCCGGCGCTGCTCGGCCGGGCCGGGATGTTCCCCGCGTTACGCTCGTCCCTGGTGAGCCCGGCTAGGTAGGGGAGGTGGGTCGTGCCGCGGAGCGGCAGTGCGGACCGGGTCTACGACACGCTGCGGCAGGGAATCCTGGACGGCACGTACGCCCAGGGCACCCGGCTCGGCGAGACGGACCTGGCCGACTCGCTCGGGGTGAGCCGGACCCCGGTCCGCGAGGCGCTGCGCCGGCTCGGATCCGAAGGCCTGCTCGCGACCCTGCCCAACAAGGGCGCCCGGGTCCGCACCTGGACCGCGGGCGAACTCGGCGACATCTTCGACCTGCGCGCGCTGCTCGAAGGACATGCGGCGGCGCGGGCCGCCACGCGGGTGACGGACGCCGACCTCGCCGCCATGAACGACCTGGTCACCCGGATGGAGGCCGCCACCGAGGCGGGCGTCACCCCCGATATCGACCTCATCACCGAGCTCAACGGGGCCTTCCATGGCGCCATCGTCACCGTCTCGGGCAACTCGCTGCTGCCCGAGCTGATGAACTCGCTCATCCACGTGCCGGTCGTCTCGCACACGTACCGGCTCTACTCTGCGGCCCGGATGCGGCAGAGCATGCGCCAGCACCGGGAGCTTCTCGACGCCGTGACGGCCGGGGACCCGGCCTGGGCCGAGGCGGTGATGCGGGTGCACGTCCTGTCGGCCCGCCCGGTGCTGGTGGGTGCGGCCCATGATGCCGAACGGGCGGCCAGGGAGCCATAGCACCGCTCGACGAGGACCCGGCTCGCCGGGCTTGGCCGGCGAGCCGCCTGACATTCCGGCGGGTCGTGTCGTCGTACTGCTGAGAAGAACACACCATCCAGCAACAGGAAGCTCAGCGACACCATGACTACCCCGATTACGGCAACACTGTTCGCCGACCCGGCGCCCGCGCAGCGCATGGAGCGGGCGGCCGCTGCGCTGACGGCACACGGTTTCACCGTCGAGATCCTCGACGACGCCGCCGCCGCGCGTACCCGCATCAAGGATCTGATACCCGAGGGCGCCAGCGTGTTCACCGGGGCCAGCGAGACCCTCCGCCTGTCCGGCATCGATGCGGACATCAACACCAGCGGGCGGTACCAGGCCCTCAGGCCACGCCTCCTGGCCATGGACCGCGTCACCGGCGCCGACGACATCCGGCGGCTGCTCGCCAGCCCCGACGTCGCCGTGGGCAGCGTCGCCGCGGTCACCGAAACCGGCTCCCTCGTGATCGCCTCGGCCAGCGGAAGCCAGCTACCCGGCTACGCGGGCGGCGCCGCCCGCGCGATCTGGATCGTCGGGGCGCAGAAGGTGGTACCCGACCTGAGCACCGCGCTGCGCCGCGTCGAAGACCACTGCCTCCCGCTGGAAAGCGCCCGGGCCCAGGTGGCCTACGGGCAGCCCAGCGCCATCAACCGCCTGCTCATCCTCAACGCGGAACCCCACCCGGGACGCGGCACCGTCTTGCTGCTCCGCGAAGCCATCGGATTCTGACGCCCGCCCGGAACGGCGCTGGTCCCACGTCCAGGGGCCGGTCCGGGCCCGTCCCGGTAGATCTCGCGGGCCGCGTTGAGCGTGATGATCCATTCACCGGTGATCACCGTGTCGCCGGCGACCAGCTCGGTGCGTTCGGTTGCCGTCACCGGCTGCCTCCGAGGGTATGCGCCGGTGTTCCGACGGCGGCCGCCGGTGCGGCCGCGCGGTGACGCCAGACCCGGTACCCGCCGTAGATTATCGCCGCGACCAGGAAGTTCACGTAGTACGCCACGTCCGCGCCGTGCCAGGCCTTCGCCACCGGCCCGACCACGATGCTGGTGTTCATGAAGGGCACGGCGGCCCCGAAGGCGACCACGAAGGCGACCACGGCGACGATCGCGTCGGCCCGGACGGTCCTTTCCTGCGCCGGGTTGAGCGTGTTGCGCCCGCGCAGGCGGTAGAACCAGTCGATGGTGACGACCGCGACGAAGGCCGGGATCCAGTAGCCCACGAACAGCAGCACGTTCTCGAACCGGGAGGACGTGTTACCACCGTGTATCCACAGGATCAGGAAGAACGCGATGACGGTGACCACCACGGCCGACACCGGGCGGCGGACACGGACGCCGACGGTCTGCAGCGCCAGCGAGCCGCTGTAGTCGTTCATGGCGTTCGAGCCGACCGAGGCCAGCGCGATGACGACGAGCGCCAGGCCGCCGAGGAACCCGCCGCCCATCACGCTGCGGACGCCTTCAGCGGTCTCGGCGCCCAGCGCCTTGGCCCCGGCGATCCCGATCGCCTGGATGCAGATGTAACCGAGCACGATGCCACCCAGGCTGTACCAGAAGACCGGCTTGCGCGGCGTGGACGAGGGCAGGTAGCGGCTGTAGTCCGAGGCGTAGCTCGCCCACGAGATGGCCAGGCTCAGCGCGACCGTGACCTCGAGGACGAACGAGCCGACCAGATCGCCGTGGTGGACGGTGGGCGCCGTCACAACCTGGTGCCCGCTGAGCAGCTTGATGGTCAGCACGGCGAACGTGACGATGAGCACGACGGTCATCACGGCCTCGACCCGGTGGATGAGCTCGTAGCCGAAGATGCCCACCACGCCCTGCAGTGCGAGGACGATCAGCACCCCCACCCAGAACGGGGCGTGCAGCAGGGCCGCCAGCGCCTCGCCGCCGAACAGGCCGACCAGACCGTCCCAGGCGATCGAGGAGAGCCACTGGACGATAGCCGGGAGGACCACCGTCCCGCCGAACGCCATCCGGGAGCTGGGCAGCTGGCCGGTGCCGGTGCGCGGCCCCCAGGTGGACAGGTAGGCGACCGGCAGCGACCCGAGCACCGTGCCGATGACCATGGCGAGCAGGCCGAGCCAGAAACCGAGGCCGAACACGATCGCCAGCGACCCGGTGAACACCCCGGTCATGTTCATCTGCGGGGCGAACCACACGGTGAACAGCCGCCTGGGCGTCCCGTACCGGTTGTCTTCCGGGATCGGGGTGATGCCGTGCGTCTCGATCGCCATATCGCCGGAACCGGTCGGCATGCGACCACCGAAGGTCGACGCCTCCAGGGCGCTCGACCCGGCGTCTGACTGGTTGACCATTCGGTGCCTCCGTCGATCGGGGACGTGCCGGTAGGGGCCTGGATCTGATCTTGGAAAGATCTGAGATCTAAGAGCTCTACCCGATGTACCAGGACTGATCCCCGGCCGACCCGGTGCTCGCCTTCCCGGTGTTCGAAAAGGCCGAGGAGCTCGGCATCCCGGTCATGGTCCACCAGGCCGGCTCGACCAGGATCGACGCCCGGATGGAGTACGCGCGGCCCGCGCTGCTCGACGCGGCTGGCCGGCACTTCCGTGAGCTGCGCCTGACGATCGCGCGCTGCGGGCTGCCCTGGGTCGACGAGGCCCTGTTCATGCTGACCAAGCACCCCAACTTCTTCGCCGAGCTGAGCTACTACATCGCGATCGTGACGCCGGAGGAACTGTTCCGTCTCCTAGTGCACGCCGGGCAGTCGTTCGTCCCGGCTCGACCAGTCCTGCACCCGGCGTGACCGGGCGGCGACCTCGGACGCCTTCGACCGCTCGACGCGATACGAGATCGCGTTCTGGCAGCTGGCCTACACGCGCGGCGCGTCCGAGTTCCACCTCGAGTAACGCCCGGCGGCAATTACACGAGCGGCCGTTGAGTCACCCGGCGGATAGGGCACGTACTTCCAGTCGAGGCCGACCGGATGGGCAAGCGCCTGCTGGTCAGGACCGGGGCCGGAGAGCACCTATGCCATCGGATCGAGGTTGCCGTCGATGGCGGCCTGGGCGACGTCGGTGAGGCGGAGGTTGTGGTTGCGGGCATAGGCCCGCAGTCGGGTGAAGGCCTCGTCCAGATGGAGGCCGGCGCGTTCTGAGATCACGCCTTTGGCCTGCTCGATCACCACGCGGCTGGTCAGGGCGGCGGAGAGCTGCTCGTTCAGGCGCTGGGCTTCTTCGCTTGCGCGATGCTGAAGGATGCTGAGGGTAGCGAGATCTGCGAAGCCCCGGGCGACGACGACGTCGGCCTCGTCCATCGGGGTGCGGGTGGTGCTGAGCAGGTTCAGCGCGCCGAGGGTCACGTCCCGCAACCGCAGCGGCAGGGCGAGTGCTGACTGAAAGCCGGCCTCGATGGCGGCGGCGGAGAACGACGGCCAGCGACCCGATCCAGCGTGCAGGTTCTCGTGTTCGACCCATTCGCCGGTCCGGAAGGCGTCCAGGCAGGGGCCTTCCTGGGCCTGGAGCTCAAACAGTTCCAGCAGGCGCATCGCCTCGCTAGAGGAGGCCGCCAGCCCCAGGCGGCCCGCGGGAGAGACCAGCATCACTCCGGCGGCGGAGACGCCAAGCAGGCTGACGCACCGGTCCGCGAGCCCGGTCAGCAGGTCAACCACATCGTAATCGTCAACGAGGGTATCGGCCATCTCGACAAACGACCGGACCAGGTCAGCTTCTCGGCTCATCTTCACTCACCTCCAGGCCCGGGCAACCTTCGCTGCATCCGGGCACCGGGCCGTAGCCCTGATCGTACCGGGTTATCCCTTCCCTGCCCGCGAACGCCGGGTTCATTCGAGCCGGAGCCTGCGGTCGATGACGTCCTGAGCCACGTCGGTGAGCGGGCGATCATGGCTGAAGGCATAGGCCCGCAGGCGGATGAGGGCGTCGGTGACGCTGACTCCCTGCTGGACGGAGATCATGCCTGCCGCGTTGTGTACCACGAAGCGGAAGTCGGCGTCGGTCGCCAGCTGGCTAGGCACCGCGCCGGAGGGCGCTCCGGCCTGGGCCTCCAGTACCCACCGGGCAGCCATGTCGGCCAGGGCGAGCGCATCAGCGTGCTGCTCGCCGCTCAGCGCGCCAGGCCGGTCACGGTAGAGATTGAGCGCCCCCAGACGAACGGTGCCGATCCGCAGCGGGAACCCGAACAGCGCCCGCACGCCCGCCCGTATCACCGGCGGGGTGAAGGCAACCCACCGGCGGGTCACCGGATCTGCCAGGTCGGGCTCGATCACGACCCGGTCCTGCGTGTAGGCATCGACACACGGGCCCTCACCCAGCGTGTACTGCAATTCCTCGATCAGCTCGCTTACCTCGTCGGTGGTGCCCAAGGACCCGCGAGGGATATCACCTGACATCAGCATGATCCCTGCGCCGCTCGCCCCGGTGATCTGCGGTGCTACCGCGCACAGCCGGGCTGCTGACCACGCACGTTCTCCGGCGGACAGCTCAGCCAATACGCGGCGAAGCCTATCTTCTGCCATGCCGCCGGACCGATCTCAGCCAGGAGCCCGGCATGCCATCGGCAGCACCAGCTCGATCATTCACCTGCTGGCTCCCTTCACATGAGGAAGAAAAGCGTCAGCAGGGGCTGGACTCACACTTCCCGGCCGGACCACAAGGCCTCTAGCCGTCAACACTACGCCAAGTGGATCCCATGCCGGGACGGTATGAGAGCCCGGCGGCGGTATCGTCACCCGAAAGCGCACCCTCGGGTGGGATCTTCGCCGTCGGCAAGTGCCATCAGCGGAAACGGTCCTAGTCGATCAGGCCGAGTTCCCGGCCCCTGGCCACCGCCTCGGTGCGGTTCGCCGCGCCCAGCTTGCCCAGGACGTGGCTGACGTGCTTCTTGACCGTGTCCAGCGAGATAACCAGGTGACTGGCGATGCCCTGATTCGACCGGCCGGCGGCCAGCATCGCCAGCACTTCGAGTTCCCGGCCGGTCAGCTGCTCGATCAGGCGCGGGCCCCGTGAAGCCGCCGTAAGTCCGTCGCCGGCTGGGTGGCCGTCGTCGAACGCGCGCTGCAGCCGGGCCAGGCAGGCCAGCGGGATCCCGCCGCCAGGGCGTGGCGGATCGCATCGTCGGGCAGCCCTTGCCGCTCGTACCACCCCGCGGCGTTCCGGTGCAGGCGCCGGGCGTGCACCGGGTCCTGCTCCAGCCTGGTTCTGAGGAGGTCGGCGAACAGATGGTTGTAGCGCCACCAGCCCCGGACGTCGTCGAGCTGCACCACGAACAGACCGGACCGGTCTACCTCGTCGAGCAGGTCCTGGCTGTCGTCGCGGCCGGTGACCGCGTTGCACAGCGACCCGCTGAGACGTTCCAGGACCGACGTCTCGAGGAGGAAGTTCCTGAGGTCCTGTCGCTGCCGGCCGAGCACCTCCTCGGTCAGGTAGTCAAGGACATAGCGGTGGCTGCCGGTGAAGGCGGCCACGAAGCGGGTGACGTCGGGCTGGGTGCGCAGCGACAACGCCGCCAGCTGCAGGCCCACGGCCCAGCCTTCGGTGCGTTCGGCCAGCGCCGCCGCCACCGAGAGGTCGAGGTCGGCCAGGACCTGGCGGAGCAGCTCCGCCGCCTCGTCGAGGTTGAACCTGAGATCGGCGGCGCGCACCTCACCCAGCTCGCCCCGCCCCCGGTACCGGGCCAGGCCAAGGGGCGGATCGGAGCGGCTGGCCAGTACCACGCGCAGCTGGGGCGGACGGTGATCGAGCAAGAACCTGACCGACGCCTGCAGGCTGTCCGAGCTGATCAGGTGGTAGTCGTCCAGTACCAGCAGCACGTCGGGCTGGCCCGGCTCGGCCGCGACATCGTTGATCAACGCGCTGACCAGCGCGTCGTAGGACGGCGGTGCCGGCGGGCCCGCCAGCGGGCCCACCCGCTCGGCGATGCCCCGGGCGCCCCACGTCGAGAGCGGCCAGCACGTGACGCCAGAACCGCACCGGGTCGTTGTCTCCCCCGTCGAGAGACAGCCAGGCGACGGGCTCGGTCATGCCCCGGACCCACGCCGACAGCAGGACCGACTTGCCGTAACCCGCCGGGGCGGCCACCAGCACCAGTCCGCGGTTCAGCCCCTCTTCGAGCCGGCCAGCCAGCCGCCGGCGCGGCACCAGCCCGGGCCGCGAGCGCGGCACCTGAAGCTTGGTAGCCAGCAGAACGTCCCGCTCGGGCGGCGATCCTTCCATACGACCGCCTCTACCATCAGCTCAGCCGTTGATGCGCTTCCCGTTGTGCTCGTCGCAGGCCCCAGATGCCACTGTAGTGTCGGCCGTCATCACCAGGAAGAGTCCACCCGGTCGCCGGCGCCGGAGCTGGCCCGGGTCCCGGCTCCCAGGCGGGCCTCGCGCTGCTGCGCGTAGAGCCGGGTCGACCGCCGCACGTGGGCCGGCGGCCGACGCCGCCGGGCGCGGCGCGCTTCACCCGCCCGCCGCGCGTCACCGGCCGTGGCGGCAAGCTCCCAGATGTGGTCGGCGGCGAGCTGCCGCAGCATGACGTGATGCATGGTGTCCTCCTGGGGGTCAATTCGGGTCTTCGGGCTCTCCGGGGTCTCCGGGTTCGAGCCGGCGTACGGAAACGAGGACCAGACCGAGGTCGCACACCCGGTTCAGCAGCCCGTGCAGGGCGGCCTGGTCCGCCACCGGGCCAAAGATGACCGTCTGGCTGTCGTCACTGTCGATCTCGAGGTCCTCGAACCAGGACGTCCAGCGCTGATCGAGGACTCCCTCGACGCGGATCTCGTAGCCCGCCGGCGACGCCGTGCCGCTCACGCCCGCACGCTCTCTGACGGCCAGCTCCGGCTCGCGCCGGCTGGCGAGCGTTCCAGGGTGAGTTCAGCCATCTGTTCCGTCCTTCCATAGGGTTCCGTGATCTGTACGCTACGAAGCAGCACCGGGGCGTGGCGTCACCCGAAGGTGCCGATCGGGTGGAATCTTCCGGGCCCGCCTGGTTCGCACCCCCGGGGCGTCCCGTGGCCCCTGCTGCTTCGCCTGCCCGCCCCGGCGGATCGGCGCGCGGGCGCGCCAATCGCTCCGGTCACTGCCGCACCGTCCGTGCCGGGGTGATACTGCATGGTTGCCCGAGCCATGTCGCTGGAGCTGCATGGTCGCGGCATTCATGACGTGTGAGCGAGCGCGGGCGTCACCCGATAGCGAAAAACCGGTGGATTCTTGGCAGCGGGCAGATGGCTCCGCTATCCAGGAAGAAACAAATTCCCCAATATCGGCCCAGCCTGACCACAGGGGTTACGGCAGCTGATGGTGATCCGCGGTCACCCGGCGGGCGTGCGACGGGCAGCCTGCCGCGGCGGGACGCCAGCGTCCGGCAGCCCAAGTACCTGCGCATCCACGGCGACCTGCGCGACCGCATCACCAATGGCCAGTGGCCGCCCGGCAGCCCGCTGCCGTCCCAGCACGAGCTCGCAGGCCAGTTCGGCGTCAGCATCATGACCTTGCGCCAGGCCCTGCAGTTGCTCACCGATGATGGCCTGATCGAGACCCGCCACGGAAGCGGCACCTACGTCGCGGCCCCCGCCCGCCGACGTCGGCGCCCGCCTCGGCGCCCCCGGCGAGGTGCTCCGGCTGCGCCGGCTGCGGCTCTCGGGCGGCCGACCCTTGATCGTCCAGACTTCCTACCTCCCGGCGGCGCTGGCCCCCATCGTGGAGCCAGAGAACCTCGTCCGCCGGGGGCTGTACGCCATCCTGGCCGAGCACGGGCTGGCCGTCACCCGCGCCAGCGAGACCATCACCGCCACGACCCTCGGCCCGCACGACGCCCGCGACCTGGCCCGGCCCCCGTCCAGTCCCGCGCTACTCAGCCACAGGATCAGCTTCACCGCCACCGGCGTCCCGGTGATCGATGATCACGCGCTGCTGCCCGCCGACAGCGTCGCCATCACGGCGAACCGCTCGGCCGAACGCCTCGACGTGCACTACACACTCGCGGGCTAGTGCGGCGGCCGGGCCGATCATTGAGTGTCATCACACCCCGCGCGCCTGCAGGCCAGCCAGTGTCGGCGTGGGTGTCCACCGCGGGCTACTGGGTGATCTCGTCGAGCCCGATGGAGCCGTCGCCGATGGTGATGCGGACGGCGACCGTCCTGGCGGCGTTGTCTGAGTCCTGGCCGAACGCGGCGTCGGTGAGCACCGGCTTGAAGTAGCAGCGCTGCCGCAGGGTGGTCCCCGGGGCCACGCGCTGCCGGGCGGGGAAGGGAGTGTCGCAGCTGATCGCGCTGGCCCGGGCGGCATACCTGTGCCACATCGCGGCCTCGATGCCCGCCTTGGTGGCGACGAGCGCGTCGGGCCTGGCCCGCCAGCCGTAGCTGTCGGCGGATTGCGCCGTGGTGGTCACCCGGTAGGTGACGGTCTCGCCCAGGTAGGTGACACGGCAGGTGAAGGCCGGCTCGATGTCCGCGGTGTCGCACCGGGACGTGACCGGGCGGATCAGCCCGGCGGCGGCGATCACGCGGTCCTCGAGCGCGACCCGCAATCCGGACACCCCGGTGACGATGCCACCGGGCGGGGGCGACGGCGCGGGCTCGCCGGGGAAGGCGACCGGCTTGCCCCGCCCGGCCCAGGCATCGCCGGCCTGCCGGCCGCTCGTGCAGCCGGCCAGCACCAGCGCGGCCACGGTGCCGGCCAGCAGGCCGGCCAGCACGCGGGCACGCGAGTTGCCGATGCGCGCGCGCACCGGATCAGATCCTTTCCAGTACGGCGCGCGCCAGCGTGATGATCTTTTTCTCGGGGCGGCCGCCGAGGAACGTGCTGAGCGTGATCACCCGCATCTGGCGGCCTTCGGCGCGCGCCGCTACCAGCGCCTGGGGCCTTGGTCCCGAGCGGGACAGGGCGGAGTCGGTGTAATAGGCGGCGTCCCCGAGGCCGGGAACGGTATTCAGCGTGCCGGTGTACCGCCTGATGGCCAGGCTGGCGGCCTGATCGGCGCGGCCGGACAGGGCGGCAACAGAGACCCACAGCTCGACGTAGCGCCCGCCCGACTGGTAGTGGCAGCCGAGCAGCGTGCCGCCATTGGTCTTGACGGCCGGCCTTTCGATGGCGGCGGGCCGGCGGACACCGAGGACCGACGCGATCAGGGCCGGGCTCAGCAGCGGGCAGGCGGCCTTGATGACCGGGCCCGGCTTCGCCGTAGCCGGCGGCGGGGCGGCCGTGCTGACCTGTGCCAGCGCAGGCGGCCCGGTGTCCGTGGCGGCGGTGCCATGGGAGCCGCCCCCGCACGCGGCGGCACCCAGCGCGACGGCCGACGCGCCGATCCAGGCAATGATCGAGACAGCGAGGCGGCGCCCCGTGATGCGTCCCGTGCGGGTCACCGGGCGTGCCGCTGCGGTTCGCCGTACCGCGTCCAGATCGCCGCCGGGAAGAGCCCGATCATGTCGGCCAGTTCGTCCGCGACGGCGACCAGCGTGCCGGGCTTGATCCTGACCAGCTGCACGTCGCGGACGAAGAGCAGGTCCCGGCCGTCGATCCGCCAGCCGGTGAGCTTGTGCTCGCGCAGCCAGCCGCGTAGCTGCGGGGTCAGCAGCTCCCGGACGAAGTCGGGGGAAGCGTCGTGAACGCCGAAGCGCCGGTCGAAGTCCTCATCGCCGGTGAGCACCCCGACGTCCCCGCCCAGCTTCGCCTGGATCTTCCGCCCGAAGTTAGAGGAGTGCGTGACCCGCACCGGCGGCAGCGCAGCGGGCAGCTGCAACGCCCACACCGTCACGGTCTCGTACTCGTCCGTGCGGGAGATCCCGCCCGTGCGCACGATCCTGGTCCGCAGCCGGAAGTCGAAGGCCGTGAACGGGACGCCGCGCGTTTCCCCCCGGACCACGCCGATGATCTCCCGCCGGTCGCCGCGCCGGCTGAACGGCCCGCCGCGCCAGCGGTCCAGCAGCGCCTGGTCGCTAGCCGTGAACTGCCAGCCCCGGCCTTCCGCCAGCCGCTGGCGCTCGGAGTTCCGTCTACCCTGCTGGTATTTCCGGAAAAGCCAGGTCAGCATGTGCACCTCACGAGCGTCGTGGTCGGCGGGAATCGCAGTCACGATAACGATCCCGGCCCGCCGAGCAGCGACCGTTTTGACCGTGTTTTGCATCTGACGGGGGATTCCGGCCGGCGATCTGGGTGCCTCCCCATATCCGGCGCATACCGGGCCGCAATCGCGGCCCTGCGCTGTTAGGCTTTCGGCAGCACCGTCGGGGGGACAGTGCGGCCGGTGCCACAGGACTCCGCGATGGCAGACAAACTCGCCCTAATCACGCCCCCCGGCGAAGACACGTGCCTCGGCGGCGGCCTCCGGTTCAGCCTGCTTGGGCCGCTGGAGGTCCGCGACAGCTCGGGACCGGTTCCGCTCGGGGCGCCGAAGCTGCGTGCCCTGGCCGGCATGCTGCTCTGTCATCCCGGGGCCGTGCTGGCGCGAGAGCAGCTCATCACCGCGCTGTGGGGAGATGACCCGCCGCGGACGGCGGCCAAGAACCTGAGCGTGTACGTCTATCATCTGCGCCGGGCGCTAGGCGATGACGGCCGGATCACGCACCGGGGCGGCGGCTACACCCTGCTGGTGCGGCCGGACGAGCTGGACGCGCAGCGGTTCGAGGCGCTCGCCGTCCGGGGCCGGCGGGCCCTGGCCGCGGGCCAGCGGGCCCAGGCCGGCGGGATCCTGCGCGACGCGCTGGCGCTGTGGCGTGGTCCCGCGCTGGCCGATCTGCGCGACGTGGCGGCGCTGCACGGTGAGGCGGCCAGGCTGGACGAGCGGAGGCTGGCCGTACTGGGTGAGCGCATCGACGCCGACCTGGCGGCCGGCCTGCACGCCGACGTCATCGCGGAGCTGACCAGCCTGGTCGCCGACCAGCCGCTGCGCGAGCAGTTCCAGGCGCAGCTGATGCTCGCCCTCTACCGGGCCGGGCGGCGGGCCGACGCGCTCGAGGTCTACCAGCAAGCGCGGGCGACGACGGTGGGGCGGCTCGGCATAGAGCCTGGCCCCGCGCTGCAGCGCCTGCAGCGCGCCGTCCTGTCGGCCGACCCGGCGCTCGCCCCCCTGTCAGAGGCAGGCGTCACCGCGACCGCACCGGAAACCGCGGGCCGGCTGGCGCAGCTCCCGCCGACGACGGCGGACTTCACCGGCCGGGAAGAACAGGTCGAGATCCTGGGCCGGCTCCTGACCGGCAGGCCGGGGACCGCGGATGACGGCCCGCCGCCAGCCGTCGTGGTTTCGTCGGTGGCCGGCCAGGGCGGGGTGGGCAAGACAGCGCTGGCGGTGCACGTCGCCCACCAGGTCAAGGGGCAGTTCCCGGACGGGCAGCTGTACCTGAACCTGGGCGGCATGAGCGGGCAGCCAGCCGATCCGGCCGAGGTGCTCGACTGGCTGCTACGGGCCCTGGGCGTGGACGGCAGCGTCATCCCGGATGGGCTGGCCGAACGCGCCGCCCTGTACCGCATGCGGCTGGACGGACGGCGGGTTCTGGTGGTGCTCGACGACGCGGTCAATGAGAGCCAAGTCCGGCCGCTGCTGCCGGGCAGCCCGAGCTGCGCGGTGCTGGTGACCAGCCGGGCTCGCCTCGGCGTCCTGGAAGGCATCCGCCTGGTGGACCTCGGCGTGCTCGATCCGGACCAGGCGGTGACGCTGCTCGGCCGGATCCTCGGCATGGACCGGGTGGTCGCCGAGCCCGCCGCGGCCCGACGGATCGTCCACCTGTGCGGCCTGCTGCCGCTCGCGGTGCGGGTGGCCGGGTCCAGGCTGGCCGGGCGCCGGCACCGGACGCTGGCCTGGCTGGCGGGCGAGCTCGCCGACGAGCGTCGGCGGCTCGACGTCCTGGCCCATGGCGACCTGGAGGTCCGGGCCAGCCTGGCCCTCAGCTATCAGGCGCTCGCCCCGGCCCAGCAGCGGGCGTTTCGCTTGCTCGGCCTGGCCCCGGCCCCCGACTTCGCCGCCTGGGCGGCGAGCGCGCTGCTCGACGTGCCGATGGAACGGGCCGAGCAGCTACTAGAGGAGTTGTTCGACGCGCAGCTCGTGGAGGTTGCGAGCACCGGCCCCCTGGGGGTGCGCTGGCGCTTCCACGACCTGCTCCGGGTGTACGCGCGTGAGCTCGCCGACGAGCACGAGCGCGGTGCGGCCGTCGAGCGGCTCCTCGGCACCTGCCTCACGCTGGCGGAGGAGGCCCGGCAGCAGGGGATCAGCTCCGCGTACTTCCACCTGCGCGGACAGGCGCGACGCCGGCCGCTCGCGCCCGGTCCGGTGGCCGGGCTGCTGGCTGACCCCGGCGCCTGGTTCGAGAGGGAGAGGCGGTTCCTGGCCGGCGCAGTCGAGCTGGCCTGCGTGACGGGCCTGACCGGACCCGCATGGGAACTCGCGAACGCGCTCGGCGGCCTGTTCGACCTGGCCGAATGCCTTGACGACTGGCGACATGTCGTCGAGCTGGCGCTGGCCGCCGTGGACGCGGCCGGCGACCGCCGCGGCGAGGCCGCGCTCCGCTGCCAGCTCGCCTGGCGCGACGCCAAGCGGGACCTGCCAGCCGCCGCGATAGAGGGGTTCGAGCGGGCCAGGACTCTGTTCCAGCAGATCGGCGATTGCCACGGCGAGGCCGTCGCCGACGCCTCCGTCGGTGTGCTGCACGTGCCGCTCGGCCGTTACGACGTGGCGGCCGAGCGTCTGCCCCGCGTGCTGCCGGTGCTGCGGGAGGCCGGGGATCTGCAGGTCCAGGCCTTCGTGCTGCGCGGGATGGGCACCCTGCACCTGGACCTCGGCCGAGCCGGCGAAGCGGTCGACTGCTTCGCCGAAGCGCTCGAGCTGGCGCGCCGGACGGGATACCGCTACGCCGAAGCGAACATACTGCGCTGGCTCGCCGCCGCCCGGATGGATCAAGGCCACGCCGACGAGGCAATGGGGCTGGCCGAGGAGTGCATGGACGTGTTCCGCCAGCTCGGGAGCCGGGTGGGCGAGGCCATCGCGCTGCTGGTGCAGGGCAAGCTGGATGTGCGCCTGGGGCGGCTGGGACCGGCCATGGCCGTACTGACGCGATGCCTGCTGATCGCGGAGGAGGCAGGCGACGTGGTGACCCAGGCGGAGGCCCGGCATCAGCTGAGCCTCGTCTGCCTGGCCGAGGCGCACCATGAACGGGCGATAAGCCACGCCCGGCAGGCGCTGGCCATCTTGGAGCCGACCGGCCGGCTACTGATGATCGCCAGGGCGCTGGCCACCCTCGGCGACGCGTACGAGGCCGCCGGCGAACGTGACGAAGCGCGTTCCTGTCATGACCGCGCCCTGCGCCTGTTCCAGCAGATGAGAGTGCCAGAGGCCGGACCGCTCGCGCGTCGGCTAGCGTCGGGCTAGCCGAGGATAGTTCCGCTGCCGAGGGGACGAAAGGCCCGGAGGTAAACGTTTATCCGGAGGGATCGCCTCAGATCCTGCATGTACCGAACGCTGATGTTCACGGTGGCCCCTTTTCCGGATGATTCCTTTACCCCACATCCCCGGAAAGGCTACTACCGCGGTTCTCGCCAGGACCGTTGCGATCAGGACAACTATGCACCGAATGCCAGCCATGACAACCTGAGTGGCCTAAATCGAGGTGGAACGTGTGGTCAAATAGGAGCGCAGCATGACCGGAAGGAACCGGGTCCTGGCCGGGAGGCTGGCATTAAGCCATTTACGAGGCCGGTGCAGGCCGTGGCCGCCGGAGGTGAGGTCTGCGGTGCAGGATCCCATGGG
>WNGJ01012222.1_pt1 | contig 15693 bp, 11 predicted proteins | sample 5400611 | NCBI WGS metagenome assembly WNGJ01 (sample SAMN13153375, study PRJNA577476) | soil metagenome | isolation source: 40 cm soil or saprolite under Garry oak tree replicate 1 | place: USA:California | collected 2016-06-15
TTTAGATTTGTTCCAAGTTGGTGACTGTGCGTTCGTTTTGCGTGTTGCCTGTGTTCAAGGTTGTTTTTGGTTCTAACAATATGACGTGTGCTTCTTCGTCGGCTATGGGAAGGTGGTCGATGCCTTTTGGTATGATGACAAATTCGCCTTCTTGCAGCCAGATGTCGCGATCACGTAGTTTGATGAGTAGTTTTCCTTTCACTACGAGGAATAATTCGTCCTCTGTCTCGTGGTGGTGCCAGACAAATTCGCCTTTGAATTTGACGAGTTTGACGTAGGAGTCGTTGATTTCTCCGGCTATTTTTGGGCTCCAGTAGTCTTGAATGAGGCTGAATTTTTGGTTGAGGTTTACTTTTTCCATTTTTTGTCCTATCTGCTGAGAACAGGGTTATCCCTTACGTTCAATACCAAAGTAAGTCTGTAGCAATGTAAGATCATGTTTATCCTTTTCATCATGCTCATAGCCGTAGTGGCATTGTGTCTGGATTTCGGCGGTGAGGCATTGAACTGCGTGGCCATTGATATGGCCTTTGCCGTTAAAACCTTCTGGTGTGTACCTGAATGAACTGCCATCATATTGTCTCTGGATGCCTCCTCCCTCGGCATCAAAAGTGACGGTGTGAAAATCTATCTGGCGGTCTCTGGCATCCTGTAATACAAAGCGCGTGGGTAGTTCATCTGCTGAAATCGCAAATCCTTGATTTCCTAGTGCTTGTATGATGTCTTTTACCTTTTCCAGTGCAACGATGACATCGAGATCGTCGTGCTCGCGCGTTTGTTTTCCGATGAGCGCGTCTATGCCCCAGCCGCCATCTATCCAGACGGGTATGTTTGCGGCGTTTAGCACATTGAGTATCTCTAAGACGTCGTTGCCGGTCATTGAAATTCTCTTTGTGTTTGGGTATGGATGGCGCGTAGGACGCGTTCGGGTGTGAGTGGGATCTGGTGTACGCGCACACCCAGGGCGTCGGCGACGGCGTTGGCGACGGCTGGGGCCATGCCATCGATGGGTATCTCTGCGATGGCTTTGACTCCGAAGGGACCGAAGGGGTCGTGGGTCTCGACGAGGTACGACTCCATCTGCGGCATGTCAACGGCGCTGAAGATGCGATAATCGCTGAGATTGGTGGTGAGCAAGGCTCCCTGCTGGTCGTAGACCATTTCTTCGCAGACGCCGTAGCCGAGGGCCTGGGTGGAACCGCCTTCGATCTGGCCCTCGGCCATGATGGGGTTGACGACGCGGCCAGCATCGACGGCTGAGATGGCTTTGAGTACGCGAACCACACCTGTTTCGGTATCGACCTCCACTTCTGCTCCCTGGGCCGCGAAGGGCGGGGGAGAATTGTAGCTCATCCACGAGGCGGTGGACATGATCTGCTGCTGATTTTCAACGTGCAGGGAGTCCAAGGCCACCTGTGAAACGGTGACTGTCTGGCCATTTGGAGCGGTGATGACGCGATCATTGATTGTCAATGTTTCAGGGTTGGCCCTGAGCATGCGACCCGCGACATCGAGTATCTGCATACGCACCTGTTCGGCCGCTTTCTTGGTAGCGCCTCCACTGATGTAGGTGGTGGAGGAGGCATAGGCGCCCGTATCAAACGGTGCAAAGTCGGTGTCGGAGGAGTGCATGATGATATCTTCCATGCGCACACCAAGGACTTCGGCGGCGATTTGCGCGATGACGGTATCGGAGCCGGTGCCGATATCGGTGGCGCCAACAAGGACATTGAATGAGCCATCGTCGTTGAGTTTGATGCTGGCTCCGCCCATGTCAAGGCCGGGAATGGCGGTGCCGTGCATGGCGAGAGAGACGCCAACGCCGCGGCGGAAGCGTCCAGAACCGCTCTTGCCGCGCTTTTCTTTCCAGTTCAGCTTCTCCTCGACGATCTGCAGGCACTGGGGCAGGCCGCAGCTTTCGATGATCTGAGCGTAGCCTTCTTTGCCTTCACCGAGAGCCCTGGCGAGGGGATTTTCATCGCCCTCTTTTAGCCAATTCTTGCGGCGTAGCTCCAGGGCATCCATGCCCAACTGTTTAGCAACTTCATCGATGTGGCTCTCCAGGGCGAAGAAGCCCTGGGGGACGCCATACCCACGAAAAGCTCCTGCGGGCGGCAGATTGGTGTAGACGATCTCGGCATCGAAACGGATATTGGCACAGGGGTAGATCGGCAGTGTCTTCGAGCCGGTATTGCTCTGCACGGTGAGCGCGTGCGTACCATAGGCGCCGGTGTTGGCCAGCAGGGTCATTTGATTGGCGATGATGGTACCATCGCGCTTGACCCCGGTTTTCATGCGCAAAATCTGTGGATGGCGCGAGCGGCTGCTGCGAAACTCTTCGGCACGCGAAAATTCCAGCTTCACCGGGCGATCGGTAGCCATAGTGAGGATAGCGCAGAGGTCTTCGAGCAAGACCTCCTGCTTGACGCCAAAACCACCGCCGATGCGCGGCTTGATGACGCGAATCCGACGTGGGGGCAGGCCAATAACCGGAGCGATAATACGGCGGACGTGGTAAGGTACCTGCGTGCTTGTGCGCACCACAAGGCGATCATCTTCGTCCCAGTAGGTGATGACGATATGATTTTCGATGGGGGTCTGCTGCACCTGTGGCACGATGTACTCGCGTTCGACCACCAGGTCTGACCCGGCGAAGCCGCGCTCCACGTCACCAATTTCGGCGTGAAGGTGCGCCGCGACGTTGCGGGAAGCATCGTGGATACGATATGACTCCGGCTCCGGGTGAATGCGCGGGGCGTTGGGATCGGTCGACTGACGGGGATCCAGCACGGCCGGCAGAACTTCATAGTCAACGTGGATCAGGCCAAGAGCCTGTTCCGCAATCTCCGGCGTTTCAGCCGCGACAGCCGCGACGCGATCACCGACGAAACGCACGCGATTGTCCAGGCAGTACTGATCGTGGGGGCCCGGTTCAGGCCAGGATTGTCCCGCAGTGGTATAGGGTATACGAGGAACATCTTTGTAGGTCAGCACGGCATGGACGCCGGATAATGCTCGCGCCTCCGACACATCGATAGCGCGAATAATGGCGTGCGCATGAGGGCTGGTCAGCAAGCGAGCGTGTAGCATATCGCGCAGGTCGATGTCATCCACGAAGGCTGGTTTCCCTGTGACCAGCTTGACGGCGTCGACTTTGCGCTCAGGTTTACCGACAATGCTCAGGTCGGTGGAGGTGCGGGCGCCGACGAGGGTGGCGGTACCGCCCTGAGCCGACGAGTCCTCACCGGTTGTGGGGGAGCCGGGCGACTTGTAAGGGGGTCCCGCGTCGGGATTGCTCGCGCCGTATTCGGCATGTTCCAGCGGAGAGCGGCCGGGGTCCCACGGTTTAAAGTTTTCTGCAGAACCGGGGCTGCTGATGGGAGGTACGGTTTCACCCCGCATGATAGCAGCGGCGCGCAAGACCGCCTCGACCGGCTTGACATAGCCGGTGCAGCGGCACAAATTGCCCGAGAGGGCATCGCGTACCTCGTTCTCGCTGGGGTCAGGGTTGCTTTTAAGGAGCGCGTGGGCAGAGAGCACCATACCCGGGGTGCAGAAACCACACTGGATGGCACCCGTGTCTATGAATGCTTCTTGCAGCGGGTGAAGTTTGCGCGCTGTGCCCAGGCTTTCAACGGTGGTCAGAGTACAACCACCCGCCTGGGCAGCGAGCATGACACAGCTTGGACGCGGCACACCATCCACCAGAACATTGCAGGCGCCACATTCGCCGGTCTCGCAGCCGTGCTTGACGCTATGATAGCCTTCCTGGCGCAGCACCGTCATCAAGGATTCATTGGGGGCAACGTCCAGGCTTTTGATGATCCCGTTAATTCGCAGTTCAAGTTCCATGTTTATATGTCCCCCCTGGAGGAAGATACAGCAGGTTGGCGTGAAATATTGATGGCCTCTTCAAGCGCACGAAAAGCCAGGTTCAGCCCGCTGGTGCGCCGATAGCCATTACTGGCACGAAAATCAGAGGGCGGGTTGAAGTCTGCCATGGCCGCCTGCAAAATAGGTGTGATAAATTGCACCAATTCAGCAGCATTGACAACGGGCTGTCCCTCGATCCGTTTTTCAGCTGCTCGCACGCGCACCGGCTGCATGTTTACGCCACCGAGCGCCAGGCGTACACGCTGGTAGAGGCCATTTGATACTTCTATAAGAGCGGCGGCGTTCAAGAGGGCGACATCGGTGGGTGTGCGCCCAATACGCATAAGGGATGCGCCACAAGCGGGAGCCGTGCGAGGGACGAATACTTCAAGAATGAGTTCGTTAGGACGGCGCTCAAAGTTTGATGGATCATAGGAGACGCGCCGTTCTTGCTTCCCTTTATAGGTGACACCTGAAAGGGCGAGGCCCGGACGGTCAAGCGTGCCTCCACTGAGGTTGACCTGAGTTTGCGAGCCGGAGCGCAGCGCCACTTCGGCATCCAATACAGCGAGCGCCGTGAGCAGATCAGCCTGGGAGTGAACACCCGCTCCGAGCGTACCGCCAAGGGTGGCGCTATTGCGCACCAGGCGCGAGAAAGATGAAGCGAGGGCTGCACGCGAGAGCAGACCAGAGGCAAGGTTTTTGAGCACAGCAGCATCGACCATAGCCTGTAAGGTGGTCATGGCTCCGATATGGATGCCGCGAGCATCTTCGGAGATATAGGCAAGCTCGAGATCGCGCAGATCTACGACGGCCTGGATACTGTCGTCTTTCTGGCCAAGCAGGTAGGTACCGCCCGCCAGTGGCACGGTCTTCATATCGGTACGCGAGAGGAGCATCAATGCCTCGTCGATATGCTCCGCCCAGTGATATTCAAGTAAATTTATTAGCATTGCAATTACCTCTGTAACGGCAGCAAAGTGAACGTCTCAACATCGATTAACCCCTGGTCGGTCAGCTTCAGCGCGGGGATGACCGAGAGCGAGAGAAAGCTCAGCGTCATGCATGGATGGTCCAGCGTACAACCAAGCTCAGCGGCGGCGGCATCCAGCGTGTGCAGTTGTTGCACCAGGGCGTCTACGGGAAGTGGTGAAACCAGCCCTCCATAGGGGAGCGGCACGCGCGCTTGCACCTCACCATCGACCACACAGGCAAAACCACCCCCCATCTCTTCCAGGGTACGAGCTGCCTTAAGGATATCGCTATCGCTCGCGCCTGCGATAATCAGATTGTGCGCGTCATGCGCCACGCTGGAAGCGATCGCGCCTTTGCGCAGGCCAAAGCCTTTGACAAGTCCCAGGCCGACGCGTCCGCTAGCATGGTGTCGCTCAATGACCACCAGCTTGAGCAGGTCCCGTGCCGGGTCAGCGACAATCTCACCATCGCGCAGAGGAGCCTCCTCTCGTAGATGGGTGGTGGTGATCTGCCCGGGCTCAATACCCACGACCTCAACAAGGCCATCTTTCCCTGATATGCGTAGATCAGACTCGCGCAAGTTCCCGATGTGCACGGTACCGGTGATACTGGCAGAAGCCGGGGTAGGGACATCAACCAGCAGCTTGCCGTGCTGGGCGACTAAGGTACCATCCTTGTAGACCGATTCGACCTGAAACGTGTCCAGGTCATCGAGCACGACAAGATCAGCGACAAAGCCGGGAGCAATAGCGCCGCGATTATATAAGCGAAAATATTGCGCGGTATTATAGGAGGCGAGACGAATGACCTCAACGGCATCGAGTCCCAGGGCGATAGCACGCCGCACCATTGAGTCGATGTGTCCGCGGGTTGTTAAATCCTGTGGATCGCGGTCATCGGTGACAAAGAAGACGCGCGGAGGATGAAGTTCTTTCACCAACGGAAGTAGAGCGTCCAGGTTGCGCGCAGCTGACCCTTCGCGGATCATCAGCCACATACCAAGACGAATACGCTGGCGAGCCTCCTCGAGTGTCGTACATTCGTGGTCGGACATGATGCCGGCGGAGGCATAGGCACAGAGGTCGCGCCCTTTGAGACCAGGTGCGTGTCCATCCACGACAAGTCCGTGTTGCTGCGTGGCGACGATTTTGGCTAGCACCTGCTCGTCACCTTGCAACACACCTGGCATATTCATCATCTCGGCAAGGCCGAGCACACGTTCGTGCTCCAAAAGCGGCAAGAGATCATCCGCTGTGAGCACGCGATAGGGGCTTTCGAACGAAGAGGCAGGTACGCAAGATGAGAGCATGACATAGGCTGAAAGCGGGAGACCGCGCCCGGACTCGAGGACGTAGCGGATGCCCTCAACGCCCATCACGTTGGCGAATTCATGCGGATCGAGCACGATGGCGGTAATGCCGCGCGGTGTGACGATACGGGAAAACTCCGAGAGGAGCAGCATGGTGCTTTCAATATGCATATGGCCGTCGATGAGGCCGGGAGCAAGCCAGCGTCCTTGCAGGTCGCGCTCCTGGTTGCCATGATAGCCCTCTCCCAGAGCGCTTACTCCAACGACGAGGCCATCGGTGATGGCGACATCAGCGGCATAACATTCGCCGCTACAGACATTCACAAGCCTGGCATCACGCAGCACGAGGTCAGCAGGGAGGAGGCCACGCGCAACCTGGATGCGGCGTTGAAGTCCGTCCATAAAATATATCCTCCATGAAAAATAGGTTGATGTTCATCTTCAGGATTGTTAGCGGACATCGTACCAGAAACTTGTTGAAGAGTCGAGAGTTTGTTGGATAGTATCTTTTTGGATAGGTATTTTTTCTTTTTGTTAAGTATACCTTGAAGAGGGAGTGGTTGGAACGCTTTTCCACTGAGTGGGACGGATGGGGTCGCAAGCGTGTAAATTTTGAGATTAAGCTGTTGATTTCTTAGCAATTATCCTGCTGATCAGATATACTAAGGGAAGATGGTGTTGTTGGCTCCCTTGGCACGAGAAGTGACGCGTCATGGCAGAACCGTTTTTCCCACTCACGGGGCTTTCTGAGGCTCAAAGAGCGCAAGCCTTAGAACGTTTTCTGGCTGCACATCAAGAAGAGGCCCGAAACCTCAGACGCAGGCGAAAGAGCCGGTTGAAACGACGGGGCGACCGCGACTCAAGAGATATAGCAATGAGTGAGCAACATGAGCGCAAGCCTGGGACCTTTGTCGTCACCAAAGCCTATCGCCGCTTCACGAGATGTGCGATGCCTGTCGGCGTTCTCGGTTTGTCGGTGTGGGATATGGACCACCAGGCACGGGAAAAACCGAGTCCGCCAAGTATTACGCGCAGTGGAGCCTGATCAAGCCTTTCTTGCCAGAACCCTTGATTACCTTCGCTGGACGTAGTGCGGTGGAGTGCTCGTCGCAAACCAGCTCCAGGTTGTGACCAAAGAAGTCGTGGAGACCGCACGCAAGAATCTCATCATTGGGTTCGAATGAGCTGTCTCAAAATGGTTGGTTTTCTGCGACACAAAGAGATGAGGCATGTCACCTCCTCACGTTTGAAGCAGAGTAGCTTCCTCCTCGACCAGGCTTTTGGCTTGTGAAGCCGGTCGAGGAGGAAGCTTCCGGTAGAAGAAGCGGCATGCACTTGTCGTCTCAACTAGGTCTATTAGGCCCACCAACGAAATTTACAATATTAAGGTCATTGCCAATCGAAAAAGAGAACACTGAAGCCACTCTGTGTCATGCATTTCGGCTCTAGTGTCAATGATAAACACCATGATTTGGGACAGATGTCGGCACTCCCGTGAAAGGAACATCGCAGAAAGCGCTCCAATCTGCTTCTGTCCAACACGCAGTGGCTGGTCACCTGGCTTGTCCCGCTCCCCCCAGTTGTATGCGTGCCTCCCCGTTACATGCCTGCGCCACCCAGTGGGAGCGCAGCGGGCACGACAATCACAAGCGCTCCGTAGAGGATCAAGGCCAGGGCTGCGAACTGGGCGATGCGTGCCCCCCGCGGGACGACTTTTTCTGCCAAGATCAGGGCCGTGAGCAGCGCCATGGCCGCAATATTCATCATGCCCAGAGGGAAGAGCAGCACGAAGAGCAGCCAGTAACACCCCAGGCAGTAGATACCGTGCTCCAGGCCCATGCGAAAAGCACCAGGGTAACCATCACGCCAGGAATGGAGGATGAAATCCAGAGGTGTGCAGCATTTCGCCAGGCAAACACGTTTGAGAGGTGTGAGTTGGTAGAGCCCGGCCAGTACCACGATGCCACCACCGATCCGGGACGCATTCATCATGAGCCAGGGGACCTGTTGGGCCAGTACCCCGGAGACGTTCGCGCCGAGATACGAAAGCCCCCCGAAGAGTGTCCAGATCAGCAGGTACGCGCCAACGAAGATCCACGTGGGCACAAAGGCCCACCCGCCACGACGCCGGTCACGCTGGACCTGTGCGAAAACCAGGATCATCGGGGCTGCCGCAGGAAACATCATCGCAATCATCATCACGACCCAGATCGCCAGGAACAACGCGGCTCCCATACCCATAGTCAGGCCCATGCCCATCGTATTTGCTGTTCTGGACTGCCAGATCAGAAGCGCCCACGACGCAGCGGTCAGGATCAGGAGCACCGTCAGGATGAGGGTACGTTCTCGTTGCAAACTCATGGTGCTCCCTCCCAGTGGTACGCGCATCCGCGCCACTCTCGCATGCCAGTTCCGCGCATCTCTGTCCATAGCTCAGTCCTCCTGGTATCTGTCATGGTACCGGACCCAGGCCTGCACCCATTCTAGACCATCCTCATCTCGTCCCCTGGGAGTCAGGTCGAGGTATTGGTAGGTGACATTCATCATGTCGATACCCCGCGCGTAGCAGGAGTAGGTGTGAAAGACCGCGCCGCTCTCGTCTTTGGAGAACACGCTGATTCCCTCACGATCCAGATCTTCTCGATCTGTTACGGCATAATTGTAGAATACGGCTCCACTCTTGACTTGCTCCGGGGTAAAGGATGCCTGATAGTCAAAGTTGAAATCGCTCGCTCCCGAGGAGAGCCACTTGAAGCTCCATCCCATTCTCTTTTTGAACGGCTCGATTTTGGCCAGGGGCGCCCTGGAAATGGCCACAAAGGTCGTATCGCGGTGATTGAGGTGAACACCGTTGCCATTGAATGAGTCGGCCCAGAACGAGCAGCTCGAACACCCTTCCTCCCACTCAGGATCGAACATAAAGTGATAGACGACGAGCTGGCTCCTGCTTTCGAAGAGCTCGGCCAACGTCTCCTTCCCTTTGGGCCCATCGAAGACATACTGCTTGTCCACCTTCTCCCACGGGAGCGCCGCTGCTGGCTCAGCTCGTCGCGAAGCCGCGTGAATTCCTTTTCCTTCGCAAGAAACGCTGTTCGTGCGGAGAGCCACTCCTCGTGCGAAACCACCGGGTGGTCCTTGATACCGCTTCTGCTGTCGTTTGTCATGTCCTCTCCTTGCGTGTGTCAGATCAGGGTACCCCGATCTGCTTTCTAAAACGGTGTCAACCTGATCGCGCTTGAAAGGCGCGGAGGTCGACTCACCTCCATCAGTTTCCTCTGTCCTACCCAGGGTCCTTTTGCTTTCTCTGGCCGTCAGGTTCGACTACCGCCGTCTCCGATCCCTCTTCTGCAGAGAAGCAGCCAGGTGTTCCATCAGTTCCGTCCAGCCAGTAGTGTGCCGCTCTGGCTTTGTTCACGCATGAACGCTCTGGCGAAACGGCGAACGGCATCCAGGTGGGTTGCATCAGAGAAATCAGAGAAATGGATCACGAGTTCCTGGACACCAGCCACCTCATAGGCAGCCAGGCGCTGACGGATGGTCTCAAGGGTACCAATGAGGCCATATGACCCGACATCTCCAGGGAAAACGGCACCCGCCCATCCTGGGATCAGAGCCCTGGCCTGCTCATCGGTCTCACCAATGATACAGAGCGTGAGGGCTGTACGATGAATGCTCTCGTAGTCTCGTCCAACGGTCTCGCAATGCTGTTTGAGCACCGCGAACTTGTGCTCAAGTGTCGCCGGATCGGCGATCACATTACATACATTACCATATCGTGCCACCAGCTTGAGCGTCACCTGCTCACCGCTTCCGGCGATCATCAGAGGAATATGTGGTTGTTGCACCCCTTTGGGCTGATTGATCGCGCCTCGAATTTGATAATAGTTTCCTTCAAAGGTGGCCTCCTCCTGGGTCCACATGGCCAGAATGACCTGCACCGCTTCTTGCAGCTGGCGCAGACGCTCTGGCCCATCAGGAAACGCGTAGCCATAGGCTCGATAATCGGGTTCGTACCAGCCTGCTCCAATGCCAAAGGTGAGTCGTCCATGCGAGAGGACATCGAGGGTCGAAGCCATTTTTGCCTGTAACGCAGGGTTGCGATAGCTATTTCCTGTCACCAGCTGGCCGATGCGCACCCGCTTCGTATCACGCGCCAGAGCTGCTGCCGTTGTCCAGCACTCAAAGACCATTTCTTGTGATGGAGGAGCGGTAATAAAATGATCCGGGATCCAGACCGAATCATAGCCAGACTGGTCAGCCGTTTGTGCCCAGCGGGTCAGCGTTTCATACGCTTCCACCGGATCCTTGATGCCAGCTAATTCCTGTGCAAAGCCAGGGGAAAGGTAGAGACCATATTTGAGAGACATACTTACTTACCTCTTTCTCTGCCAACGATAGAGCCGTGCCGCGAACCGCCGTCTTTGGTAATGTCAGCAACCACCTGCTCCACATCGTTCTTCGCACGACTGGAGAGAAAGACCGTCGCTCCGTGTGCTGCAAGCTCTTTGGCAACTGCGGTCCCAACGGCACCGCCTGCCCCAAAAATGACGGCATGCTTGTTTTTTAAGAAATGTGCTTGTGTCGATACAGTAGACATACTTTCGTTTTCCTCCAATGTTTTTTCCTGGTCACTGTCTTCTCTGTGCTGAGCTGCGGTCTCATCACCCATTCCCCTCTGTACGGCTCTCGCGGAGTCCAGTGATCTTCTCGATATGCAGAGTATACCCTTGAACGCTGTGACAATCTATGCTATATTGTCTTGAATAGTTGTCTGATCGTCTCAAGAGAGGAGAATAGCATGGATGTGCTGACGGATGTACTTAATGCACTCGAACTGAAAGGGTGGATCTCTGCGCGCAGGGAGCTTACGCCTCCCTGGCGCTATGACTTTGCGGCCAGTCCAGATATGATCTTTCACCTGCTCAGCTCTGGTAGTGGCTACCTCTCTTTCGAAGGGGACCCTACGCCTCTGCGAGTCGAAGATGGGGCTGTCCTGCTCTTCCCTTTCGGGCACGCTCACTCGATCTGTGACGAACTGACTTCACCCCTGACTCAAGTCCTGCACGTGGACTATGACGCGCAACGCGAGTACCAGGGCTGGCCTTCCGCGTCCGATGAGTCAAAGATGGTTGTCCTCTGTGGCGCGTTCCATGTAGAGCATCCCGGAGCTTTTCCCTTGCTCCACAGCTTGCCAAAAATTATTCATATTCCCGCAGAACAGGGCCGCACGGTGCAGGGCTTCGCCGAGATTGTGCATTTGATCGCACGTGAAGCGGCCACGCCTCGGCTGGGCGCGCAGGTGATGCTCAGGCGATTAACCGAACTGCTCTTCATTCACGTGATCCGGGTCTGGGTTGAGCAACAAGCGCCATCTTCGCGAGGATGGGTAGCGGCGCTACGCGATCAGCCTATCAGCACAGCTCTTGGCCTGATTCATCACTCGCCCGAACATGGGTGGAAGGTCGAGGAACTGGCAGAGGCGGTGGCCCTCTCCCGCTCAGAATTCTCCGCTCGCTTTACCCGTCTGGTGGGTGAGCCCCCTATCACGTATCTCACTCATTGGCGCATGCACAGAGCAACCCGCTTGCTCAAGGACAATGTCGAGGTAAAAAAGATCGCAGAGCTTCTCGGCTATGAATCGGGAGTCGCCTTTCACAAAGCCTTCAAGCGAGAAGTCGGCATGCCCCCGGCCAGGTATCGAAAGCTCGGGTAACCAGTCGCGCACGCCCGCCTCGATCCCACTCCCGTGCGAAGCTTTCGCTTGATCGACCCCAGATGCGCAAGCGTGTCACCAGGCGCAGGTGTTCGCATTCATTGAGGGTGTATGGGGGCGTCCTCTTTTTGACACGATCCTCTCTGGAACAATGTCGTTTTCGAGAGTCCCTTCCATACCCCTGTCTCCTTGCACGTGACGAGGCTGATGGGTGCTTTGCCAGGGGAGCTGCCATCTCGCTTTGAACTCGGCTTTGAGAGACGTGCTCCCACCCTGCCGCCGATGCAACGTCGCCTGAGTGCGACGATGAGTGTCGAGTGCTTCAAAGCAGCCCTCCTGCTGGTCCTGCAGGCAGAGGGGGATGAGCGCAAGCTGCTCATACATGAACTGAAAATCATGTTGCAGCGCTATCTTGAACCGCTGCTTGCTTAAGCCAACCCTTGCTGGCCTTTCAGGCAATATTCAAAAAAGAGCATCTCAGAATCGGCCGTTTGATGAGACAACCTGTTCAGCTTTTCTAATGGTGTCATCCCTGCATGGAAGCTCCTCTTGACGAATCTCAAAACTCATCTCATAATGAAAATCTCAAAACGTCAGGCCGTTGACGGGAAACGTGAGACAACCGGAAATCTGCGCCGCCCTTGGGATCTCTGGCGCTACGCTTTATCGATATGTCAAAGAGGCGAAATCAACAGAGTAATTACCCAAAAATCAACAGCTTAATCTCAAAATTTACAGACACCTCAACGCTGTACCGGCTATGCGTGGTCTTTCGGGACCTGGTTGACGTTGTGACGAGCTTGTTGCAACACCGGTTGAATCTGTGGCCCAGCCAAAAAGCGCGCACGCAGCGCCTCATCCCTGATGCCCTCCGCCAGCCCCTGGATGATCGTCGCCGCCTCCCCAAACGCTGTGTGCGCTTGTTCTTGCTCTCCTCTTGCCCGATACAACCTTCCCAATATCTCCTGAATCTGCCACTGTTCTGCTGGCAAGCCGAGCTCTGCGGCCAGCCCTGCTGCCTCGCGCAAGTGGTCGATGGCCTGCTCGCTGTGCCCCTCCCAGGCTGTCAGGGTCGCCAACGACCGCAGGTAGGGAAGGCGGTAGCGCCGATTGGACCCCAGGCGTTCACCCAGTCGGTGAACTTCCTCTCGCGCCTGGCGCTCATCCCCCCCACGCAACAAGGCCTCCGTTTCATAATGAGAGTAGAAATCCCACGGGATCAATGCCGCATCACGGCTCTTGCGGAGAGCAAGAGCCTTCACGGCATAGCGGTAGGCTGCTTCCCACTCCCCTGCCTGGACATAGTGCATACACAACAGCGAAAAGACGGGCACGTGATGTAATCCGAGCTCTAACGTCTTTGCCACGGCTTCTGCCTCTTCGAGCGTGCGGCGCGCCTCTTCCCACCACTGCACGGCATGATACGTCCTCCCCAGGACGGCGAGAAAGCTCATGAAGTTTAACATCGGAGGAAGGGTCCGCGCCAGCGCCATGCCGTCTTGCATGAGCACGAGCGCCTCTTCATAGACCCCCGCGTCCAGCAATCCTTGCGTGAGGCATTGCGTACTGTCGACTTGTGCCCAAACGTTCTTGATCTCTTTGGAGAGCGCGAGCGCCCTGCGGCCACTGCCAATGCTGTTGTGCACCTGCCCAGCATGTATTTGCGCGATAGCCAGCAGCGCCCAGCAAAAGGCTTCGGTCGCACGATTCGTCAAGGGTTGGGTGAGCGGGGCGCCAATGACAAAGGAGGGAAGTGAAAGCTCCCGCGCAGCGATCTGCTCATTGCCAAGGAGCGCATACAGCGCCAGGGACCTTTCCAGACAGTCCATGCCCTCCTCAAAGTCTCCTCCAAATATATGGATCAATCCAAGGTGAGAGAGGCATCTTGCCTCCAGTTCCTTATCGTGTATTGCTCGTGCCAGGGAGAGTGCATGCTCTCCATGCGACAGGGCGCGCTTTGGATCCGCCCACATGAGGGCCGTTATCTGGGCCCGGTTCCACTCCGTTTCTGCTACTGCCTTCTGATCGGAACTAGCCTGGGCCAGGCGCCAGGCTTCCTCCAGGAGCGCTTGCACCTGTAACTTGTCGTTTGACTGTTGGACCGCCAGGATCGCCAGGCGGTTGAGGGTCATACTGACCAGCGCGGGCAGCGGCTTTTGCCGCGCATAGGCTAAGAGCTCTTCATAGGCCTCCTGGGCCTGCTCCCAGTTGTTCTGGAAGACATAGGCCTGCCCCAGATGGACATAGAGGCGTTCGACCTCCGAGGCCGCAAGTCTGCTCCGTATCCATTGGTGCTCCTGCAGCAAAACGCGCGCCTGTTCGTAGTGCCCGATGGCGTCGGCGACAGCGAAGATGGCCACCGCCTCCATCCCGGCCTGAACGCTGTAGCCATAAGCGGCCTCGGTCTCTCCCGAAGCCAGCGCATGGTACGCCAGTTCAGAGGCTCTCGCTCCTTCTGTCTCGAGCCTGGCCAGGGCGCGCTGGTGCAAGACCTGCCGCCGCGCCGCGCCCAGCTCGGTGTAGACCACCTCGCGCATCAGGTCATGGGAGAAGCGATAGCTCCCCAGCCCGCCTGCCGCGGCTTGCTCTTCGCGCAGCATCCCGCTGCCGACGGCTTCCTCCAGGGCCTCGACGCCTGCCTGCACCTCCACCTCGGCCAGCTGCCACAGCCGCGGCGCGCTCGCCGCCGTTGCCAGCACCGCGACTCCCTGCACCAGTTGGCGTGCGGCTCGGGAGAGTGGGGTCAGACGGGCCAGGACCAGCGCACGCACCGAGGGCGGCAACAGCGCGCCCTGGGACCGCTCCTGCGCCACAAGGGTCGCCAGCTCCACCGCCGGTTCCAGCCGAAAGACTCCATGCGCACCCACCCGTGGCACCAGCCACTGCCGATCGCGCAACAGCTTGAGCGTCTCCAGCAGGTACAACGGCTGCCCATCGGTCTGCGCAAACAAGACGTCGCCCAGCGCGGAGAGCTTCATCTCCAGCTCTGCAGCAGGTGATGTCCCTGCTGCAGAGGGCCGATCTGGACTGTGCTCACGCCTCTCACCACCATTCCTCGTGCTCTGTGTTCTCACTCCTGCGATGGCCTGAACGAGCTGGTGGGTCTGAGCCTGGCTCAGCGTCTGCAACGACACCTGGCTGACCGGCAGGTCGCGTCCCAGATCGGCCAACTGGGCGGCAAGCGGTGGGTTGAGCTCGAGCCCTTCGCTGCGCACCGTCCCCAGCAGCAGCACCCGGCTGCCATGCTTGATCCAATACCGACTGAGATAGCGTAGCAGGTCGAGGGAGGCCTCATCCACCCACTGCAGATCATCCAGTAGCAGCACCAGCGGCGCAGACCTGGCCAGGGCGTCCAGCAGGCGCGCCACCGCTTCAAACAGCCGCCCCTTGGCGGTCAACTCATCCTCAGTGGGGGTCGGCAAATCAGGATAGCGCACCCGCAGCTCCGGCAGGAGGCGTGCCAGTTCGGCCAGCCACAGGTCCTCCAGCAGGTCCTCCGGCGCGTTTTCCGCCTCCAGCCGCGGCCGCAGGGCCTCGACCAGTGGCTGGTAGGGCAGGCGTCCCCCCATCTCGAAGGCGTGCCCAGCGAGCACGAGAGCGCCCTGTGCGGCGGCCCAGGCCACCCACTCGCGCGCCAGCCGCGTTTTGCCGATGCCGGCCTCCCCCACCAGCAGCACGGCCTGCGGCTGGCCCCCTCGCGCCTGCTGGTAGCGGCCCACGAGTTGGCTGAAGGAGGCTTGCCGTCCCACGAGTGGGGCTACGAGCTCGCCTGGTGGCCGACTCTCCGTCGAGGTGGTGGCGGGACGGGCAGGGAGGCTCCCGC
>WNGJ01006809.1_pt1 | contig 15692 bp, 10 predicted proteins | sample 5400611 | NCBI WGS metagenome assembly WNGJ01 (sample SAMN13153375, study PRJNA577476) | soil metagenome | isolation source: 40 cm soil or saprolite under Garry oak tree replicate 1 | place: USA:California | collected 2016-06-15
GTTTCTACCGCCCCGTGCTTGCTCTGCTCCGGATCAAGTGCAACCACGTCCATACCAGCCGCTTCCAGCACGCGGATCATCTCTTCTCGGCCAGTCTTCGCCAAATGGTCCGGAAAGAAACCGCGGTTGCCTACAATCATGCCTACGGTCATTTTTTTCGGGGGCATCATGATTCCCTCTTGAGGATATCCACCTTTAAGCCTGCCGTCTCGCCGCGAACACAGACATGAGCGGCGTCATTTTTTCCCCTTTTGCTGCCCGTAATATGCGTTGCTCCCGTGCTTTCTCAGGTAGTGCTTTTCGAGGAGTCCGCTCGCAATTGGCTGCGCCGCGGGATTTATCGTAATCGTCAGATACGCCGTCCGTGCCACAGCCTCGAGAACCACAGCGTTGTGGGCCGCCGTTCCTGGGTCGCGTCCCCAAGTGAAAGGACCGTGATTGGCCACCAGAATTGCTGGGACGGCTTCGTAGTCCGCGTGCTCAAATGCCCGGACAATCGTGCGTCCCGTGTTCTCTTCGTAGTCGCAAGCGATGTTCTGCTCTGTCATCACTGCGGTCACTGGAACTGGCCCGCGGAAAGAGTCCGCGTGCGTGGTGCCGAAGCAGGGTATTGACTGGCGCGCCTGAGCCCAGGCCGTCGCGTGCTCGGAATGCGTATGCGCCACCCCGCCAATCTTTGGAAATGCTTTATAAAGGACGATGTGCGTCGGCAGGTCGGAGGAGGGTTTCAAATTCCCTTCGACAATCCTGCCACCGAGATCCGTGACAACCAGGTGTTCCAGCCTCATCTCCTCGTAAGGAACTCCGCTCGGTTTAATAACGATCAGCCCTTCTTCCCGGGAGATCCCGCTGACGTTTCCGAAGGTGTACAGCACCAACCCTCTTCGGGTTAGTTCCAGGTTGGCTTCGAGCACCTCTTCGCGCAGGCGTTGCAGCATCGCTATGATTATGACTCACGACGCCATAACGAGCACAGTGTGTGGCCGCTTACTCAGCAGCGAAAACTTGGTCCAGCGGATCCGGTTTGTCAATCTCGATCTCGTCCAGCGAGCAATCTCTCTCTGTCGGAGCGACCAAGTCTCGCATGTCAACGGTTGTACCACAAAAAATCAGCAAACCAGGCCCTTACCGGGGATCGAAACCTCCGCGACCGTTTTGCGCATCCGCGCCGGCTACCTAAGTCGACACCCAATGCCCGTTCAGAAATAAAAGTGCAATCCAAGCTGGGTCGTCCTGCTGTTGAACGCGGTCCGGCTGGTCTCTCCGAAGTTCGAGACCCTCGGATCGGCGTTGGGCTCCGCGAACTCCGGGTGATTCGGCAAGTTGAAGAAATCCGCCGAGAACGTAAGGCGCATCTGCTCCCGAGTAGGGATCTTGAAATCCTTTTGCAGGGAGAAGTCAAAATTGTTGACGCCGGGATTTCGGATATTGGAGAAGTAGCGCGGCGCATTCCCAAAGGCCTTGTGGACATCGAATGGACCCGTCAGATCTACCAAGCCACCCGCTGGACACGTCCCGGAGAAGTCGAATGCGCCCGTGTCAAACCAGTGGCTCGGGGTCTGCTGGAAGCCCGACGGGAGCGGATTGCCGATCATCATGGGACGATCCGACAACACTCCCGCGCCGTTGCAGAATCCATAGGCATTGTCCGTAATCCCGATTAGAACTCCAGCTTCAACGCCAATTGAATCATGCGATTGGCGTAAGATGTTGCCGAGGAACCGTAATTGACCGAATTGCGCGTGTGGGTCAGTTGGCCTGCCGCTCGATCTGAAAGCTCAAGTACAGGTATGGCGAAATGGGGAGTATTGGTTAGATTGAAGAACTCGCCACGGACTTGCAGCCTTGTGCGCTCGGTTAATGGAATCGCCTTGATCAATCCTAGGTCAAAGTTTCTGTAGCCGGGCGCTCGCAGGAAATTGCGTGGCTCGTCGCCTGGTAGCGTGTTGGACGGGTCGTTTGGATTCCGGATCACTTGGAAAGCCGCTGGATTGAACCAGCACTGCGGTGTCCTTGTTTGTGGGCAGCCGGGGCTGGGAGCAAACGGATCACCAATCAAATCAGGCCGGGAATCAAAATCCGGATTCCCGCTTCCATCCACTACCGTGAAAGGCTGTCCCGAACTTAGCACCAGAAGGCCTGTGGTCTGCCATCCTCCGAGGATCGCATTTGTTGCTCCGCTCGCATTGCCTAAGAAAGAATGCCTGCGGCCAATCGGTAAATCGTAAACGTAGCTGAAAGCGAGACGATGCCGGATATCCCAATCCGAGCTGCCGCGATTTTGGGCAATATCGAAGATGTTCTGTATGCCGTGGCTATCCAGTTCTGACGAGGTAGCGTTGTCAATGGAATGCGAGTAGGTGTAGGAGCTAAGGAAGAAAAAGGTCTTGCTGAAGCGCTTCTCCAATTTCAATTGGGCGGAGTGATACACCATATCAGCAATGTTCTCAACAGAATGGATTGGCCCCAATGAAGGGAATGGCTGCGGAGTACCATCTGGGAGATCCTGGTTGATATTGACCCGGAACGGCAGCTTGTGGGCCTGCGAGCCGACGTAGGCGATCTCGACCAGCGTCTGCCACGGCAGCTCACGCTGGAAGGCAAGGCTGTACTGCTCGGAATAGCCAGTTCGGAAGTTGAAATCAGTGCTAAATAGTTCGTAACCCGTGGGAAAAGAACCGGGATCTGGCAGCGTCGGGGGGCCTGAACTTGAGAAATTCCAATTCGATGGTACGGGGCCGCTGCCATCGTCGAACTGCGTGATCTGACGATAAAAAGGAGGATTAAACTTCACATCATCACGAAAAGCGTTGGCCGGATCGTAAAACAGGCCGAATCCGCCGCGGACTGTAGTCTTCTGATTGACTTGGTAGGCGAAACCCACGCGGGGCGCCCAATTGTTCTTGTCGGGACGGACGATATAACGGCTGACGCCATTGCGCCCCGCCAGTGCCAGGACTCCCGTACTAACGTCGAACATCGAAATCTCGTCGTGCGGGCTATAAAACGGACTAGCGTATTCGTAACGCACACCTAAATTAAGGGTGAGCCGTTTTGTCGCCTTCCAGTCGTCCTGCGCGAAGAAGCCATATTGGTTATCTCGCAACATAGCGCCACTGAATCGGCGTCCAACCCAACTAATGAGAGGGTCGCCGACCAGGACCTCTGCTAATTCGTGGCCCTGCCAGTAACTCGGCCCCGCATAACTTCCGTTGCCGCAGGTCGGGTCCCCGAATATGGTGCACGGCGCACTCGTCCTAAAGGGGAAGAAGTAGAACGCGCCATTGGGGAACAACGCGTAATAATTGTTTTCCCATCGCGGCCGAAATTCAAAACCTGTCCTGAGGGTGTGTAGGCGAAAGTGATAGTTCAGAGTATCCGTTAACTGCGCACTCATTTCGCGGAAATGAAGAGGCTTGAAATCGCTCCCGCCAATGCTGTTGTAGGCGTTCAAATAGATGGCGGGAAGCCCAGAGGATAACTCATCCGTGTTGATACCAGGCAGGCCAAACTTCTGAGCCAAATTCAAACCTTGCTCGTGCTCCTGGACGCTGAGACGATAGCGGTGGAGACCGGCTCGAAGCTCGTTCAACAAAGATGGGTTGAATACGTGAATGTAGGAAAGCACCAAATTATTGTTACGGTCGCGATGAGTGCCGCCTTGCGGAATGCCCCGGCCCTCATCTCCCAGCGCTCCATCGAGGCCAGGACTAGGTCCGTCATTCACCCGAGCCAGCGGGTTGGCGTCATTGAGCAAGCTGTCGTTCCAGCGGTAACGGAAGAACGCGGTGTCCTTAGCGGAGAAGGTGTGGTCAACACGCAGACCGGCATCATTTTGCTTGTATCGCCTGCGCTGGTGCGTCAAATAGTAAATGCAACTTGTCTTAAATCCATCGGCTTGGGTGCAGTCGTTAGCGGGTGGAAGTAAAGACGAAAAATCGCCGCTTCGGAACGGCAATTCAGGCACGTTCGCAAAACCTTCATTGATCTTGTGCAACACGTACCCTTGATAGTCCAGGAAGAAAAAGGTCTTGTCGTGAATGATGGGACCTCCAAAAGTCCCGCCGAATTGATGCTGCTTCAACGCGGGCTTCTCGCTGGGATTCACAGGATTAGCGAAGTAGTTTTGCGCGTTGAAGGCGTCGTTGCGAAGAAACTCGAAAGCCGAACCATGAAAGTCGTTCGTGCCGCTTTTGGATTGAATGGAAATTACACCGCCCGCGGTATGGCCGTAGTCGGCCGAGTACGCGTTGGTGAGTACCTTGAACTCGCTAATGGCATCAATGTTCGGACGAAGGTCCACATCTGATTCGCGAATCGATGACATCTCTATGCCGTCCAAGGTAACGGAGTTCGATTCCGGGCGCATACCATTCACGGAAAAGGTTACGTTGGTGGTCGCGCCGCCTTGGTCGGTGGAAGTGTCCTGGATGCCGTTGCTCAGCAACAGCAGAGAGAAGAAGTCGCGCCCATTGAGAGGCAGTTGCTTGATCTCGCGGTCCTGCACAATCTGGCTGACTTCACTCTGGTCGGTCACCAGCAGCGTTTCCGCCGTTGCCCGCACCTCCACGGTCTCATTGACGTTGCCCACCTCCAGCACGAAGTCCGAGCGGAGCTTCTGGTCGACGATTAGGTTCACGGGCGCTCCGATCGCCGACTTGAATCCAGAAGCCTCGGCCACGATCTGGTAACGGCCGAGCGGCATGTTCGCGAGCCGGTAGTTCCCGTCGTTGTCGGTGCGAGTGGTCCCCGTGAACCCTGTTTCGAGATTCGTTGCCTTGATGCTAGCTCCGGCGACAACCGCTCCGGTCTTATCCGTTACAGTGCCCAGGATGGTGCCGCTGGTAATTTGTGCGTGTCCCGGAACTGCGAGCACCCACAATGAGAGCGCTGCCAAGAGGCTGCAGGGGACGCCGAGACGAGTGGCCGCCAATCGCCTTCGGTGAGCCATAGAGAACCTCCTAAGTATACGTTTACTTCCCTGGACCGCGGCATCTTTGCGCCAATTTCCGCAACTTGTCAAGCATTTTCTTATAGATCCCAAGACCGCGGCGAATCTTTGGGCAAACGCTTTCGCAGTGAGCTTCATGTAGCCCCGTTCCGCAACGACCGACTGGCTTCACTGTCCCCTGGCGGTTCAGGATTGTCTGGTCATCCCAGATGCCAGGCGGCGTGACTTGATAAGGTTTTCTGCGACCGCAATGGAGGGGACAAGACCCGTGGACTTCCTCACTACCAGAGTCGTGTGTAGAACATACTCGGTGTGTTTAAGCGCCGAAGAATCACTCTCCACATGATTCAGCAAAGCCTTGAAGGCCAGATTGGCCAACTCCGTCTGAGACATCTGCACCGTCGTCAGCGGTGGAATCATGAACTGCGCCAGGCGAATGTCGTCGAACCCAACCACTGAGAGATCCTCCGGAACGCGAATCCCATAATCATATGCTTCGCGCATGACGCCTATGGCCGTCATGTCGTTCGAACAGAGGACCCCCGTCGGACGTTCGCGCATGCTGAGCAATTCCAGCAGCGCTCGCATCCCGCCTTTCATCGTGTGGTCGCCTTCGATGATCAGCTCCGGCGCGAAATTCAGCCCGATTTCCCGCATGGACTGTTCGAAAGCCGCCTTCCGAGCCAGCGCTGACCTGAGCGTCAATGGCCCGCTGACGAAAGCTATCCGCACATGTCTGAAGGCCGCCAGGTGCTGCACCGCTTCACGAATGCCCTCCTGGTAATTGACGCGAATGTTGCTCACCCCTGGCATCCGCGGTCCCACGTCCACGAACACGAGCGGGACGTTGCGAAAACGAAGATCTCTGATGAGTGAATCTTCCATACCGAATGTAAGGATGGCAACGCCGTCGACTCTGCGCTCAATCATTCGGCGCACGGACAATTCCATTCGCTTCGGATCGTGCACCGTGGACGTTAGAAGGATCTCGTAGTTGTGCTGGACAGCAAGGTCCTCAAAACTCTGAACAATTTCTGGAAAGAAAGGGTTCGTGATTTCGGAAACGATCAGGCCGAAAATTCGGCTTCTTCCAGAAACCAGCGCCCGTGCCTGCCTGTTCGGGTAATACCCCAGTTCATTCACTACCTTCCACACGCGCTTCGCGAGTTGAGGATCGACCGTCGGGACACGATTGATCGTCCGGGACACAGTCGCGGTCGATACCTTGGCCCGCCTCGCAATGTCACGAATGTCCATGGCTCTAAGGAACTTTTCAACCACCCGCCATCCTAGCATATCTGAGAATACGTTTGCTCGCTTTAGGCATAACGGTCACCGGAGGTGCATGTGATGCCTGCCACCCGAGGCTTTCCTGGACCCGAATCGGTTCGGGACGCACGGCACGAACGGCAGCGTCCATTGCGTTGCGCCGACCAGCGGCCCCGGTTCCAGCGGCAGTGGACAACGAACTGGGCTGCGTTGCATCGAATGCTCTTCACCCTACGGTGAGGACCATATAGGCAGGATAAACGAGAACTGCAGTCCTATCCTCAGTGTCGATACACGTCCTATTTACCCATAGAATCCGGCAGACCTTTATAGTAACGAAATCCTTCGACCGGCTTTCCGTCTTTCATCCTCATGGCGCTACGTACCGACTCCCTCAATTGCTTCAGCTCGGCTTCGGAGAGGCTCGCTTTATAATTCCTCCAGCCCGGTCCGAATTGGCTGACGTATTTCGCCGCGGCATTTACCCTCTTCTCCGCAAACTCGCTGATGTCAATCCAAATATTTTCATCTTCTCGGGCTCCGTCATAAAACAGATACTCGGGAATCATATATTCCTTGAGGCCCTCTTGGAGAATCTGTCCTTCGAAGAGGAGCCGCCACATGGCAGCCCGAGCGGCATCTGCTGCCAGATAAGCAGCCGTCCGGTGATCCGACTTGTGCCAGCGTTGGTAGCGTTTTCCCGGGTCGAATGCAAGTAGTACGTCCGGCCGTATCGTTCGAATCAAGCGCACCAGCTTTTCCACGACTGCTTTGCGATCTTCAAATTCGAGAAGCCCGTCGTCGTATCCTAAATTGATGTAGTGTTCTCCCGGAATGCCGAGCTCCGCCAGGGCGGCCAATTCTTCTTGCCGCCGAATCTGGGCCAGCTGAGTTCGTGATAAATTTGGATCTTGTGTGCCCACATTTCCGGTTGTAAGAGTCACAATGTGGATCTGATTTCCGTGCGCCTGAAGCATTGCCAGGGTGCCATGCGACATCGCGTCATCGTCCGCATGGGCGCCGATAAGCATGAGTCTCTTCCCGGTCCACTTCTCGACAGGGACTTCAGGCTTCTGTTCGTTCCCCTGGGCAAGGGCCAGCGCCGGAAGCAATGCCATTAGATAAGCAAATCGCATTTTCTTCATGGGACCTCCCGAATGAATTCTGCATCTTGTTTTGGCTTTCAGCATCCTTGGATATCGGCTGCAACACACGCGTTTTGACCATACTGCTTATCACAAAATGGGTGGAGAATCAGAGTTCCTCAGTCGCTATCCTCTCATCAGTTGCGAATGCGTGTGCAGCACGGCAGAGTGCGGCTCCGTGGATTCGGCCCAATTACCAGTCCAAATGCGCAACCGAGATTGTGCCCTCAAGATATCTTTCGCGACGTGGGAGAGGTGATTCGGATAAGGGACGCAGGACCTCGCGAGGGGGCTCGCTAGACATCCCAGCCGTGGCGGCGTTCCGGACGCACGTACTTCTGCGCGGAATCGGAGTTAAGGACTTTCATGTTGGAGCGGTCCCAACTGAGTTTTTGCCCCGAGCGTATCGCGACATTGCCCAGAAGTAGGCTCTCGGTGACCAGGCCCGAAAACTCGAAATTCCCGCCGGGCTTGACTTTGCTTCCTTTGCAGGCGTCGAGCCATTCGCGTTCGTTGCCGGGAGACCTCGGCAATGTTTTTGCCGGCTGCTTATAACTGTTCATTCTCGTTTCGGGAATAAGCCGCGGGTTGGCACCATTAAATCCGCACAGGATCTTCCCGCGATCGCCGACGAAGAGGAGCCCTTCGTTATCCTCTTCGTTCTCCCCCTTTAGCGGGCGATTTTCTTCCAATTCCTCCGGGCGCGGCGGTTTCAAGCCGCCGTCATACCACGTGAATTTCACCGCTGGCATGTCGCCGCGGGCTGGGAAGTTGTAGCGGACGATCGAAGCCAGCGGGTAGGTCTCCTCGTAGCGCTCGCTCGAACTTGCCTCCACGCTCACTGGCGCCTCCAGCTTCAGCACGCGAAAAATAGTGTCGAAGCTATAGGGGCCCATGTCGCCGAGAGCGCCACAACCGAAGTCGTCCCACCCGCGCCAGACAAAGGGCAAATAAGCTTGGTTGAAAGGGCGCTCCGCCGCTGGGCCGAGCCACAGGTCCCAATCCAGACCATCGGGGACAGGTTGCGCTTCCTTGGGCCGTTCAAGACCCTGGGCCCAGAACGGACGACTCGACCAGTTGATGACTTCGCGCACCGGCCCAATGGCGCCGTCCCAAATCCATTCGCACAACAAACGCGTCGCTTCGGAGGCCTGGTTGCCAACGGCGATCTGAGTCGCCACACCGGTCTCCCGTGCGATTTCGGCCATGCGGCGCGCCTCATGGATCGTGTGGGTCAAAGGCTTCTGGCAAAAGACGTGTTTGCCCTTCTTCATCGCTGCCACGGACACGGCCGCATGCAAGTTATCCGTGGTACACACAACAACCGCGTCGACGCCTTTCTGTTTTTCGAGTAATTCGCGGAAGTCACTATAGGCCGCGCAGCCGCGATACTCGCCGGACCGCTGCTGAGCACCGTAATAGGCGTCTACGATTTTCTGGCAGGGCTCGCGGCCCGCAACGCCGCTCGTCACCCGGAGAGAGTGGGTCAACTGAATGGGTTTGTCTGGACTGAGCCAATCCCAGCCGCTGTCGGCACCAAGCAATTTGCGCACAGAATTGCAGAACTCGTGGGCGTCCCATTGTGGATAATTCGCGCTGACCTTATTGGGGTCGCAGACGGCAATGCCTTGTACGTCGGGTTCCCGCAAAAAGTGCAGCATGACGCGCAGACCCTGCGAGCCGACGCCGACAAAAGCAATGTTGATCTTGTCGCTGGGCGGAACATATCCTGCGCCGCCCAGCACGCGGCGCGGAACGATCGAAAAGACAGCCGCCGCGGTTTGCCCTAAGAACGTGCGTCGCGAAACGCAGCTCTTTGAGAAGCTGCCGAGCTGATGTTGATTCTCCACTTCTCCTCCCATAAGCGCAGCTCACGGATACTGCGGCAAAAGGAGAATATATTCTCACCTTTCTTTTTTCTTGGCGCCAATATTTATTCCCCCCGGCCCAGACAAGAAGCAGCAAGTCGGACATCGTCGCAGTATGGCTGTTTCCAGTCAGTCTCAGTCCGATATTCCTCGTCGCAACCTCTGCGCTTCACCTCTCGCTGCTTTCGCTCGCCGTCCACAATGAGTTCCCTGCCGAACCCGGATATGCCCCCGAGCAAAATCAGAAAAAAGTTGCGAGAGGCCCTGCTCGAAGCTAGTAACCTTACGCTGTATAATCCCATCCAATGGAAAATCCAGCAGCCGCACGCGGAGAACACGCATGACTAGCTTTTTTGTAAATGGAAAAACAGTTCAGGTCGACGACGACCCCTTGACCCCATTGCTGTGGGTTTTGCGGGACTCACTGGGACTGACCGGCACGAAGTTTGGCTGTGGGATGGCGCTGTGCGGAGCGTGCACGGTGCATCTCGACGGAAAGGCCATTCGATCCTGCGTTGCGCCGCTATCGCGCGCGGAAGGAAAGCATGTAACGACGATCGAAGGACTATCCGCGAATCTCACGCATCCGCTGCAAAAAGCCTGGATTGAGTTGGATGTACCGCAGTGCGGCTACTGCCAGTCGGGTCAGATCATGAGCGCCGCGGTCTTGCTGGCGGAAAACGCAAAACCTACGGATAAGGACATCGATGAGGCCATGGGCGGGAATATCTGCCGGTGCGGGACCTATCCGAGGATTCGGAAGGCAATTCATAGAGCCGCGGAGCTGGCGAGCGAACGGAGGACGAAATGAGCGCGTCGGCAATTGTGGGACGGCGGGAGTTCATCAGAACTGGGGCGGCAATCGGCGGCGGGCTCCTGGTGAGCTTGTATGTGCCGCTACCCGATGGACAGAGTGACGCTTTGGCAGCGGAAGAAAAGGATTTTGCGCTCAATGCGTTTGTGCGCATTGGGACTGACGAAAGCGTGACCGTGATCTCGGCCCACTCGGAAATGGGCCAGGGAATTTACACCTCACTGCCGATGCTGTTGAACGAGGAGTTGCAGGCGGACTGGTCGAAAGTCCTTGTCGAAGCAGCGCCGGTGGACAAAGTCTACAACCACCCGGTGTTTGGGATTCAGATGACGGGTGGCAGCACGACGTCTCCGGCGGAGTGGGAGCGATATCGCAGAATGGGGGCGCTGGCCCGGACGATGCTGGTCGAGGCGGCCGCGCGTCAGTGGAATGTAGAGGCCTCGAGCTGCCACGTCGACAACGGCGCGGTTATTCACGGCGCGACGCGCCGCCGCGCCAGCTACGGCTCGCTCGCGAACGCAGCAGCTCAATTGACTCCGCCCGCGGATGTGCCGCTCAAGAGCGCGAAGGCGTTCACGTTGATTGGCAAGCCGACCCGGAGACTCGATACTCCATCGAAGACGAACGGCACGGCGCAATTTGGCTTGGACGTTAGCGTACCGGGCATGCTTACGGCAGTAGTGGCGCGACCCCCCGTGTTCGGTGGAAAAGTGGCGAAGTTTGATGCGAGCGAAACGCTAAAGGTTCCGGGTGTAAAGGCAGTGGAACAGGTGCCGTCCGGCGTAGCCGTCATTGCCGCGCGTTTCTGGCCGGCGAAGATCGGGCGGGACAAACTCGTCATCGATTGGGATTTGGGACCGAATGCGGGGCTCTCTACAGAGCAGATGCTGCGCGATTTCGCAGAGGTGGCGAAACAGCCGGGAACGATCGCCAAAAAGACGGGCGACCCGGCAACAGCTCTGAAAACGGCAGCGAAGACCATTACAGCCGAGTACGACGTGCCGTACCTGGCACACGCGATGATGGAACCGTTGAACTGTGTTGTCGATTTGCGGTCGGACCGTTGCGAAATCTGGACGGGAACCCAGTTTGAAACAATAGACCGCGCAAACGCGGCACAGGTGGCGGGTCTTGCTCCGGAAAAGGTGCAGATTCATACCACACTGCTGGGCGGAGGATTTGGCAGGCGCGCGAATCCCGCTTCGGACTTTGTGGTGGAAGCAGTTCACGTGGCCAAAGCTGCCAAAGCTCCAGTAAAAGTCGTGTGGACACGCGAAGACGATTTGAAGGGAGGTTGGTACCGGCCGATATGGCATGACCGCTTCGTGGCAGGTCTGGATGCAAACGGCAATCCGGTCGCTTGGACGCACACGATTGTCGGCCAATCGATCATGCAAGGCACGCTCTTCGAGTCTTTCGGAATCAAGGACGGCGTAGACGCCGCGTCGGTCGAAGGCGCCGCGGACATACTTTACGGCATTCCCAACGTGCAGGTGGACCTGCACACGCCGAAGATCGGCGTCCCGGTGCAATGGTGGCGCTCGGTGGGGCACTCTCACACTGGATTTTCCGTCGAGGCCTTCCTGGATGAAGTGGCCCATGCAGGCGGAAAGGATCCCTACGAGCTAAGGCGTGTTCTCCTAGCGAAACAGCCGCGAATGTTGGCAGTCCTCGAACTCGCGGCGCAAAAGGCGAATTGGGGTTCAAAACTGCCCGCCGGAGTAGGACGCGGGATCGCAACGCATTTCTCTTTCGATAGCTACGTGGCGCAGGTGGTCGAAGCGTCGGTGGAGAAGAACGGCACAGTGCGCGTTCACCGCGTTGTTTGTGCGGTCGATTGCGGGATGGCCATCAATCCGGACACGGTTAAGGCGCAAATGGAAGGTGGCATCATCTTTGGGCTGACCGCGGCGCTGAAGTCGGAGATCACTCTCAAGGACGGAAGAGTGGAGCAGGGGAATTTTCACGACTACCAGATGTTGCGAATCTTTGAATCGCCGGAAATTGAAGTGGACATCGTGCCGAGCAGCGAAAACCCGACGGGCGTCGGAGAACCTGGTGTGCCTCCGGTCGCGCCAGCCCTGGCCAACGCGATCTTCGCGGCGACGGGCAAGCGCATTCGACGGCTGCCGATCCGCGCGAGTGATCGCGCCTAAGGTCTGGGAGCGAAATCATGACTCTGCTCACAGCAAACAAAAAAGACCGCCGTTGGAAAGGCGAACCGGCAATGACCCGCACGCTCGCCATACTTGGGTTCGGAGCCGCTTCGGCTCTGCTTGCGGCTACATTGACAGCTCGTCTAGCCAAGCCGGACGCAGCCGCCTCCCGCGCCGCATTCCTGAACATTTATCGTGTCCTGACTTCCCCGCGCTGCCGGAATTGCCATCCCGCCGGCGATGCGCCCCTTCAAGGAGATGATAGCCACGAGCATCTTCAGAACGTAAAGCGGGGCAAGGATGGGCACGGAGTGTACGGGATGCGCTGCGATACTTGCCATCAAACGGCGAATCTTCCGGGCGCGCACATGCCGCCGGGCAATCCGAAGTGGGCGCTTCCCTCACCCGAGCACAAGATGGTGTTTGCCGGACGCTCCGCAGGCGAGCTTTGCAGGCAGCTCAAGGATCCGAAGCAGACAGGTGGACGATCCCTCGAAGCGCTTCTCAATCACATCGCAAATGACGATCTTGTTGGCTGGGGTTGGAGCCCCGGCGAAGGCCGGACATTACCGCCTCTTTCCCGGTCAGAAACAGTAGCGCAAATGAAGATATGGATCGAGGGCGGCGCGGCCTGTCCGGAGTAACCACGGAACAGCCTGCAATCGTACCCGTAGTCACGGGTTCTCGCTCGCCTTCCAGCTAAAGCCGAACGCTTTAAGCAAACGCTGAATCGAGGGGACGCCCGGACCAAAAAGTCTCAGCAAATGACACACAGAAGGGCAGTTCGTTTGAACTGCCCCTCTGTCGTGTCTCTCGAAGCCGCCGGATATTCGGGGCTAACTACGGTAGTACGTAGCGGAAAGAGGTGAAGACCATGTTGTCGATGGCCTTGGGCTGGAGTCCAACCGCGCCGGGCGTATTGGCGTTACCGCTCCAGGTGTTCTTCACGATGTAGGAGTACTGAATGCCCCAGCGTAGGCCGCCCTTCGGCCCCTGGTAGGGCTTGTGCCAAAAGCCGAACGTACCCTCTTGGATGTTTCGTATATCCCCGTTGCAGGTGCCGCTTGCAGGCGCTCCCGGGGTGTTCTGGTTACCTGTTATTAGGGGCGGTGGAACTTCAGTGTTGCAACTGGAATTGTTGAAGAACGGCGAGCCATAGCCAACACTGCTGGTCACCCCGCCCGCTGAAGTGTCGTACCAGGTGCGATAGGCGTACTCGACGCCATAGTCAAAGTAGACATCCAGCTTCGGGTTGGGGTGAAACTCCAGTGTGCCGAGAGCATTGCCGCCGCGGATCGGGGCGAGTGTCCCGCCCGGCCGCGCCGTAACGTCGGCGAGCTGCGCCGTGCCGTAGCGCCCGACGCCGTCACCGCCCATCGCATGGATCCCGAAATCGCCGTATTTTCCAAAGACCGGCCCTCGGAAATTGAAGCCGGCGCCGCCGCCCGTGCGCGAGTCGTTGAACGCACCAGTCGCTTGAGGTCCGGTAGTACCACTGATCGGACAAGTCGCGCCGGCCGCCAGCGCCCCGCAAGGATAGACGCGAGCGCGGAACGTGCTGATGACCCCGAACAACTCGAAATGGCCCCTGCCGGAATCCACCGCCCCCTTGATGATGAAGTCGGGTGCCGCGTTCACGGTATAGCCCGTCGCATCTGCCGGGTTGAAAAGTCCTCCGCCCGCACCGGGCGCATTGATGAAAAACGTGCCCGCGGGTACGCCCCGCCCGCCAAACGTGGTCTGCGGCTCTTCCACGGCGAAGCCCAGGACGAACTTGTCGCTCTGGAAGCTCTTCGCCACGCGAAAGCCGTACTGGCGAGCCCATCCGAACCCAACGTTATATTGCGAATCGATCGTCATAGGAGGGGCTTCCGTGCGGTTCTCCAGGCCCTTCTTAGTCTCGGTGACTAAGCTCCACATCTGACCTCCCGTGAAGCTCCAGCCGCCATCGAGCTGAGCACGTCCCCAGAACTGGCGCTGGCGGAGAGAATAGCTGTTACTCTGCCGGTTGTTGGAAGTGGCCGCGGCGGAGAGGAAGTCCGTTTCGTAATACCCGGAGAACTTGGCGTGCTCGAGTTTGCCTTCCGCCAGCATGGCGATGCGCGATTGGCGGCCGGTGGCGTTGAACTCGGAAACTTTGCTCAACGAATTTCCCGAAAACGGAATACCGGTAAACGGCGTGTTGATGTCTGCGCTGGCCGCTTGCTTGCGCCAAACGCTTTCTGCGGCAAAGAATCCTCCCGGGGTAAGCGTAATACCCTTGATGTGAATAGCTTGAGGCGCCTCTTCGGTCTTGGCTCCTTGCGCCCCGCTTGGGGTGGCCTCGGTCGCGCTGGCATTCAGCGCGGCGGTTGTAGTGTTCACCGCCCCCGTGACACCCGATCCGTTCGGGGCGTTGGAGCCTGGCTGCGCATTGCCGGCCCGGGTCGCGCGCAGCTCTTCCATCAGGGCGTTCAGTTTTTCCTGCTGCGCCTGGATCTGCTGCTGTTGCGCTTCAAGCGCCTGCCGTAGCTGCTCGACCTGCATCTCCAGGCTGGGCGCATCGGCCTTCTTCGATTCGGCTTTCTTGGGCTCGGAAGGCTTGGCAGGTTTGGAGTGTACGGAGGGCTGGGTGTCCGCACCGTCAGGATCTTTCGCCAGTACCGTGCCACAGCTGATGACTACTGCGAATAGAAGTACGGTCAGTTTTCTCATAGCCCCTCTCTTAATTGTGAATTTCACGTTACAGTCTAAGGTGCGAACAGTGGGCAAAATATCCCCGCCGCGGACGATAGCCACTCTTCCTTACCATGAAGTGAACCGAATATGAATATCGTGCAACAAAGACTGCGGCCGCCGATTTGGGCAGGAAATCCACAGGCTGCAAGGCATTCCCCGCCGGGCGATATCGGAAGTAGGTAGAAACGCAGTTCTGTTACGATTCAATTCGACTATAATCGTAACCAGGGGCCTGGTGATCGGCCGTATCCATCTGTGGAGGCGAATCGGCCTGACCTTCGGTAGCGGCATTCAAATCGCCGCATCTCACTTCCACACCACCAATCACAACGTAATCTTCACTGTGCGCCTGCCGTTCTAGCAGGGTGCTGAAAAACTCGTTGACGTGTCATCCCGAGCGAAGCGAGGGATCTGCTTTTCCTCGCCCAGGCGAGCAGATTCCTCACGCCGCCAAGAGCGCCGGTGTTCGGAACGACAGTTTTTCAGCATCCTGCTAGAAATTTCGGCGGACCGAGGCACCTCAGTGCCGTTCACGGCCAGATGGACCGGGGCGAGCTTTGCCTTTTTGAATTGCTCGTTGAGCCCGGCGAGATCCTTGGTTTTCAACTCCTCCCACCGCGCCAGCAGGTCTTTCAGAGCGGCTTGCAACTCCGCGTAATCCGCCGTGGCTTGCGTCGGGGGCGCGGCGTCCGCGCTGTCCGCCACACTCAGAATTCCCGCGAAATGCTGATGCAGCGTCGAGAAATTTTCCGGCTGTTTGCCGGCCGGCGG
>WNGJ01008746.1_pt1 | contig 15685 bp, 9 predicted proteins | sample 5400611 | NCBI WGS metagenome assembly WNGJ01 (sample SAMN13153375, study PRJNA577476) | soil metagenome | isolation source: 40 cm soil or saprolite under Garry oak tree replicate 1 | place: USA:California | collected 2016-06-15
TTTCACCCAATGAGACAATGCAGCGTTTACAGATCGCTGCTCAGCAACTGACGCAGGCCCGTCCTGCTATGGCTGCATTGGCTGGTGCGGTCAGCCGTATCCTTAATGTATCCGGTGGCCCACCTGCTATCGCTCAAGCCGCACAACATCTACTCGACGAATACACGCACGCCACCGAACATATCGCGACCTTTGCACGTCCTCTTCTGACAGGCACACTCATGACCCATAGTCTCTCAGGCACAGTTCTGGACGTGCTGATTGCATGCAGTTCACAGCTTGAGCGAGTCATTGTCCTGGAAGGTCGCCCACGTTACGAAGGGCGCGAGACGGCGCGTCTGCTGGCCAAACAAGGCATAGCCGTCACCTTGATTACCGATGCCCAGGCTGATATCTTTCTGCCCCCATGCCACGCCGTCGTTATCGGAGCCGATACTATCTTCGCCAACGGCGATATCCTTAATAAGGCCGGAAGTGCCCTTATTGCCTGGGCCGCCGCCGGACATCACATCCCCTTCTACGTCCTGTGCGAAACCTTGAAAATCTCACCAAACACCTGGTCAGGAGACCTCACCCAACTGGAGGAAAAAGAGGCCGAGGAAGTCTTAGAACAGCCCATCCAGGGCGTCACTGTGCGTAACTTTTACTTCGATCATACACCAGCCCAATTAGTGACGAAGATTATCACCGAGCATGGCATTCTAGGACAGCAGGAGATTGCCCAAGTAGCAGCCGAGTTAAAGCATATGAAAACATGAAACACCTCAACTTTCCCAATCACCTCCTTGCGCAACTAATAGAGCAAAAATATCCATAAAAAATTGGGGGCGATACTGTTGATATCGCCCCCAACTCAAGACTCCTATTACTTCCCCGGATACCACACAAACGACACACCTGGTCCTGGGAAGAAGTCCATATAGCTCAAGCGCGCCCAGCCGCCGCCGTTGGTGTACCAGTTCCAGTTACTGGTATGCACACTACCATCACTGTTGATACCCTCAACTATAGCAACATGTCCGTAACCACCGGCACCCTGTACACCTGCTTGCAGGACAATAATTGACGGTACATGGGGAGTGGATGACACCACCCAACCGGAAGCACTTCCACCATATGACCACTGCCACGCATTGCCACCCCACGGTATCCACATACCCGTCAATGCATGATAACGATAGTCAGCCCAGTAGGTACATTGTCCATAGGTCACCTTCTGCCTGCGTACCTACCGGAAGTACCGCCATCAAGGTAGTTACCGTGATCAGCACCAGAATACACGTTACCACCAGATGCACTAACCAGCGACGCCCTTTGGGAGGAGGCCGCATCACACCCTTGCTCTTCTTGCCCGTGCTTGGAATAACGACGGGCTGCCGCAAGGCGGTGGTAGTAGGTTGGACAGAGTATAAGGCTCCTGTGTGTAGTGTTGACAAGTTACGTGTCACGCCAGGAGATACATTTGGATCAAATAATGGCTGTGTTACCCCTGCACCCGCCTGCGTTTGCAGCTGCTGTGCTGACAGAGGAGCTGCGTCCATAGGCGGGGGCGTCGTACCTGGAAAAGATAGCTGCTCGACAGGAGAAAGCTGAGTCACCAACCCCGGCAGGTGTAATGACCTGCTTCTAGCATTTTGCTCGCTAGGAGCACTATTTTGACGATCTTCAACAGACGACATACAAGTATCCCCAATTCGTTAAAGTGGAAATGTTCCAACGCACACCTTCTACCTCCATGATATGTTACTAAAGACTTTACCCCTTGAAAAAAGATTGGTCAAGCCTCTCAAGCGGCGTCTAGGACTATGGTACTGAACAATATCTCGTTTTTTATTGTTCACTGAGCAAATAAACGGACAGGGATGGTACAATTGCGTACCATCCCTGTCCGTTTATTTGCTTTACTACTCGACCACAACCTCTAACAAACCAGGATTGCCTATCACTTCTTCTTTGAACATATTGCGCACAACCACTGCCCAGTGCTGCACGCCCTGTTGTGCTTCAGCACCAATCCCTTTCGATGGTATCGTTGAAGATACCGCCGCTAATGGTATACGCACTCTATTGTGTCCACAAAAGTCTACACTGAAACGTTTGATCTGACCTCCTCCCACCACACGCGCCAACGCATCGGGCAAACAGACATGCGCCAACAGTCCTGGCTCATACCGTGGCACTTGAATGACCAGCTCAAGAGCATCGCCTATATTGAAACGCTGCTGCACCTGACCATTCTTTTGCAGAGAAACCGTCACAGGCAACGAACGCTGGAAAGCACTCCACGACTCAATCACCTCAGATGTCACCTGAGCGGCAACCACACCCCCAAGACAGCGCAGAGACTCCACCTTCTTCCCTTCATAAACCAGCGCATCCGCCAGCGACATCTCCTGCCCATTTAACAGCACACGACTCGTGCCCTCAGTCGTCACCACACCAGCTTCACGCAAGCCAAGCAACAGAGCCAGGCACGCTGCCGTATCCACCGTACTGTACAATCGCCCCGCCTCATTAAGCTGGCTGGTGAGATAGTTTGTAGCTTGAATGGCTATAGGAAGATCACTATGCTCTCCCGTTGCCAGCAGAGCGGCGGCGGCATAGGCTGTCTCTGTGCGGGTCGCAACCGCCCTTCCATAGAGATAGTGCGCTTGCTGATCTGCCGCTCCATCGACATAGGTCTGCCCATCATGCTCAGTCAGGCGCGAACGCACAAAGTTGCTCGCTCGCCCTTTATCTGCCGATGATGAGCCAGAAACCAGTATCTGGTAAGCATCCTGACAATTGCGAATCTTACGCGGTGGATACTCAATCTTGTAGTATGCGGCAGCCTCCCTTGCCATAGCACGGATATCATCCAGTATCTCTCGCAGAGCCTGCAGCTGAACACCCGCACGCTCAGCCGTCGGCAGGCCCAGCAGGTGTTCGACCGCGAGAGGTGCGTAGTGCGTATCGGGCGTTCTTGCACCACCTTCTTCCGGCGGGTAGAGGCAAAAACCACTTCTGGGTAGGTACATGCTCTTCAACCGCCTGTACCACACCAGCATGGCCGCTTCATAGTCACGCACTACCTCTGCATTGTCCCTGTTAGTGATATAACCCGTATACATCGCTACAAGTTTGACCGAGGTTTGCTCGATACAACCAAAGGGATATTTAGCTGCCCCTTCTATAAAGAACTGAAAGGGCCGTTCCAAGCCAGGGAGTGGTTTAATTTCCAGCCGCCGTTCTTCCTGCAACGTGATCTCATCACCAGGAGTGAGCAGATGCAGGCGGCGCAAGATATGACGCAGCTGCCCCGGCTCAGTCACGTAGCGCTCACTGACGTCTATCCCCCCTTTACGAGCGTCGCGCACCATCGAAGTAATCGTGCCTGGACGCACAGGAAAACGCACGACCGAACCTGATGGTATGGACAGACCCTGTGTCACTGCCTCACCGTTCTCATAAAAGAGCGGCAACAGTTCACCATCATGCCGTACCTCGACAATCGCTCCGCCAGAAGCCGCACTCACATCAAGTCGACCCATCACAGGATCGCCAGTAAAGACAAACGGTGACACAGTTAGCTCACCGTACACAGACTGTACAGCATCGAGTGTTGTCTCCACACGCTGCCAGTCCATCGTCTCTGGCGAAAGGGCAAAGGCTTCGATGCTATAGCGCGTCATACCGTCGCCCAATTGTATCTCCACGCTCTGCTGTCCCTGGACGTTGACGATAGCGTTATAGATGACCTCAGCAAATTGCACACGCATCTTTGTGAGCATGGATGGAGTGGCCGCTACTGTGGTAGTTGGTGTCCACGGTGCAGACCCCCCAGCAGGTGCAGGGGCCCCTGCACCTGTAACCGCTACCATATCATTAGCCACCATAGGAGACGGCGGGAACGGTCCGGCAGACATGGGAGCTGCTATAGGTGCAGCGAGAAATTCAGCTGGTGCACTGGTAGCGAAGGCTATCATGGGACGCGGCCCTCCATCCGCCAACCTTCTCGCTCGTCCTGCCTGCCAGGGATTATAATTCACTTGTGCCAATCGTCGCTCTACCTCACCTGTACCCGTTTGCTCACTCCACTTTCCCAGATTTTTCTTTATGCCTGCCGCAAATTCCACCTGGGGATCGCCCGGTGCTACCAGACGTTGATCTTTGACAATCAACTGCACAGGCACAATACGATCAGGCATATTTGTCTGAAGTGTCACCGTAATACGACTACCCGGCTTAGCTTCTTTGGGAGCTGCACATTGCAGTTGCAGTTCTGGTGGACGCAAAACGGCGCACCAGCCTTCCCAGGCTTTACCATCTACAAACGCACCCAGCAAGACAACTCCATACGGTGCAGGAATGGACGCTTGTATGCTCTGTTCGCTCTGGAGATCGCTGTACAACTTCTCCTCATAGGTATTGCGCGTCGGATCAACCACCACCACACGCAGCAGTTCTGCTTCCGTACGTGCTATGATCTCCACTTCGTTGCCAATGACACGTCGCACTAAAAATGGTTCGGTATTGGTTGCTCCACGTGCAATGTACATACCCCGGCATGCGTTCGCTTGCGGCAGAGGCAGCAGACTCAACACACGAGCCTCTCCCAGTTCGCTGATTACCAGTGTCTCGCGCCGCTCCTGTTCCGCGCCCTTCAAAGCTACTGTTGCCGTACGCTCACCCGCAAATACGTTCAGGGTAAATGGCCCCTTACCGCTCAGTTTGACCACGCCCCGGCACTGACCTTCGCGATTACAGCGTAATTGTTCGCGTTTGCCAACGCGCTGACCGCCTTCCTGTAGCTCTACCTCTATGAGCCCACTATAGGGTTGTCCAAAAACCGTTACCGCCAGTACATAGCGCAAGGTCTCACCGCTCAGTTGTTGCTCTGTCAGCTCCGCGTTAAGTGGTGCCAACCGGTACTCAGCTATCTCAAAGCGGCTCAGTGAAGCTTCATACTGCCCCTCCGGCAAACCTTGCATCGACCACAGGCACAGACCGTATTCATCTAACGTGACGGGATAATTTGCATAGACATTGCCGCTCAAACGCAGCGTCAACGTGAGTTGCATGCCTGGATGCTGGGGTGCGGCAACCAGCAGCCGTACCCTATCCCGGTTGGCACGATACAACGCCTTATCACAGGTCAATGAAACCAAATCGGCTGTGGGAAGCGGCGTAGGAGCAATACGTGCTCCTGGCACGGTCACTTCTTTGCCACGAAACGCAATAGTAGGTCGTGCACGCTGCCCTTCACTAGCTGACAGCTCCAGTAGCTGAGCCATGCCCGAACGATGCAGCCAACTCGCCTCAAGAAAGACAAACCAGTTGCCTAGCAGAGCCGTCTCGCCCAACCGTTCAAGCATCGAGAAATCCGTAATCTGTACTCGCGGATCGTAGTCCGCACCAAATTGTTGTACTGGCATATCCTTCTCCTAACAATTTCTACCTCATTTTTGCCTTACATTACACCATCATCTCCAAAAGCACAAGAGAAATCTGCCGTATATCATAAGAAATGTCCTGGTAGTGACGTAAAAATATGGATATACTATCAACTATGACCAGATTACCATTCTATGAAGGAATACGCTCAGTTATGCGTCTCAAACCGAAGATACTGATATTTATTGTACTGATGATTCTCTGCACAGCCTGTCGCCCTATCAGCCCTGTTACCAACGCCACACCCACGCCTAAGCCAACCATCAAGCCTGCGCCTCGCTTTGCCCAAACCTTCACGCCTGATCCGGCATTAGATACCTGTCCGGCTCCACTTAAAAACAATCCCAATTGCTATACGCCACACGCCTTGCGTGTAGCCTATGGAGTCGAGGCGCTCACTGCGCAGGGCTTTACCGGCAAAGGGCAAACGATTATTGATATTGTCTCCTATGGCAGCCCGACATTGCAGCAAGATATGGATGTCTTTGATCAGATGTTTCACCTGCCACCGATCACTATTCAAGTAATTGCTCCACTTGGGAGCGTTCCCTTCAATGCCAATAATTCACAGATGGATGGCTGGGCTGTCGAAACCGAACTGGATGTCGAAATTATGCATGCTATCGCCCCGGATGCCGGTATCGTTGTTCTGACCAGTCCCGTTGACGAAACGGAAGGTATCATCGGTCTGCCCGAATTTTTGCAACTGGAGCAATACGCCGTTTCACATCATTTGGGGCAGATATTTTCCCAGAGCTATGTAGCTTCTGAAGTGACCCTATCAGATAGCAAAGGTCAGCAGCTGGTCAAAACCTACACTGATTTCTATAAGCAAATTACTACTCAGCAAGGCTTCACTGTCGTCTCGGGCTCTGGTGACAATGGGGCTACCGATTGGGCTAACCTGAATGCCACCCAACTTTCACCTACCGCCACCGTCAACTTTCCTGCCGATGTACCATGGGTAACAGCCGTCGGAGGTACGACCCTTTTACGCAATAATACCGGCTATGACGAAACGGCATGGTGGAGAAGTGGTGGGGGCGTCAGCAAATTTTTTAGCGAACCCGCTTTTCAACAAACATTGCCAGCTTCCGTCCAATCTCTTTTAGGCGGTCATCGTGGCTTACACGATATTGCCGCCGTCGCCAATCCCGATACAGCGATGGTAAACTACATTCATGGACGTTGGACACAGATCGGAGGAACCAGTGCCAGTACCCCTCTCTGGGCTGGTATCATGGCTATTGCGAACCAGATGGCCGGTCACCCGCTCGGCTTTATCAATCCGGGTATCTATAAAGTCGCTACCTCACAGAACTTTCAAAAAGACTTCCGCGATATCACCAGTGGGAGCAACCGTGTCATGAGCGGTAAGATTTCCGTAAATGGTTTTCAGGCAACTCCTGGCTGGGATGCCGTCACCGGCTGGGGTACACCCCAGGCCAGCCAGTTTATCCCCGATTTGATCGTCGCAATGAAATAAGCTAGGAATGAGGATTTTCATGAGTTTATATGCATGGCTGCATAGAATAACCAGCAAAGCCGCCCCTACATCTCTCATACTATTCGTACTCTTACTCAGTGCCTGTAGTGGTGTACCAGGTATAACTACAAGTGGTACAACACCACCAGCCACCAGCCATCCTGCACCAACGCTCACGCCAACCCCAATGTTGCGGGTTATCCCAACAACCTCGACAGCGGCAGATACCTGCCCTGATCTGCCTCGCTATCCTGTTGGACGTACCTATTGCTACACGCCTCACCAGTTGCAGGTAGCCTACGGAGTGGAATCGCTCATCAAGCAGGGTTTTACCGGCAAAGGGCAAACCGTAGTTGATATTGTGTCATTTGGCAGCCCCACGCTTCAAGAGGATATGGACACGTTCGATAGGAGGTTCGGCTTGCCCAATATCACCCTTCAAATTATCTCACCAATAGGCACTAGGCCCTTTGATCCCCACAACAAAGGTATGACCGGTTGGGCCGGTGAAACTACTCTGGATGTGCAATTGATTCACACCATCGCCCCCGATGCCGGTATCGTTGTGCTCACCAGCCCTATCTCCGAGACTGAAGGAACCGTCGGCCTACCCGAATTTCTCCAATTGGAACAGTATGCGGTCGCTCACCACCTCGGCAATATTGTTTCCAATAGCTGGGGTGCATCTGAAGTGACGCTTAAAGATACAGCCGGACAGCAAGAGATACACAAGTGGGATACCTTTCTCCAGCAAGCCACCACGCAGCAAGGTATGACCTACTTCGCCTCTTCCGGTGATAATGGAGCTACTGACTTTACCGATTTACAGGCCACGAAACTTTCACCCACGCCTACTACCAGCTTCATTACCGATGACCCATGGGTCACCAGCGTCGGTGGTACGTCGCTCATCCGTAATGGGACAATTGCGTCAGAAACGGCCTGGAACAGTAGTGGCGGAGCTAGTGGGGGCGGCTTCAGCACGTTCTTCCCAACTCCATCGTATCAAAAGACGTTGCCGATCTCAGTCCAAAGTCAACTTCAGAATCGTCGAGGTGTTCCCGATGTCTCAGCCGACGCCGATCCGCTCACTGGTATGGCGTTCTATGAGAATGGACAATGGAACCTTGCTGGTGGTACCAGTGCCAGCGCACCACTCTGGGCTGGTATCATGGCTATTGCCAATCAGATGGCCGGTCACTCCCTTGGTTTCATCAACCCCGGCCTCTACAAACTGGCTCAATCCAGCACTTACACTCAGGATTTCCACGATATTACTATCGGCAACAATAGCGTGAGAGAAAAAGGCGTCCAGGTACAGAGCTACACCGCCGCACCCGGATGGGATCCTGTTACCGGCCTCGGCTCTCCCAACGCCGAGAAGTTAATACCTGATTTGATCGCGGCCATGAAATAAAGAAACGACCTGGAAATTCCAGTGACCGATGTATCGGCCACTGGAATTTCCAGGTCAAATCAACCCTTTGCTGACACACAGTTCCGCGTTGAGGATAGAACCACCGGCTGCCCCGCGAATGGTGTTATGACCAAGCATCACAAACTTATAGCTCAGAATTGGACAAGGTCGTAGGCGACCGAGCGTCACTGTCATGCCCCGGCCAGTATCGCGATCACGCAACGTCTGGGGGCGATCGTGCTCACGACGGTAGAGTAGGGGCTGTGCGGGCGCACTGGGCAATCCCAATTGCTGCGGCTCCGGCCTATAGCTCTCCCATGCCGAGATAATCTCTTCCGGTCTGACATCCTGCCCCAGTTCGATGCTCGCACACTCCAGATGTCCCTCGCGGGTTGCTACGCGGTTACAGTGTGCGCTCACTACGAGCGGCGCATCGATAAAGCCTCGTCCTTCTTCCCAACTGCCCAGCATCTTAAGCGTCTCCGTCTCCACCTTCTCTTCTTCGCCACCAATATAGGGAATAGCGTTATCCAGAATATCGTAAGATGACAGCCCAGGATAGCCAGCACCGGAAATAGCCTGTAACGTCGTCACCAGCACCTTACGCACGCCAAATGCTTCTTGCAAGGGCTTGAGGGCCATCACCAGGGGCGTCGCAGAGCAATTGGCATTGGTCACAATACAGCCAGACCAGTTACGCAATTTCCTCTGCTGCACAATAGCCGTCGTGTGATCAGCATTCACTTCTGGTATGAGCAATGGGACATCCGCAGCCATCCGATAATTCTTTGCATTGCTGAACACGGCCATGCCAGCCTGCGCACAGGCCACCTCAATCTCACCAGCCACCTCACCAGGCAAGGCCGAAAAGACAATCTTTACACCCGGTAAGGCGTCCGGGCGGCAGGCCACCACAGGCAAAGCCGCCACGGATGTCGGCATCTCGCTCCCTGGTAGTCGCCAGCGCGTGGCCTTTCCATACGCACGACCACCGTGGCGCTCCGAAGCTGCCACAGCGACCAGTTCAAACCAGGGATGGCCTTGCAGCAATTCAATAAAACGTTGCCCCACCATACCTGTTGCACCCAGGACAGCCACTGGAATACGTGCTTGTGTGTTCATAGGGTACTCCTCGAATCCTCGCGTCGTTTCGCATGAGTATGACGCACCAGGGGAATAACAGGCGCAATCAGATCGCGATGCAGGCAACGTACAGCTCGTTCGCTGTCGCTATCTTCCACAATCAACGTAATCCCTAGTTCTGAGGCCCCCTGCGTAATTACAGGGATACGTTCACGCGCCAGGGCCGTAATTGCTCGCGCCGCACTCATCGGATCGACCGTAAAGCCCGAACCTATACAGGCACAGGCGGCCAGACCTCCGCGACTACGCACGCGCCAGTTCCCCATATCCTGCAACAGCGCAACCACCGATGCCGCTGCCTTCTCTTCTACCAGAAAAGACAGGTGATGTCCCGCCGAGGAACAAATGGTGACTGGAGCCGCACCTGCACGCGCTGCTAGCGCAAACACCTGACCCGCATTTTCGGGCGCACCAAACAGCTCAGTACTCTCCATAGTAATTAAGGCTAGGGAACGCCGGACGGTAATCGCGGTAGCTCCACTATGCTGTCTCCCCTCCGGTCCTATTAGCGTTCCCCTCATCTCTGGCCGGAAAGTATTGCGAACACGCACCGGAATAGAGCTGGGCGCAAGTGGTATAAGCGTTCGTGGATGCAGCACTTTGGCCCCAAACCAGGACAGACGCGCGGCCTCCGCATAGGATAACTTCGTGAGCAGACGCGCATTGGTTACCAGACGTGGGTCCGCTGTCAGCACTCCATCGACATCTGTATAGATGGACACTTCCTCACAATCCAGCGTAGCCCCAATTATGGCGGCAGAATAGTCCGAGCCATTGCGTCCTAACGTCGTCACGATGCCATCAGAGGTGCGGCCAATAAAGCCAGCAGCCACCGGTACTATTTTCTGTTCGAGCAAGGGCATAACGAGCGTCTGCGCCTTGCGTCTTGTCTGTTCGGGCAATGGATCAGCACCCAACGTCACACCAGGGGGTATAGTCTGCTCATTATGAAATTGACCGGTCACAATAATTTCTTCCCGCACCGGTGCAGCCTCTACTCCCATATCGACCACAGCCGCCGCTACCAGTAAAACAGACAGGCGTTCACCCCACGCGGCAATAGCAGCAACATAGGGAGAAGCGGAGAGAATTGTGGGTCTGACCCCCACAAGGGGGGTCACTACATGTTTGTCATGTGAGCCTGTCGGTAATGTAGTGACCCCCCTTGTGGGGGTCAGGCTCATGGCCAGGTAGCTCCGTAAACTGACAACATCCTGCTCCAACAGGACAAAAGCCGCCTCCAACTCCTGTTGCAGGGTCTCACGCCCCTGCGGTTGATGAACAGCCTTCTCCACTGCTTCCCGATGTTTCTGCCGTAATGCCTCCAGTTCCTGTTCCACCGCCTCTTGCTCTTCATCATAGATCAGCCTGGCAATACGCAAGAGTTGATCGGTCACTTTCGCCATGGCTGAGACAACGACCACGGGTGATGCTTCCGCTGGATTATGCACGGCAGTAGCTATAATATGCGCTACATGCCGTATACGCTCGCCGTTACCTACTGATGTTCCACCAAATTTCAGGACTTGTAGAGAAGATTTCATAATATCACCAACCAATTCGGGTATACAATATCACAACCTTCAGGTTATGTCTATATGCCAATTGGTCATACAGGCATAACCTGAAACTTTTTACCTATGCACTTGCAGGCTCGCTTGCCTGGCTCACTGCCGCCTTCAATGCCTGATCTAGATCATCGATCAGATCATCAACCGTCTCCACGCCGATAGACAGGCGAACAAAGTCAGGTGTGACACCGGTGGCAAACTGCTCATCAGGCGTCAACTGGGAATGTGTGGTGCTGGCGGGATGGATAATCAAAGATTTCGAGTCGCCAACATTCGCCAGGTGCGAGAACAGTTCAACATGACGAATCAATTGCTTACCAGCCTCCAGGCCACCTTTGATGCCGAAGCCAAGAATGGCACCATAACCATGCGTATGATACTTCGCAGCTACCTCATACTGTGGATGACTCTTGAGGCCAGGATAGCTCACCCAGCCGACAGCAGGATGCCCTTCCAGGAACTCAGCAACCTTCTGCGCATTCTGGCTATGCCGCTCCATACGCAGAGGCAGCGTCTCCAGACCTTGCAGGAAGAGCCAGGAGTTAAAGGGCGAGATAGCCGCACCAATATCACGCAAGAGCTGCACACGCGCCTTGATGATGTAGGCTATCGGACCAAGAGCTTCAGCATAGCGCAAGCCATGATAGGAGGGATCGGGTTCAGTAAACGAGGGGAAGCGCCCATTCGCCCAATCGAACTTACCGCCATCAACGATTACGCCACCAATAGAGGTGCCATGACCGCCGATAAATTTGGTAGCTGAATGCACTACAATATCGGCCCCATGCTTCAACGGCTGCAGCAGATACGGAGATGGCAGCGTATTATCTAGGATCAGCGGCACACCGTACTCATGTGCGATATCGGCGACTGCTGTAATATCTAGTGTGTCCAGACGTGGATTACCCACCGTCTCGGCATAGAAGGCCTTAGTCTTGTCATTGACAACACTACGGAAGTTCTCAGGATTGCGGCTATCCACAAAACGCACCGTCACACCCAGCTTGGGCAAGGTGTAGTGGAACAGATTATATGTTCCGCCATACAGGCTCTCGGATGTCACGATCTCGTCGCCTGCCTGAGCTATATTAAGAATAGCCATTGTCTCCGCCGCCTGACCAGATGATGCAGCAAGCGCACCCACGCCGCCCTCCAGAGCCGCAATACGCCGCTCAAAAGCATCTTGCGTCGGATTCATAATGCGTGTATAAATATTGCCAAATTGTTTAAGTGCGAACAGATCGGCAGCATGCTCCGGGCTATCAAACACATACGAGGTTGTCTGATAGATCGGCACTGCACGCGCCCCCGTCGCACTGTCTGCCGTTTCCTGACCTGCATGCAGCGATAATGTCTCAAAACCATAGCTACGATTGTCATTGAGTGCCATTGAGATCTCCTTTGAAAAATACAATCAGGAACGTCTGTATAGTCCCTACAAACTTAGTGCATCGGTCATCTGTTGCCATTCCTTAAGAAAGGCATCGTGACCATGTGGTGAATCCAGTTCCACATAGCTAGCATCACCACCAACGGCTCGTACCTGCTCAGCCAGCTCGCGTACACGTGCTGCTGGAAACAGAAAATCCGAGCGAATACCAATAAACAAGGCTTTACTCCGCACGCGACGTAGCGCATCTTCCAGTGAAGCATACCCTTCGCTGACGTCGTACAAGTCCATCGCACGACTCAAGTAGAGGTAGCTATTAGCATCGAACCGCTTCACGAGGGAGCCACCCTGATAGTACAGGTAGCCCTCTATGTCAAAACGCTCACCGAGATCGCCTCCACCGCTTGGTGCCGGAATACCCTTATACGTAGCGCGTCGTCGTCCAAAGCGCATCTCCATTGCTTCCTCGCTTTGATACGTAATCATGGCCAGCATACGCGCTATCGCTAAACCGGCACTCGGCCCCTCGCCAGGTGCATAGTTCCCATTTTGCCACTGCGGATCCGTCATAATCGCCTGTCGTTCGACCTCGCTGAAGGCCACAGCTTGGGCTGTCAGAGCAGCCGTGGCTGCGACAACGACAGCCTTACGCACCAGTTCAGGGTAGCTCACTGCCCATTCTAATGCCTGCTGCCCACCAATCGAACCACCGGCAACCATGGCGAGCTGGCACACACCCAGGTGCTCCAGCAATCTCCGTTGAGCGTTGACCATATCGCGAATAGTAATGACCGGAAAATCCATACTATAGCGACGCCTCGTCCGCGGATCAATTGAAGATGGCCCTGTACTGCCATAGCAACTACCCAGAACATTTGAGCAGATAACAAAGTAGCGCGAGGTATCGAAAGGACGTCCCGGCCCAATCAAGGGATTCCACCATGCCGCCTTGGGATCATCGGGATACTCAACATCATGGGCATGCGCATTGCCTGTCAACGCATGGGTAATCAGGATAGCGTTATCGCCCTCCGCATTGAGGGTACCCCACGTCTCATATGCCAGCGTCACCGGGCCAAGTTGCCCACCGCGCTGCAACGGCAAGATATCGAAGGTATAGGTGAGCACCGGGTTAGCGGTCGTCGACGATGGACATCCACCAACTTCCCTTTGCTCAATCTGAGCCACCATTGACTCTCCTTTCCTTTCCTTATCCTGAAAATGGGGACAAAAAAACCCTCTCCCTGGCAGGGGCGAGGGGTAAACTACATCGCGGTACCACCCTGTTTTGTTGACACCTCACGGTATCAACCTTGGCAAGTGCTAGCAGCGTTGTTTAGCAGGGCGACCATGGTGGTCGCTCTGCACCCTGTGCTCTAACACTCTGGCTGCTAACGGAGCCAACCGGCATGGTCTACTATCCGATACGGGAGTTCAACCTGCAACTCCGAGGTCATATTCAACGCCGGTACGGTGCTGACTTCTCATCATCGTCAACTCTCTGTAACCGTCCGTATCGCTTACTCGTCCTCTTCAGCGTCATTACTTTACTGCAACTAATAACGTCTCTCATGCACAGTGTTCAGGCAACAAAAAAACCCCTGTATTTCAGGGGTTCTGGCTTCATCGCTCGTTCCCCTCATCTTGCGGAATGCTCCGCCGGAATTGGCACCTTTCCTGCAACATTGCAGGAGGGTTGCCGGGCTTCATAGGGCCGTTTCCCTCCACCTCTCTGGATGAGAGCAGCTATTACTGCACATATTCTTTTGTATGAGTGCTTGTTATTTGTAACTTAAGTATAACAAAGAAACTTTGATAATGTCAAGGGCAAATTGCCAAACATCTCGGTAATACTCTGTTACGTTTTCCATCCCTCCATCGTAAAAGATAATAGCATGAGTTTTAGGTAAAAATACCTATCTTATTTTCGGTATAATTAGTGGAAAACAAATTTCTCATTATCATGTCCTGGTAGGAGAGTTCTCTTTATGAGCAAGCAGGCACTTTCCCTTAAAGAAGTCAAAAATGAGCAGCATATGCAAGCAAAGCGCACCTTTCTTCCTATTACTATCCTTCTGGCAATGGTGTGTGCTTTCTTTTTCTTAGACGCGGTTCTCTCTTTACAAAATATCGGCTTTCCCAATGCACTTCTGACCAATCTCGGTACATGGTCACTCTGGCCCGCTCACCTGCTTTTTCCCAGCCTTATACTCATCCCAACACCCATCAATAATAACATTCCTCACGCAGTTACACTGACACGAAGTTTGAAGGAAACTGCCTTGCTCCTTGGAAGCGTTGTCATCCTGTTCCTACTCTATCTACTGGCACTACGCTGGCTGCCACAGAAGATTACCCTGCGCTACATCCTCATTTCTACGCTGTTCCTGGGGATCATTTGCGTACTCATTCCCATCGTAGCCTCCGAAGATGTGTTCTCATATATTGCCTATGCCCGTATGGAAGTGATCTACCATCTCAATCCACTGGTCACCTTTCCTACTGAAATTACCACCGACCCTATCTATCCCCATATTTACTGGATTACTCAACCTTCGATTTATGGCCCAGTCTGGATAGCGATTACCAGCCTTTTGCAAGAAACTCTGCTCATCCTGGGCCTGCGAGATATCGCCTTCATGGTACTGGCACTACGTCTCTTTGGTCTGGCAATGCATCTTGGTTCCGCGTTCCTCATCTGGTCGATCAGTGGACACCTGCAAACCCGCTATGGCTCTCTTTCTCCAACCAGACGCCTGTTGGCAACGCTCACCTTTGCCTGGAATCCTCTTCTGCTCTTTGAGGCATGTGTCAACGCTCATGCAGACACGACAGCCATGTTTTTCATCCTATTCGCCATCTGGTTTCTCGTACATAACAGAAGTGAGCAAGCTATCACCCGTTCCTACAAACCACTCCTCCTGGCAACCGCTATGCTGGCCATCGCCACTTGCCTCAAATTAAATGTCGCCCTGCTGCTCCTAGGTCTCCTATTCTTCCTGTGGACACAGCCCAAACGCATACATACCATCCTGGCAACGACTGCTCTGTACGCGGGTATCATTGTGCTGTCTTACGTCCCTTTCTGGGCAGGAAGGCTCACCTTGCATACCTTACGCATTAACCCTGGTGCTACTCGCAACATCAACACACTACCGGACTTTCTGAGCGAACTCAGCAATGGTATTGCGGCGGCTCATGGACAACCAGTGGTTGTCCCACCTACTGTCTCACCTGCTGAACAA
>WNGJ01007750.1_pt1 | contig 15682 bp, 11 predicted proteins | sample 5400611 | NCBI WGS metagenome assembly WNGJ01 (sample SAMN13153375, study PRJNA577476) | soil metagenome | isolation source: 40 cm soil or saprolite under Garry oak tree replicate 1 | place: USA:California | collected 2016-06-15
TCAACTACGATGACGTCAACGTGCGCAATATGAGCGCACAGACAACAGCGCTGGTACTCTATTATGGTCTAAGCCAGGAAGCAGAGGTGCGGGGTCGTGACATCCAGGGTGACACGCTGAGAGGACTCAGTTTTACATTGAGTTTTGCAGGACAACAAAAGCGAGTTCAGCTACATCTGCCTGGTACTCATGGTGTGATGATAGCGTTGGCCGCTGCTGCAGCCGGGTGCGCGACGCAAATGAGCCTTGATGAAATCGGCGAGGTGTTGGAAGCCCTGTCACCAGCGAAAGGTCGCTGCGAAATCAAGCCGGGACCAAACGGCAGTACCCTGATCGATGACACCTACAACGCCAATCGCCAATCAATTGTTGCCATTATATGGACGATGAGAACCACTGAACTTACCCCCGCCGGGAAACGATGGGCAGTCCTGGGCGACATCTTCGAGCTTGGTGAGTACGCGCGTGAGGAACACCTTGCCAGCGGTGAAGCGCTGGCAGGAACGATAGATTTTCTGATCGCGATTGGCGACAAGGCCCGTTCGTATGTTGAGGGAGCGGTGCAAGCCGGAATACCAGCGGAGAATACTTACTACTTCAGCGCCAATCCCGAAAATGCCCCTGAATTAGAGGATGCTAAACGGGCAGCCGCCGACCTGCTCAAACACAAGGTACACAGCGACGACCTCATTTTGCTCAAAGGCTCACGAGGTATGCGTATGGAGACTATGCTAAACATGCTGTAGTTTACCTGGAACACCTTCACGTATGCCAAGTAAGCCAATAGACAGAAAGGACTCAGCATGGAGAAAAAGAAGATCCGTATAGGCCTTGTTTTTGGTGGCCGTTCAGGCGAACATGAAGTATCACTCGCCTCAGCCGAGTCGGTGATGGCAAACCTGGATCGTGAAAAATATGAGGTAGTGCCGATTGGCATCACGAAGGAAGGATCGTGGTTATTGGGAACAAATCCGCGTACCTTATTAGCGGCTGAGCAGGATGCCAGCCCCGGTGCAGGTTTGGAGGAAACGACGGCTGTTACACTCACGGGCGATCCGCGCTTGCGTCGCCTAATATCGGTAGAGAACGGTGAAGAATTGGGCAGTAGAGGCACATTGGATGTTATTTTTCCTATCTTGCATGGTACTTACGGTGAGGATGGCGCACTGCAGGGGCTGCTAGAAATGGCCAATGTGCCTTACATTGGCTGTGGTGTGCTAGGTTCCGCATTAGGCATGGACAAAGAGAAGATGAAAATGGTGTTCAAGACAGTGGGCCTGCCTGTTGCTGATTACCTGGTATACCGGCGCAATGAATGGGAACGCTCTTCTGAAACCATTATGAATGCCATCGAGCACCAATTGGACTATCCCTGCTTTGTCAAGCCAGTCAACCTGGGGTCGAGTGTCGGTGTGAGTAAAGCGCACAATCGCACTGAACTGGAACATGCTATCAACGTGGCAGCGGAATACGACCGCAAGATCATTATTGAGCGCGGAATTAACTGTCGCGAAGTTGAGTGCGGGGTGTTGGGCAACGACGAGCCAATAGCCTCGGTGGTTGGCGAAGTTATCTCCAGCAACGAGTTCTACGACTATCGCGCCAAGTACATTGACGGCAAATCACAGGTAATCATCCCTGCTGATATACCACAGGCGATGGCTGGGGAGATACGCCGCCAGGCTGTGCAGGCTTTCCTAGCCCTTGACCTCAGTGGCCTTGCGCGTGTCGATTTCTTTATCGAGAGAGAAACGGAACAGATATACATTAATGAAGTCAATACATTACCTGGCTTTACCTCGATCAGCATGTATCCCAAATTATGGGAGGCAAGTGGTCTCCCCTACACTCAATTGCTGGACCGCCTGATAGAACTGGCGATCGAACGACACACTGATAGGCAGCGCAATCGAACGAGTTTGTAGGGGCTATGATTGTTTGCACATAGGCCGTAATTGGACGCTTTGTATTCTTAAAAATCGTGTGAAGTTCAAGAAACGAGGCGAATTAAAGGATGGCATCCATAGACGTAGAGGCATATCGTGAACTGTTCCCCTATACAAAACACTACACATTTTTTAATCATGCCGCTATTTCACCTCTTAACCGCCGTGTGACGCAAGTGATACATGAAAAACTCGAACAAATGGAAAGCATGGCTTTCGACCATCTCTCTAGCGACATTGAGCGCATGTACGCCCAGTGTAAAGAGCGCATAGTGACCCTCATCGGCGCCGCCAGCACCGACGAAGTTGTAGCAATTACTGGCACAGCTACCGGTATCAATATAGCAGCGAACAGCCTACCTCTACGTGCTGGCGATAATGTGCTGGTTGTAGACGGTGATTACCCTTCAAACATCTACGCTTGGCTCAACCTTGCCCCACGTGGTATCCTGGTGAAATGGGTGCCACTGCAGGAGGGAGGTCTTGACTTAGCAGCGCTCGAGGCACGCATCGATAACCATACGCGTGTTGTTGCTCTAAGCAGCGCCATGTTTGCGACAGGTTTTAAAAATGACCTTATGCAGATCGGGGCGATCTGCAAGCAGCGGAAGCTCTATTTTGTCGTTGATGGTATACAGACCCTGGGCGCTTTCCCGCTCGATGTACAAGAGTGCAACATTGACTTTCTTGCCTGCGGCTCCCACAAATGGCTGTTGAGCGTTCCAGGCATGGGCTTTCTCTATTGTCGACACGAACTACTTGAGCACTTACAACTGGGGGCATATGTCGGTGCTATGAGTACCGTTGATCCCTGGAATTTCCTTGATTACAACTTTACGTTGCAACCAAGTGCCGAGCGTTTTACCTTGGGAACTCGCAACTTGCTGGATATAGCTGGCTTGAACGCCTCGCTGGGATTGATACACGAGGTAGGCATAGCCAACATCACGGAGCGCATTATCACACTCACTGATACACTTATTGCGGACTTACAGGCGAGGGGATACCGGGTGCTGTCAAACCTGGACCCGCGATATCGCAGCGGCATTGTACTGGTCGAGGTACCACAACCACAGAAGGCGCACGATACACTCCTGGCTCACAATGTTGTGACATCGGTGCGTGGATGGGGTTTGCGTATTTCGCCGCACTTCTATAATACGGAGGACGAAATCTTACGAGTAGGTGAAATGCTCGATAATATCTAAAGCTCTATCTACCTCATATAGTGGCACACAGCGTTAACAGCCATCAAATCCAAAACAGAATCTCTCCCATGGAATGTCTTTTATGCTTCGCCATCCTATGAGGCCCATTGTCTTCCGAGGCAAATAGGATACAATGGTGGACTGAAGCACATTGAATGATATCAGGAGGAGAGAAAAAAATGGGTTTCGATTTGAGAAATAGACATTTTCTGAAGCTGGACGACTTTACGCCGCAGGAGATCGGTTTTCTGCTGCAGCTGTCAGCTGAGGTGAAGGCAGCGAAATATGCCGGGACCGAGGTGCAACGCCTGAGGAGCAAGCAGATCGCGCTCATCTTTGAGAAGGACTCGACGCGCACTCGCAGCGCCTTCGAGGTAGCCGCTTTCGATCAGGGCGCCCACGTCACCTACATTGGACCAAGTGGCTCGCATATTGGCTATAAGGAGACGATGAAGGACACCGCACGTGTGCTCGGTCGCATGTACGACGGTATCGAATATCGCGGATTTGCTCAGGCAGAGGCGGAAGAGCTTGCCCGCTATGCAGGTGTTCCCGTGTGGAACGGGCTGACCGATGATGCTCACCCGACTCAGGTGCTGGCCGACTTTCTCACCATGCAGGAACACGCACACAAACCCCTGGAGCAGGTCTCCTTCTGCTTCCTGGGAGATGTCGGCTTCAATGTGGGGGATTCCCTTATGATTGGGGGCGCAAAGATGGGCATGGATGTTCGCTTGGCAGGCCCTAAGGAATGCTGGCCCAGGCAGGAACGTGTTGAACAGGTCCGTGCTATCGCCAGAGAAAGCGGTGCCCATATTACCGTGACAGAAGATGCAGAAGCGGCGGTTCGGGGGTGCGACTTCCTGTACACTGACGTATGGGTGTCGATGGGAGAATCTCCCGATCTCTGGAGCAAGCGCATTCAGCAGATGCTGCCCTACCAGGTGAACAGCCACCTTATGGCGGTGACCAATAATCCAAACACGAAGTTCATGCACTGCCTGCCCGCCTTTCATAATACAGACACGAAGGTGGGCAAGCAGATCTACGAGCAGTACGGGCTGGCAGCATTGGAGGTCACAGACGAGGTCTTCGAGTCGCCAGCGTCCATTGTCTTTGACCAGGCTGAGAATCGACTGCACACCATCAAGGCGGTCCTCGTCGCGACTTTGGGAAGCTAGCGCTATGTGGGCGAAGGGACAACTTGCTATTTACGCTCTATTCCCAGGCCGCTTTTTATAGTGGATACATCGTATATGCCGCCTCGACGACATTGACAGCTCCCATTGTGAGCAAACGTGCAACTGCGGCAGCATTCGAGGCACTTTCATCGGCAGCGACAGGAACGGTGGTATGCTGCGTGACATAGCGTAGTCCTTCGTAGTCATCTTTATGTACTGGTTGTTCCATGAGCAGCGGGCGAATGTCACGATCATCAAGCGCCTCAAGACCCAGCAATGCCTGGCTCGGTGTGTAACCCTGGTTAGCATCGAGAGTGATGCCAAGTTGCGGAGCGCCACCACGTACAGCCTCAACGCGGTCTACATCTTCGCGCAAGTCACCTCCCACCTTGATTTTAATCCTGGTGATACCCCGTTTGATAGTGTCTTGCGCCAGTTCATATGCGTGTTCAGGTGTGACCATTGGAATACTCATGTCTGTTTCCACACCGGTGCTAGCGCCACCGAAGAAGACATACAACGGGATACCATATGATCGGGTAAGCGCATCGAGGATGGCCATCTCCATGCCCGCGCAGACCGTCGTTTGCGAATAATACACACTGTGTATGAGCTTCAGGAGGACCCGCCAGCTGGACGCATCTCGCCCTCGCAGGAGTTCAATGCAGTCATGAGCTGCCGCAAGCGCTGTTTCTTGTGACTCACCAGTGCTCGGAGGGAAAGGTGCGCACTCGCCGTAACCTATGCTTCCATCGCGTAAAGTGACAGTAATGAGCACATTGCGAGCCACGGAGACGCTGCCAGTCGAGATAGTGAACGGCTCCAACAAAGGAATGGTTAAAGGTTCTACGGTAATAGACTGAATGGTTGTGTGTGGCATGTTGTATGAAGCCTTTCCACTCGTGCAGTAAACTGGACAAATATTACTTAACTAGGAACACTGTATCTGTGAACGCGGTTCCTGTCAAGAAATGCGACGAGAGGAGCGGCATATGATTTGACGAGTGTTGAGAGAGGGTTAGGGATGCAGAGAAAGTAATCAGTAGGGCCACCTTTCGTGGATGCCCTATGAACTTGCCAAGCTTAAGCAAAGAATTGCTCGACATATGCAGGAAACCCTGGCACCACTTGCGAGGGTAATGTCGCCTTGTCCTCGAAGACACCAAGTGAATGATATACGCCTGCTTCTAGCGTGAATACTTCCACAGTACGTGACCATGGATCAGCAATCCAGTATTCTGGCACTCCAGCACGATCATAAGCGCCTTGCTTCTTATCCCGGTCGTATCCAACAGTACCCGGTGAAGAGACCTCGACCACCAGGTCAGGAGCACCAATGATGCGCGATCCCGTGATTTTCTTCAAACCTGCGTTCAAAACCACGAGTACATCTGGCTGGACAACTATATTGGGAGCCAGTTCGACATCAAAGGGGGCTGCGTATACTTCTCCAAGACCAGCAGATTCGACATGGTTCAAAAGGTGATGAGCAAGGTGCAAAACGGCCTTTTGGTGCCACCTGCTAGGAGAAGGTGTCATAAACAGCACTCCATCTACAATTTCATAGCGCTGCCCATCATCTGGAAGGGCAGCATAATCTTGATAGGTCCATCGGCCTTGATCAGGCCCTGGAACGTTATCAGCAGCAGTGACCATTGGTACTCTTCCTGGCGCTATTGTCATATCAATTGTACCTTTCGAACAAGGTAAGAGTATCACTCAGCATCTTATGCCAATGGTAGCACAGAGTAGGGGTACCCGCAAGAGGTACCCCACAGAGGGATTATTCACAAGCTCTGCACATACAAGGAAGAGACATGCTACATGCAAGGAAGTATTAGACACTCTCATTACCCACATGCTATACTGCCATACACACCATATTCGCAATTTCATGCATGGAGATACAGTAGATGGCTATAAGCGAACACACCCCGCAGGAAACTCCCGGACTTAAAGGAACACAAGAGAAACTGGAAGAACTTCACCATTTGAAAGAAGCAGCGATGCTCGGCGGTGGCCAAAAACGTATCGAGGCCCAACATCAAAAAGGCAAACTCACGGCACGCGAGCGACTTGACCTCCTGCTAGACCAGGGTACATTCAACGAACTGGATATGTTTGTTACCCATCGGTCCACCGATTTCGGGCTGGAAGAACAGAAGATTCCGGGCGATGGGGTTGTCACAGGTTATGGTCAGATTGATAGCCGCCTGGTCTATGTCTTCTCGCAGGATTTCACGGTATTTGGCGGTTCACTTTCGGAGGCACATGCTGAAAAGATCTGCAAAATCATGGACCTTGCTATGAAGAACGGCGCGCCAGTGATTGGCCTGAACGACTCCGGCGGGGCACGCATTCAGGAGGGAGTCGTAAGCCTGGGAGCTTATGCCGATATTTTTTTACGCAACACATTGGCTTCGGGCGTCGTACCACAGATCTCAGCTATCATGGGACCATGTGCGGGCGGCGCAGTCTACTCTCCGGCCATCACCGACTTTATCTTCATGGTGGAGCAGACCAGCTACATGTTTGTGACAGGACCGAACGTGTTGAAGACGGTTACACATGAGGATGTGACCTTTGAACAGCTAGGCGGCGCGATGGTTCACAATAGCAAAAGCGGCGTAGCGCACTTCTCCTGTCCCAGTGAGCCAGATTGCATCCGTATGATTCGCCAGCTGATGAGCTTCATTCCATCGAACAATCTTGAAGATCCACCACGGATTATACCGGCTGACTCACCTAATCGCGCAGAGGAAGCGCTGAATACGATTATCCCGGACAATCCGAACAAACCCTATGACATGAAGGCCGTCATTAAGCATATTGTTGATGATAGTGATTTCTTCGAGGTGCAGGAGTATTTTGCGACGAGCATCATCGTTGGCTTTGCCCATCTCAATGGGCGCTCGGTGGGGATCGTGGCGCAACAGCCACACTCGTTAGCGGGCGTGCTCGATATCGATTCAGCAGATAAGGGTGCACGGTTTGTCCGCTTCTGCGACTGCTTCAATATTCCCCTCATTACATTTGTAGATGTACCTGGCTTTTTACCAGGGGTGAGCCAAGAGCATAACGGCATTATTCGCCACGGGGCGAAATTACTTTATGCCTACTGTGAGGCGACAGTGCCCAAAGTCACCGTGATCACGCGCAAAGCCTACGGCGGCGCTTATGACGTGATGAATAGTAAACATGTGCGGGGCGATATCAATTATGCCTGGCCCACGGCTGAAATCGCTGTTATGGGTGCAGAAGGCGCGGTGAATATCCTCTTCAAGGACGAAATTGAGAGGGCTAAGGATTCTGAGCAGAAGCGTAAGGAACTGATTGCGGAATATACCGAGAAGTTCGCTAATCCTTATATTGCTGCCAGCCGTGGGTACGTTGACGAGGTAATTGAGCCACGTTTTACGCGCATGAAGCTGATTACGGCGCTGGAGATGCTGAAGAATAAAAGGGACACGAACCCGCCGAAGAAGCATGGGAATATTCCTTTATGAAGAGGTAGTGCCTATTGCTGCCAGCAATTGTCAGCTAGTCTCTCTCCACCAACTCTAACAGCACTCCATTCGTTCCATTCGGATGTATAAAAATTGCGCGTCCTTCGGCAGCAATACGCGGCTGTTTATCTATCACAGGCGCACCCTTTTCCTGCATTTCTGCAAGCGTGGCGTCGATATTGTCCACTTCCAGGCAGATGTGATGCAGGCCTTCGCCGCGCTTTTCCAGGAACTTTGTCAAGCTTGAGTCGGGTGTGGTTGGCTCGATCAGTTCAATCTCGCTTCCACCTGGGCCACCCATAGGGAGAAAAGCGATACGCACCTGCTCAGTGGGTACTACTTTTATTTCACTGGGTGTTATGCCAAGAGTGTCACGATAGAAAACAAGTGCTTGTTCGATGTTGCGCACAATGATTGCAACATGATCAATACGTTTCGGCATGTGTGTCTCCCTGGGTTTGACTCATCTATAGCTACGCAGGCGGGAGCGAAAGAATTGAAATGCGCTCGGCAAGCTTCACTGAAGCCCCTAATTGTGGCACGTTGCCAGGTGAAAATCCGTCTGGCGGAGCGTGTGCGGGATGGTAGCGAAGAGGCCAACACCTAATTGTATAGCGTTGGTAAGTGTACCCATCGCCATTAATGCTCCAATCCTTGTATTTTCATCATAGTTCAAGATATCAGCCACCTGGTCAAATTCCGCCTGAGTCAGCACCTCATAGGATAAATCTGGTTTGACTAAGATACTCAGATCGAGGTCAACATAGTAGAGACGCTTAGGTTCAAAAGTGACAGGTTGAATAATGGAGGCGTAGGTATGTATTATTGAACGTCCATTATAAAACGCACTTAGCGTGTACCAGCGTTGGGGCCAATAGAACTGCAAACAATTGTACCGTAGTGGGCGAGTTCCGGTTGACCAAAACATTGGCGTTCCAGCAGGCAGCCAGAGGCGTAAACAATCGCTAGATGTTTCTGCTATATTTTCATCAGTAAGTTTTGTTGCCGCATCCAGGCGATATCCACGCCACGATCCGCGCAGCACCTGGTCATAGCTGCGACTCTCCACCTGATATTCTGGTTGCATATTTGCTCTCCCTTCCGTTAAATGCCATAGTACGCAAATTTACCGATGTCGTCAAGCACAAAACAAATAGTCCCACATGCATTATGGTGTGTTGTACAATATTATGAATCGTTTAGATGGAGAGCAGAACGTTTGACTTTTATGTGTTGCCTGTAGTCACCTGATCGAACGACCTAATAGACTGGAAAGAAATGCGCTGCCCAAACTGTCAGACTTTAAATCCACCAACGGCAAAGTTTTGTCTTGAATGTGGAAATCGACTGGTTGTTTGTCCAAACTGTGGTACGATCAACTTGCCAATGGCAAAATTTTGCATCGAATGTGGAAATGTATTAACGCCAATCTCAGCATCTACGAGCGAGAGGTCTCCCTCTGCGTCAGACATGGATGGCAGTAAAAGCAAGCTCAATCCACCGGAGGAAAGGCGCGTTGTTACCATCATGTTCGCTGACATTACTGGTTCAACACCCCTGGCGGATAAGCTGGATCCCGAAGATATGCGGGCTATACTGGCGGGATATTTTAACCTGATGACCGAGCAGATACGACGACATGGTGGCACTGTTGAGAAATATATCGGTGACGCGGTGATGGCGGTGTTCGGGGCACCCATCGCGCATGAGGATGATCCTGACCGCGCAATTCGAGCTGCACTGGATATGCAGGCGGCACTCGCCAGGTTCAATCAAAGACGGCAGGCGCAAGATCCTGAAGCGACACGCCTGCAAATGCGCATTGGCATTAATACGGGCGACGTCGCAGCCCCAGGGGCTCATTTCCGCAGGCGAGATTTCTTGATTACCGGGGATGCGGTCAACGTTGCCGCTCGCCTACAACAGGTCGCTATGCCCGATATGATCCTGGTAGGAGAACGGACATACCTCGCGACACGCAATGTCTTTGAGTTTCGCCCGCTCGCCCCTCTGTCTATAAAAGGCAAGAGAGAACCCATTCATGCCTGGGTTGTCCAGGGATTCCGATCACATACTTCTGCCATTATCCAGCATCCACGTGGTATCGAAGGGCTTGAAGCGCCACTGGTTGGACGCGACCTGGAACTTACTCTGATGCACGCGACCTACGCGCGTGTTCAAGCCGAACGGAATTCCCACCTGATTACCTTGCTCGGCGCTCCAGGAATTGGCAAATCGCGCCTTTTGCGTGACTTTATCGCACGCGAACAAGAAGCGGCTAAATGCACTTCTTGTAATGAAGGTTTGAGCGCTCCCAGGGTTCTACAAGGCCGCTGCCCTCCTTATGGAGAAGGGATTACTTATTGGCCTCTAGTCGAGATACTACGCACCTTACTGAATGTTGAAGATGGAGAAAGCAGGGAAGTATTAGAACGACGCCTTAATGAGTTCGTGCGGGATACACTTGCTAAAGCGAAAAGCAACGAGGATGCGACAGAGATTGCCAGCGCACTCATTCGCAGCATAGGAAGCAGGCTTAGTAGCGATAGCAGTGATCAGAGTTACGCTGAGAGGCGCGAAATTCAACGGAGTACGCACAGCAAAAGCTCAGAACAGGGAGGAACGCAGGCGCTCCTTCTGCGTGCCTGGCGCGTCTTCCTCGAAGCGATTGCAGAACAAGAGCCACTTATTCTTGTAATTGACGACCTCCAGTGGGCAGACGAGGCGCTGCTTGACTTGCTTGAATATTTGACAGATCGCATCACCGAAGAACCTATTCTTTTCATCTGTCCTGCTCGTCCTGACTTCTTCGAGCGGAGACGTGATTGGGGCGGAGGACGCAGAAATTTCACCACAATTGTCCTGGATGCTCTTACGAGTGAGGAAAGTATTGATCTTATTACTGGGTTGCTCGGTACGCATGAGCTTTCTGACGTATTGTACCACACTATTCAAAACCGGGCCGAGGGCAACCCATTCTTTATTGAAGAAATTGTGCGTATGCTCATTGACCAGGGGATGCTGGTCGATGAAGCTGGCTGCTGGCGCATCAGTGAGCAGAACGAGACCCTCTTGAGCGAACTAGCTAGCCCGGCAACACCACCTGAAGATACACTCATTGATCAGCATTATGTGTTGCCACTTCCTCGCGTACCCGATACTATCCAGGGTGTACTTGCGGCGCGTATCGATCTGTTGAGCCAGATTGAGAAGCAGGTACTGCAGTATGCTTCTATCATTGGTCGTACTTTCTGGTTAGCAGGTATTGTTGAGCTCGCCGGTGATCTTGATGCTCCTACTGTTCTAAAGACGCTTGATGAACTGATACAGCGCGATTTTATCACTGAAGCCGAGAAGCAGGTACGTACTCCAGTTGAGCGTGATCGTGTTTACAGTTTTAAGCATATTTTAATTCGGGACGTGGTCTACAACAATATTCCTCGTATACGCCGGTCACAAAAACACGCCCAACTCGCTCTCTGGCTGGAAGAAAAGACTATCGGCAATACAGAAGCATTCGCGGAGTTGCTCGCTTATCATTACCAGCAAGCATTGGCTACCTGGTCAGCAACTCTGGTAGTGAACACGACCAGTACTAGCGAAATAGGCGGCGATACATCAGACTCCTCGACGCAGTCCATACGATTAACACGGCAAGAACTAAGCCGTCGCTCAATTACCTACCTGGCAATAGCAGGGGACCAGGCTTATCGTAGCTACTACACAATACGCGCTATTCAAGCATATACTGAAGCGCTCGAGCTGTTAATTGAAATTGAAGCGGCTCCGCCTACCATCGCCAAGATGCACGAAAAATTGGGGGATGCTTATACACAACGTGGCAATAATGACGAAGCCTGGCATGAGTACTCTCATGCTCTTCAACTCATGAAGGATGACCCTGAAATAGAAAACAACGAGCTACTGTGCCTATATATTCGCCTGGCAGAGCTATCAACCCGCTGGTTAGGTTGGTTCAACACTCCACCGGATATGCAGGAGGTACGCTCATATATTGATTCTGGTTTGAAGCTATTAGAGGGACATTCACCGAGTGGAGATCATGCATCATTTCTCACGTACCAGGCAATGTGGTACATCCGGCAAATAAAGCACGCCAGAGCGGATCAGAAAGCCGAACTTGCCGAAAAAGCTCTCCAGAGCGGACACGAGGCGCTGAGGATAGCAGAAGAGGTGAAAGATACTGGTTCTTTATGGATTACGTTGGATGCACTGGGCTTTATTTACGATGTGCAACATAAGTACAGAGAGGCACACCAGATAGAACATCGCCGCCAGGAACTTGCATCCCTGATTAAAGGTCGAGACGAACTGCATGACCTGTATGTTTCTTTAGGCTGGAGTCATCAACGTACCGGCAACTTCCCCACCGCGGCGATGTGGTTTGGTCGTTCCTGGCACATTGCCCAAACCATGGAAAGCCCCTCGATGCTGCTAGTGAGTTTAAAGGGCCGTATGTACGTCTGGTATGAGTGGAACCGCTGGAGCGAGGTACGCGAGGTCGCCTATAACATACTACAGATAAGCGAGCAATATCAGCTCGATCCATATTGGCTGCTAGATGCCCTGGAAACACTTGCGGACATAGCCTACCGGACAGGTGACAAGGAAGAGAGCGATTCTTTACTTCGCCAGTATAGACGCCTGGCTGAACAGCGCGGCTTCCAGCCTGAACCTTCTCGAAGTATCCATCTCGCTCGCGAGGATTGGGTACGAGCCTGCTCAGAATTCAAAGAAGCCCTTGAACAGACAGAGCCATTTCCTTCACCAGCAGTAGTAGCCATCCTGGCTGAACTGTATGTGATAACGGGCGAAAGCTCAGAGTTACAACAGTCTATGTGTAAGCGGGCGATAGCTTTAGCAGAACAATCCGGGGCGCGCAAATTTCAGGCAATCGCTTTACGCGCTCGCGGGCGGATGTACCTGGAACAACAGAACTGGGAGGCTGCCGAATACGACCTGCAGCAGGCCTTCAATCAGTGCGAGATGCTGGATCTACCCTGGGAACAGGGACAGACCCTTTATTGCCTGGGGCTTTTATACCGGCGTCGTGCTGATGTGATCAACCGCGGCAATTCCGTGGAGCGCGTTGCTGATTTTGGTCGCGCTCACTTCAATTTTGAGCAAGCGCTAGGCTTTTTCGAGTCGCTCAAAGCTGTACACGACGCGGAACGCGCCCGTCGGGCGTTGACACAGGATAGTAAGGCGCCTGTGTAGGGCCGGTGCTCATATTTGCATTTCCCATAAAGAGGGAATCTGCCACAACTGGGTGGAGTCCCAGACACCGCCCCTTCCCGGGGGTAAGACAGAGATATGTATTTGTGTCAGGTTGGCTTTAGCTTCCTGAATACGGGTACGCATGCTATTTAATGCGATCCTGGGAGTATTATTTGTACGGCTCAAGTGCGAAAGCCAGAGCCAGCGCACGCTATCAGTCCTCCAGGTGCGTAGTACAGCTTCGGCTGCCTGATCGTTGGAAAGGTGACCTGTAGGGCTCAAAATACGCTGTTTCAAAGAATAGGGGTAAGGACCACGTAGCAAGCGTTCCCGGTCATGGTTTGATTCCAGGATGAGTAAGTCAGCCTGATTCATCGCTTCGAGCATAATTGGTGTTACTTCCCCACTATCGATTACCACACATACACGGCAACCACCTGCGCTAAGCAGATAGCCGCACGGTGCAACCGCGTCATGGGAGACCAGAAATGAAACCACCTCAATATCACCGATCACACAACGTGAGCCAACGGTGAGATAAGTAAAGCCAGGATGATTTTGGTTAAGAACGAAGCTAGGGCAATCAGAACCAGGGGGACTGCGAAGGTCCGCATCTTGGATGTATCCTCCATCATAAACGAACGGCTCATCTGCCTGATGGCGTGGCTTCTCTACCAAGTCAATGCCAGATTCTGTTTCTAGAGAAACTAGTGCGCCGGATTCGGTGCGCAAAATACCGGCGGCAAAGACTTGTTCTATGGCTGTCAGCGTGAGTGGATCAGCAATCACAGGAATAGAGTAGTCTTTGATTAATGTAGAGAGGCCAAGAATATGATCGGCGTGTTCGTGGGTAATTAAAACGCCTTGAATTTGTGAAAGAGAAATCCCTGCTGATCGCAGGCGTTCATGTAATACTCGACCAGGGAAACCTGCGTCTACTAGTAACTTTGTACGTCCATCAGGTCCTGCCTGGACCAGGAGCGCGTTTCCGCTACTTCCGCTACCTAATGAGATTACTCGCATAATTGATAGGTTTTCTATAATATTACAAGGGCGCGATCGATCAGGTCCCTATATCCCTAACAGGCTTTGGGCATTACCACCTAAGACCATCTTTAGTGCATCCTTATGCAGGCCAGATTGCACGATATGGTCAATAATGCGCCGTTGGGGCAGCAAGCCATAATCGCTGGCGAAGAGTATACGATCAGCTCCAACCAAGTTTGCCACTACCGGAAATATGTTCTGCCGGTAGAGGTAGAGGGTGGCAGCAGTATCATACCACACATTGGCCGTAATGCGTTTTATCTCCGGCATAAGAGTGTAGAAAGGTAATCCTCCACCCCAGTGAGCAGCCACAAATCGCACATCTGGAAAGGCTGTTAGAAACGCAACAATATCCTCTAGCGTAACATTGCCCTTACCAGGATAGATATGTCCTACCGGTTCGCTACAATGGGAGAGTACAAGTAATTGATACTGGCGTACAACTTCCATAACTGGCATTAGCAGATCTATATCGCTTAGTTTATAACCCTGCCCATGAGGCATTAACTCACCGAGGCCAATCATACCAGTTCGCGCACAGCGTTCAAGCTCATGGACAGCTTGTACCCTAATTATTGGCTGAAGTACCGCCATGCCGTAGATACGATTTGGATAGCGCTGCATCGCATCAATCACATAGCTATTTGTTTCCTCTATTAGACCGGTATCCGTCCAGCCAAATGAGAAAGCTACAGAGACATCAACTCCAGACACATCCATCTCCGCAATAAGGTCTTCTGCCGTTGCTATGCCTGTTCGGGGGTTGGCGTAGAGTTCATTAAACCAGGGATCTCGTGCGCAGTAGCGCTCACGGTGAGCACGAATGTCTGGCGGGAAGAGGTGCGTATGAAAGTCAATGAGCATAGCCTGTTACTCCTAATATAAGTGACCCGATGTTCTGTTGATAATGCCTTCTCATTTATTCTAACTGATGTATGAACACATACATAGTCCAAAAATACAAAGGGCGCAAATGATTGCGCCCAAACTGAAAAACATTATTACCTCAATTTTGCCGAGCCCAAGCCGAGCGAGCCGCAGAGCTCGCGCCTGCGTGTCTTGCGCGTGGCCTGGCCAGCGGGCAGCTGCCAGCCCCGGCGGCCGTGCCGCCTGCTGGCTCCCCTGCCCCACGCCCGTGCGCAGCCAAGCCGTACGATCATTAGGGCCGCTCCGCTGCGCCTGTTACCAGGCCTACACGCGCGGTCTATCCACCAGCTGGTCTGGCTGGGATCTTGACGCGGTCAGCCGACCGCGTGGGAAGAGTCCTCTTGGAGGCGGCTTCGCGCTTAGATGCTTTCAGCGCTTATCCCTGCTGGACGTAGCTACCCAGCGCTGGCCCAGGCAGGCCAACTGGCGCACCAGCGGTCCAGCCAGCTCGGTCCTCTCGTACTGGAGCTGACTTCCCTCACTCTTCCTGCGCCCACGACGGATAGAGACCGAACTGTCTCGCGACGTTCTGAACCCAGCTCGCGTGACGCTTTCATGGGCGAACAGCCCAACCCTTGGGACCTACTCCAGCCCCAGGATGCGCCGAGCCGACATCGAGGTGCCAAACC
>WNGJ01003772.1_pt2 | contig 15681 bp, 13 predicted proteins | sample 5400611 | NCBI WGS metagenome assembly WNGJ01 (sample SAMN13153375, study PRJNA577476) | soil metagenome | isolation source: 40 cm soil or saprolite under Garry oak tree replicate 1 | place: USA:California | collected 2016-06-15
GCGTGAAATGGCACGACGGCAAGCCCTTCACTGCCAAGGACGTTCAGTGCACCTGGCGGATGCTGATCGGCAAAAGCGACGTTCAGGATTTTCATCGCAACCCGCGCAAGATCTGGTACTCGAAACTGCAGGACGTCACCGTCCACGGCGATTACGAAGCCACGTTCGAGCTGAGCGAGCCGCAACCCAGCCTGCCGGTGCTGCTCGCCAGCGCTTTTTCGCCGGTGTATCCCTGCCACGTTCCGCAGCAGGTCATGCGCACCAGGCCTGTCGGCACCGGGCCGTTCAAATTCGTCGAATTCAAGCGGGCCGATTCGATCCGTCTCGTCCGCAATCCCGATTACTGGAAAAAAGACCGCCCCTATCTCGATGAGATCACGTTCAGGATGATCGACAGCCGCGCCACGCGCATGCTCGCCTTCGCGACTGGCGACTTCGACATCACCTTTCCGTCGGATGTCAGCGTTCCACTGATGAAGGATATGAAGGCCCGGGCACCGAATGCGATCTGCGAGATGATCACCGCGGGAACGCAGGTCAATCTGATGGTGAACCGCGTCAATCCGCCGTTCGACAATCCCGACATCCGCAAAGCCATGTCGCTTGCGCTGGATCGCAAGGCATTCAATACGATCCTGATGGAAGGGTTGGGGCGAATGGGCGGGGCCATGCTGCCGAAGCCCGAGGGCGAGTGGGGGATGCCGCCGGAAATGGTGACGTCGCTAACGGGCTATGGCCCCGACGCCGGAAAGAATGTCGCGGAAGCGCAAGGGATCATGCAGAAGCTAGGCTACGGCGATTTAAATCCGCTGCCGATCAAGATTCAAACCAGAAATCTTCCGACCTATCGCGATCCCGCGGTCATTCTGACCGATCAGCTCAAGAAGATCTATATCGTCGGCGAACTCGATATTCTCGATACGCCGCGATGGTATGCCAAGCTCGCGAAGAAGGATTACACGATCGGACTAAACGTGACCGGCGTCAGCGTCGATGACCCCGACGGTAATATCGTCGAGAACTATTCGTGCAAGTCGGAGCGCAACTATACCCAGTACTGCAATGCAGAGGTAGACAAACTGCTGGCCGCGCAATCGCGCGAACTTGACAAGGAGAAGCGCAAGAAAATCGTCTGGGACATCGAGCGGCTTCTGGTGGAAGACGCGGCGCGTCCGATCATCATGTCCAGCGCCGCAGGCAATTGCTGGCAGCCTTACGTCCGGAATTTCGCGCCGCATGACAACAGCCAATACAATAATTTGCGGTTTGAGGAGGTCTGGCTGGACAAGTAGATTATCGCAGCACGTGGCGCGGCAGCCAGAGCGATATCTCGGGAACATAGGTGACAAACATCAGCACCATGAACATGACAGCATAGAACGGCCAGATTTTCCGCATCACCTGCTCGATCGTGACCTTGCCGACCGCGCATCCGACGAAAAGGATCGCCCCGACCGGTGGGTGACATAGTCCGATGCCGAGGTTCAGCAGCATGACCATGCCGAAGTGAACCGGGTCGACGCCGAAATTCTGCATCACCGGCAAAAGGATCGGCGTCGCGATCAGAATCGACGGCGCCATGTCGACCAGCGTGCCGAGCACCAGCAGCAGGAGGTTGATCAGGAACAGGATGACGTATTTGTTATCGGAGATCGACAGGAAGAACGCCGTCATTTTTGCCGGCATTTGCGTCAGCGCCATCACATAACCGACGCTGGAGGCGCATGCGATCAGGGTGAGGACCATCGCGACGGTGCGTAGCGTACGGTGCAGCAGAGCGGGCAGGTCGCGCCAACGATAGTCGCGATAGATGAACATGGTGACGAAGAACGCCCAGATGCAGGCGACGGCGCCGGCCTCGATAGCCGTGAAGATGCCGCCGAGAATGCCGCCGAGAATGATGACCAGCGTCACCAGCCCCCAGGCGGCGTCGATCGTGATCTTGAGCGCATCTTTCGCCGGCGCGATCTGGCCCTGCGGATGTTTCTCGCGATAGGCGATGACGAGGCAAAGAATGATCAGCGAGAATCCGAGCAGGAGGCCGGGAAAGACGCCGGCCATGAACAGCGCGCTGATGGATATCGTGCCGCCGGTGGCCAGCGAATACAGCACCGCATTGTGGCTCGGCGGCACCAGCAGCGCCTGAACCGAAGACGTGATGGTGAGATTGGTCGCGAACACGCGCGGGTATCCGGCCTTTTCCATCTGCGGGATCATCACCGAGCCGATCGCGGACGTGTCCGCAACGGCGGAGCCGGAAATGCCGCTGAGAAAAGTGGTTGCCAGCACGTTCACAATCGAAAGGCCGCCGCGCAGCCGGCTAAATCCAACCAGCACGTCAGCAAACGCCACCAGGCGCCGCGCCATGCCACCTTCGGCCATGATCGCGCCCGCCAATACGAAAAATGGGATCGTCAGCATTGCGACCTTGCTGACGCCGTCGGAGATCTTCAGCATCACTGCTTCCAGCGGAATGCCGATCGACCACGCGCCGGCAATCGCCGCCAGTGCCAGCGAATAGGCAATCGGCATGCCGATGAGAAAACAGACCAGCATGGTCGCAAGCAAAACGAAAATATCCATCGTGGCGCCTTTCCGGATCAGTCGAACGGCGCGACTTGTGCGCTGTGGGAAATCGGATCGGGGGGCACCCCGAGGAAAATGCGCTCGATGATGAAAAGAAGAAGACAGGCGCCACCGATCGGAATCGGCAGGTAAGTGACGCCCACCGACAGGAAGGGAAAATCCGCGATGGTATTGTGCCAGGTGACTTCGACCAGCCGCCCGCCCCAGACGATCATGAATATTGCGATCAGCGCCATCAGCAGCTGAACGACAACATCGAGCAGGGCGCGGTATCTCGCCGGCAACTGGTCTGCGAAGTAGGAGACGTTCATATGCAGGTTAAGCCGATATCCCGCCGCGGCGCCGATAAAGGTCAGCACGATCGTGAGCAGTACCGCGAGCGGTTCAGGCCACGACGCGGCGCTATTGAGCACGTAGCGCGTGAACACCGCCCAGGGGATGATGGCTGAAATCAGCACCAGTGCGGTGCAGCCGACGACCACGCACAATAGATACAGGCCGTTCATCGCACGGCGAAATGATGCAGCCATCAGCGGCTCCTGGTTTTCAGCCGAATGCTTATGCGACGGCCTGAATGCGCTTGATCATGTCCTGGTATTTCGGACCATATTTGTCCCACACCGGCTTGACCGCGTCCTGGAATGGTTTCTTGTCGGCAATCTCCGCGATCTGGCAGCCCGCTGCCTTTGCCTTGTCCATCGCCAGCTGCTCATACTTGTTCCAGAGCTCGCGTTGCTCCAGTTGCGCCTCTCGGGCAAATTTCTTCAGCAGGCTCTGATCGTCGTTCGAGAGCGAGGTCCATGCTTTCTTCGAAAACACCAGCAACTCGGGAATGATCAGGTGTTCGGTGAGGGAGTAGTATTTTGCCGCGGTATAGTGATTGCTGAAGACATAGCTGGGCGGATTGTTCTCGGCGCCGTCGATGACGCCGGTCTGCAGCGCGCTGAACACCTGGTCGTAGCCCATCGCGACACCATTGCCGCCAAGCGCGTTCATCATATCGATGAAAATCGGATTGCCGATAACGCGGAATTTCAGGCCCTTGACGTCTTCAATCGATTTGATTGGTTTCTTGGTATTGTAGAGGCTGCGCGCGCCGGAGTTCATCCAGCACAAGGCGACCAGCCCGGCATTGGCATTGGCCGTGATCTTGTCCAGCAGTTCCTGGCCGATCGGTCCGTCCATCATCTTTTCGGCATGCGCCATGTTCTTGAACAGGAAGGGCATGTTGACGACATTGATCTCGTCGACGATGGGGCCAACTGTTCCGGCACTGACGCGCAACAGCTGGATAGCGCCAATCTGCGTCTGCTCGATGGTCTCCTTCTCGCCACCCAATTGCATGGACGGAAACATTTGCACCGAGAGGCGCCCATTGGTGGCGGCCTCGAGCTTCTTTCCCAGATTCTCGGTCGCCACCACGGTCGGATATCCGGCGGGCTGAACATCCGATGCCTTGAAGACCATTTTTGATTGCGCGTAAGCGGACGAGAGCGGCGCCAGAGTCGTCGTCAAACCTGCCGCGCCAAGCCCGGCGCTCAACTTCATGAAGTCGCGACGTTTCATCAGAATTCTCCTCCCAGGAGTGTTATCGTTTCATCTTGCTCCGATCGGCCATCCGCTGCGCGGCTTTTTTTCCGACCGTATCTCTTGAACTAGCTTCGCCCGTCGAAAAGCTCCGGATTGATGTTTTGAGTAACAGAGAGATTGCCGAGAAGACTTTCGAGATGGCTTTCCATTGCGATTCTTGCCTGCGCGGGATCATGAGCCTCGATCGCGGCCAGAATGGCTTCATGCTCCGCGATCACTCGCGTGATACGCCCTTGCTGCGGCAGCGTCAGCCGGCGATAGCGATCGACGTGTACCTTCACTTGCTGGATCAGCGTCCAAATTCCCGGATATCCGGCGACCTCTGCGATCGTCGCGTGAAATACTTCATCCGCGCCATGGAAGGCGTCACTTTCCCCGGCGGCATTTGCCTCACGCTGACGTTCCAGGATCGAATGCAGTGTCAGAATCTGGCTAGGGGCTGCCCTCTCGGCGGCCAGATGAGCGGTGGTTGCCTCAAGCGATTTGCGGATGATGATGGCTTCCGGCAGCGCGGCAAGCGGAATCCGCGCGACGAAGATGCCGGACTGGGGAAATATCTCCAGCAAACCCTCATCCGATAATCTCAAGATGGCTTCGCGGACAGGAGTTCGGCTCATCCCATAGGAGAGAGCGATTTCGGCCTCCGAGATGACCTCTCCGGGGCGCCTCTGCATGGACACGAGTTCGGTCCGAAGGTCCGAATAGATCCTTGCCGAAGCGGTCGCCGCGCGCGGCCGGCCGCTACGGCGATTGCTGACGGCTGCCGTGGCCTCAGTGTTTTTAGTTGCACGTGCCGGCATCGCTACTCCCAAGCGTAATTGATATATTAGTATATGAATCGACTTTGACCAAGATGAAATTGGCCGGCCGGCCCGTCTAATTGCGTTTCCGCCGTGCCTCGGCAGCGTGGACATCCATAAAATTTTCTGCTCAGGAAGCCGGCGCGGGTACGCAATTCACGCTGATTGGCGCCGATCAATAGTTCGATCAGGCTCTGGGCCTGCCGAGGGTTGGCCGCCGCTGTCGTCACCCCCGCCGTATACATGGTCGAGAGTTCACAGCCCGGCGGCAGCGATCCTGACAGGACCACGCCTTTGGTGCTGATGATTTCGGTCGATTGCGTGCAGCCAATCGGCCGGATGGCATCGGATTCGGCCAGATGGCGCATCGCGGTCGCACCATTCGGAAAGATCTGCAGCCGGGCTGCGATTTCGTTGGCTATGTCGAGCTGTTGCAGGACCTTTGCGACATGGATTCCCGCGGTTGACGCCTTGGTATCGGGAACGAAGATCGCATCCGCCGCGAGCAACGCTTCGCGCAACGCCGCGGCGTCGTTGACGGTCAGCTCTGGATCGCCGGCGCGGACGGCAACCGCGGTCTCGACCAGGCCAACGTCGGAGATCAAATCGCTGACGACAAGCTTCTCCCGCACCAGATCGGAAACCATGGCCGCCGTGAGCACCACAATGTCGGCCGGCGTGCCCTTGCGCAGTTTGTCGGCCATGGCGCCGACCGCGCCGAATTCCCCTTCGATATCGAAGCCGGTCAACGCCTTGAATTCCGGCGCCAGGCTTGCGATCAGGCCTTGCGCCGCTCCGCCGCTCAGAATCTTCAATGCGCTCATGACGTCAATTCCATTGCCGCGATCAGGCTGTCGCGCGTGATCGGCAGGTTGCGGACGCGCACGCCGAGCGCATCGAATACGGCATTGGCAATCGCCGCGGTGACCGGGCCGTGCGCGGCCTCTCCGGCGCCGACCGGCTCACTATCGGGCCGCTGGATAATCTCGACCTGCACCTCCGGTACCTCGCTGAACCGAAGGATCGGATACGCCGTCCAGCTGTTGCTGGTGATGCGCTGTCGGTCAAAGCGGACGCGCTCTTTCAACACCCAACTGGTGGCCTGGATCGCGCCGCCTTCGATCTGGTTGGTCACACCGTCCGGATTGATGGCTTCGCCGACATCGACCGCGATGGTGAGCCGTTTGACGCTGATGTCCTCGGCGCCCTCGACCTCGGCGACTACGGCACAATAGGCGCCGGTGTTCTTGTAGCGGGCAAATCCGAGACCGTAGCCGATGCCGGATTTCTTCTCCGGCTTCCAGTTCGCGCGGCTGGCGGCGGACTTGATCACATCCTGTGCCCGCGAATCCGACAGGTGCCGTAGCCGGAAAGCGACTGGATCCTCGCCGCGCTCAGTCGCCAACTCATCGAGAAAGCATTCGATCGCAAACACATTTCCCTGCGCGCCGAGTGTTCGCAGCGCCGAGGTGCGCACCGGCATGGTTGTGAGGCGATGGTTTTCGATGTGCCAGGACGGGAAATCATAGAGCGGGATGGAGTTGCGATCGCCGCCCCCGCCATTGGCCTGCGGCGGGTTAATCGAGACCATCCGTGGAAACGGAGTTGCGAGTTCGGTGGCCGCGAGCAGGGCGGGTTGCGCCGCGCGTCCGGGCCGTGCGGCGTGCCCGTTGCTCCAGATCGAATGGCGCCAGCCGACGATCTCGTTTTGCGCATCGAGATCGGCCTCGATCTCGATCGCCATCGCCGCGCCGAACGGCGCATGCGACATCTCGTCGGCGCGCGACCATTGCACGCGGACCGGCCGGTCCGCGGCCGCTTTCGCCAGCAGCACGGCATCGAGCGCGACATCGTCGGCGGCATTATGTCCGTAACAGCCGGCGCCCTCCATATGTTCGACCGTAATGTTCTCCAGGGGCAGTTTGAGCACCAGCGCGAGATCGGCGCGGAGAAGATAGACCCCCTGGCTGTGGGTCCAGACATGGACGCGATCACCGCTCCACTGCGCCATGGCGCAGGACGGCGCAATCGACGCATGGGCGACATAAGGGCGGGTGTACTGCTGCCGGATCGTGCGGTGCTTTTCGCCTGGTTGTGATGCCGTTCGCTTGTCGACGACGGTTGATTCCACCGGCTGGGCTTTCAACCATTCCGCCAGCTTGTCTTCGTCGGGCAGCGTTTCACCGGGCGACCAGATCGCGCGCTTGCGCAGCGCCTTGAGCGCGGTCTCCGCGCTATCTTCAGTTTCGCACACCACGCCTGCGAAATTTCCATCACGGACGACGGCGACGAGGCCGGGGACGGTGCGCGCACCGTCTACGGACAGTTCGACCAGTCTTGCGGCAGGCAACTCCGGTCTCAGCACCCGGCCGTGCAGCATGCGCGGCAACGCGGCATCGTGAATGAAACGCGGTTGCGCGAACACCTTGTCGGGGATGTCCACGCGCTGCATCGAATTTCCGGCCAGCCTGCGCTGCGTCGATGATTTAGCCAAGACGCCAGGCGTCGCGTCACGCGACAGCGGAACATCATCCGCGAGTTCCCAGTAGCTGGTGCGCACATTTCCGGGTCCCGATATCGTGCCGTCGTCGACCTCGAGCGCATCGATCCCGACGCCCAGCCGATCCGATGCGGCGGCGAGGAAGATATGCCGGACTTCGGCGCAGACCTGCCGGATGGCGCGGCCGGACTGCTGCACGGAGAGGCTGCCCGAGGTGACGCCCTCATTGGGACTGGCCGCCGTTGACGCGCGGACCATCCGCACGCGGCCGATATCGACATCGAGTTCGTCGGCGGCGATCTGCGCCAGTGCCGTCACGATGCCTTGCCCGATCTCGACCTTTCCCGGCGAGACCACCACCTGTCCTTCCGGCGAGAGGCGTATCCATGACGATAGCGCCGGGTTCGCCGCCAGGCTGACCGGCAATTTTGGCGCGGGCGGGAGCGCAGGGTTCGTCATGGCGCTTGCATTTCGCCTGCCGCGCGCAGCACCGCGCGCACCATCCGATTATGCGAACCGCAGCGGCAGAGATTGCGGTCGAGCGCCGCCTTTACATCCGCGCTGGCGGGTTTGGGGTTTTGCTTCAAGAGCGCGGCCGCGCTCATCAAGATGCCGGAAACGCAATAGCCGCACTGCAGCGCCTGCTCGGCGATGAAGGCACGCTGCAGCGGATGCGGATTTTCCGCGCTCCCGAGTCCTTCGATGGTAGTGACCTCCTTGTCCGCCACCGACCACAGCGGCGTGTCGCACGCCGCCACTGCGTGGTCGCCGATAATGACGTTGCAGGCGCCGCATTCATTGGCGCCGCAGCCGAAATGCGGGCCGGTCAAATGCAGGTGACCGCGCAGGATATCGAGCAGCGAACGATCGGGATCGGCATCGACATCAGTTTCGACGCCATTGAGGCGGAATCGAATACTCGGCATCGCGAACGGGACCTTGGTTCGGGTTTGACCTTGACCTATGGCTTGTCGCCGAATTTCTTGACGACCTCGGCCCATTTCACAATATCGCCGCGCAGATATTTGTCGAACTCTTCCGGCGTCATGGACATCGGAACCGCGCCCTGTTCGGTCCAGAGTTTGACGATGTCCGGCCGCTTGACCGCGGCGTTCACGGCCGCGTTCAACTTGTCAATGATCGGCTTGGGGGTTCCGGCGGGCGCCATCAAGCCGAGCCAGATCGTCGCTTCGTAGCCGGGAACGCCGGCCTCCTGGGCCGTCGGCACGTTCGGCAGCACGGTCGAGCGCGTCCTACCGGTCGTTGCAAGCGCGCGCACCTGATTTTCGCCGACATTGGGGGCCATCGCGGTGACCGCGTCGATCATCATTTGCACCTGTCCGCCGATGACGCCGCTGCGCGCCTCGCCGCTGTTGCGATAGGGAACGTGCACCACGTCGATGCCGGCCATGGTTTTGAACAGCTCGCCGGCCATGTGATATGGCGTGCCCTGGCCGGACGATGCATAGTTCAGCTTTCCCGGCTGCGATTTCGCCAGCGCGATGAATTCGGCCAGCGTCCTGGCCGCGACCTGCGGATGCACGACAATGACAAGATCGGAGTAGTTGACCGGCGCGATCGGCACGAGATCGCGCATCAACTCGTATTTACGTGTCGGCACCAGCGATTCATTCGCGGTCTGGGTATTCGACATCATCAATAGCGTATAGCCGTCCGGCGGCGACTTCGCGGCCTCGAGGGTGCCGATCACGCCGCCGGCGCCGGTCCGGTTCTCGACCACGAAGGGCTGAGCGAAATTCTCTTGCAGGACGTTGCCGAGCAGGCGGGCGGTGACGTCGGCCGGGCCTCCGGCGCCAAAGGGAACGATGATCTTGATCGGCCGCGTCGGATAATCCTGCGCGCTACATTGCGTTGCAACAAGACCTGGAGTCGCAAGAAGTGCTGCCGCCAACGCGAAGGCAAGCCTTGGGCCCGTCATCTCGATCTCCCGGATTTGACCTTGTTCTGTGCCAGGCCTTGCGACCAAGTCTGGTTGTCAACTCTAGCTGCAATCGGAATGCGCTGTCGACGATAGACTCGGCGCCCGCCGTAGGAATAAAAGATGATCCTTGGTGTACGGTATCTGGTCCAGAACATGCGGGTAGAGTGAACCAATGAAAACTCCCAAGCTGTCGCGCCGCAATGTGTTGAAGGGGACCGGCGCATTGCTCGCAGGCGCAGCGTTCTCCACCCGCGTCATGGCGGATGCTCCGCCAGCGGAACCGGTCACGCCGGCCCTGATCGAGGCGGCGAAGAAGGAAGGCCAGGTCAGCTACTACACCTCGACCGATCTGCCGGTCGCGGAGAAACTGGCCAAGGCATTCGAGGCGAAATACCCTGACATCAAGGTACGTGTTGAACGCACGGGCGCGGAGCGCGTGTTCCAGCGCATCGGCCAGGAATATTCCAGCAACATTCACGCCGTCGATGTGGTGAACTCGTCGGATGCGGCGCACTTCATCGTCTGGAAACGCGACGGCATCCTCGTGCCTTACGTGCCGGAAGATGTCGCGAAGTTCTACCCCGCGGAACACAAGGACGCCGATGGCCAGTTTGCCAGCTTCCGCGTCTGGCTCTCGATCATCGCCTACAATACCAACCTGGTGAAAGCCGAGGAGGCGCCAAAGAGTTTTGCCGATTTGCTCGATCCGAAATGGAAGGGCAAGATCGTCAAGGCGCATCCCGGTTACAGCGGCACCATCATGACCGCGACCTATCAGATGCAGCGCGATCTCGGCTGGACGTTTTTCGAACAGCTTGCCAAGCAGAACGTCATGCAGGTGCAATCCTCGGCCGATCCGCCGAAGAAGCTCGATCTTGGCGAACGCGCCGTGATGGCCGATGGCAACGAGTACAACATCTTCCAGATGAAGGAAGCCGGCCGTCCGGTCGAGCCGGTTTACGCCAGCGAAGGATCGCCGCTGATCATCGGGCCGAACGGAATCTTCAAGTCTTCGCCCAATCCGAACGCGGCGAAACTGTTTCAGGCGTTCTGCTTCAGCCGCGACGCCCAGCAGCTCATCATCGATGTCGGCGGCCTGCGCTCGGCGCATCCGCAGACCCAGGAGAAGGCCGGGCGCAAGCCATTCAAGGACATCAAGACCATGAAGGATGACGCCGCCGCGGTGGAAAAAGAGGGCGACGCGATCAAGGCGCGCTATACCAAACTGTTCCGCGTCTGATCGGCCGGCACTGGGACGATCATGACATCCGAACTGCCAAAAATATCCGTCGCCGAGACACTTGCCGACAAAATCGTCGCACTGAAGCCGGGCACGCTTCCGGAGGCGACGACGCGCAAGTGCGAGAATCTGCTGATCGACGTCGTCGGATTGTGTGTCACCGCGCGCAACCAGGATTACGTCGGGAGTGCGCTCGCAGGCTGGGACGATGACGGGCCGTGCACGGCGATCGGGCATCAACGCACTTTGAATGCCGCAGGCGCTGCCTTCGTCAACGGCACCGCGGCGCATGGCGAGGATTTCGACGATACCTTCGAGGGCGGGCCGGTGCATGCCGGGGCGGTGGTCGTGCCCGCGGTTCTGGCGGCTTGCGAAAAGCATAATCCCGATGGCCGCATGGCGCTGATCGGAATTGCGGTCGGCACCGAAGTGCTGTGCCGGCTGAGCCTGGTGGTGCCGAAGGCCGTGCACAAGGCCGGCTTTCACCCGACCGCTGTGTTCGGCGCGATGGGGGCCGCCGCCGGCGTCGGTGCCGCGCTCGGGCTCAATGCGAACCAGATTGTCGATGCGCTCGGCATCGCCGGCAGCATGGCCGGCGGCATCATCGAATATCTCGCAGAGGGCGCCTGGACCAAGCGCCTGCACGCAGGCTGGGCGGCACAATCCGGAATTCGGGCGGCGCTGCTGGCGCGGCAGGGCTTTGTCGGTCCACGCACCGTGTTCGAGGGCGTCCATGGGCTGTTCCATGGTTTTGCGCATACAACGGAAGGCGACTACGACGCCCTGATCGGTGACTTTGGCGCGCGCTGGGTGACGGATACGCTGGCATTCAAGCCTTATCCCTGCGGGACGATGGCGCAGCCTTATATCGATTGCGCGCGGCGACTCGCGGCATGGGGCGTGAAGCTTGAGGATATCGACGAGATCGCCTGCGAGGTGGCAGAGGGGACGGTGCACCGGCTGTGGGAACCGCTCGCCGACAAGCAGCGCCCGCGCAACGGCTATGCCGCCAAGTTCGCGGTGCCGTATCTCTTGGCGACGGGTTTTGTCCATGGCGGCGTCGGGCTCGGTGCGTTTACGGAAGGCGCCATCGGCGACCGCGACGTACTCGCGCTCGCCGCCAAGGTGAAATACGTCATCGACCCCGATAATCCCTATCCGAACAATTATACCGGCCATCTCCGCGCCGTCTTGAAGAACGGCAGCGTGATCGAGGAACGGCAGCCTCATCTGCGCGGCGGCGCGCAGGAGCCGCTGACGCGACAGGACGTGACGGATAAATTTTTGCTCAATGCGCAGCATGGCGGCTGGGACGCGTCGCAGAGTGATGCGGCGTTGAAGTTGATGGCGGGATTGTATCAAGCGAAGCTCGATCTATCGTCGCTGCGGACATAACCACCGCTGTCATGCTCCGCCAAAGCGGGGCATCCAGTAATCGCAGGACGATCGAGCGAGCCACGGATGTCGGTGTATACTGGATCGTCCGCTTTCATGGACGATGACGAGCGGAGAGCTAGGAAATGGCCGGCAGCAACGAACTCACCGGAAAAGTCGCCATCGTCACCGGCGCCGGCCGCAATATCGGCCGCGCGATTGCGCTGGCGCTGGCGAACGGCGGTGCGTCCATCCTTGTTAATGCGCGCAGCAACCGCGCTGAGGCGGAGGCCGTCGCGCGCGAGCTCGAGTCCTCCGGCGGCAAGGCGCTGGTCCATATCGGCGACGTCGCCGATGCCACCGCGGTGCAGGCGATGGCGGATATTGCCGTCAAGCATTTCGGCCGCATCGATATTCTCGTCAACAATGCGGCGCTGCGGCGAGAGAAATCGTTCGCCGAGATGAGCTACGCCGAGTGGCGCGAAATCATGGACGTCACGCTCGATGGCACGTTTCATTGCGTCAAAGCCTGCCTGCCTGCACTGCGCCAAAGCGGCGCGGGAACCATCGTCAATATCGGTGGCCTGAGCGCGCATACCGGCGCGAAGGACCGCGCCCATGTCGTGACCGCGAAAGCGGGAATCATCGGTTTCACCCGCGCGCTTGCCCACGACCTGGCCGCCGATGGCATCACCGTGAATTGCGTGGTGCCGGGGCTGATCGGCACGCCGCGCCCCAAGGACAAGCCGGAACCCGCGCATCATTTGACCCATCAGACCATCACTGGCGAACGCGGCAGGCCGGAAGACGTCGCGGCAATGGTGCGGTTCCTGTGCGGTCCGGGCGCGCGGTACATCAACGGACAGGCCATCCACACCAATGGTGGCGCCTATTTGGGCGCATAATGCATGGCTTTTGCGCGGTTTTTGCGGGCGCATTCCGGATAAAGCCACTCGGCTGTCAGGGTTTTTGATGGTACGAATCGAGCCATGAACCAGCACGCCAAGATCGACGCCAAGATCGACATCCGGCATTCCACCTGTCCGCACGATTGCCCGTCGGCCTGCGCCCTCGATATCGAGGTGATCGGCGGCCAGACCATCGGCCGGGTGCGTGGTTCCAAGCAGCAGACCTACACCGCCGGCGTGGTCTGCGCCAAGGTCGCGCGCTATGCCGAGCGCATCCATCACCCCGAACGGCTGATGCATCCGCTGCGCCGTACCGGCCCCAAAGGATCCGGTCAGTTCGCGCGGATCTCGTGGGACGACGCGCTGGACGAGATCGCGGACCGATTCAATACGGCCGAGCGCGAGTTCGGCGCCGAATCGGTGTGGCCGTATTACTATGCCGGCACCATGGGGCTGGTGATGCGCGACGGCATCAACCGCCTGGCGCATGTGAAGAAATATTCCCGCTACTATTCGACGATCTGCGCCAACGTCGCCCGTGTCGGTTTTGCGATCGGCACTGGCAAGATCGCCGGCGTCGATCCGCGCGAGATGGGCGTCTCCGACCTGATCGTGATCTGGGGCACCAACCCCGTGAACACCCAGGTCAACGTCATGACGCACGCGATGCGCGCCCGGAAGGAGCGCGGCGCCAAGATCGCGGCGGTCGATATCTACAACAACGACACCATGAAGCAGGCCGACATCAAGATCATCCTGCGGCCGGGTACCGACGGCGCCTTCGCATGCGGTGTCATGCACGTGCTGTTCCGCGAGGGCTTGGCGGACCGCGCCTATATGGATCGCTACACCGATTGTCCCGGTGAGCTCGAGGCGCATCTTTCGACCCGCACGCCGGAATGGGCTTCGTCGATTTGCGGCGTGCCGGTTACGGAGATCGAGGCTTTCGCGCGTCTGGTCGGCGAGACCAAGCGTTCGTTCTTCCGGCTCGGCTATGGTTTTACCCGCAGCCGCAATGGTGCTGCGCAGATGCACGCCGCGTCGTGCATTCCGGCCGTCACCGGCGCCTGGCAGCACGAAGGCGGCGGTGCGTTCTTCAACAATGCCGCGATCTGGAAGTTCGACGAATCCATCATCGAAGGTCACGACGCGATCGACCGCACCACGCGGGTGCTGGATCAATCCAAGATCGGGCGCATCCTGACCGGCGACGCCGAGGCACTTTGCGGCGGCGGTCCGGTCAAGGCGATGCTGATCCAGAACACCAATCCGATGGCGGTGGCTCCGGAGCAGACGCTGGTGCGCCAGGGCTTTGCGCGCGAAAACCTGTTTATGGCGGTGCACGAGCAGTTCATGACCGAGACCGCTGTCATGGCCGATATCGTACTGCCGGCGACGATGTTCATGGAACATGACGATCTCTATTACGGCGGTGGTCATCAGCATATCTCGGTCGGCGCCAAGCTGATCGAGCCGCCCGGCGAGTGCCGTTCCAACCACGACGTGCTGCAGGCGCTCGGCCGTCGCCTCAATGCGGTGCATCCCGGGTTCGAGATGACGCCGCGCGAACTGATCGACGCCACGCTGAAGAAGAGCGGCCACGGCGATATCGAAACCCTGCAGGCCGATCTGTGGCGCGACCTGCAGCCGGATTTCCGCACATCGCATTATCTCGATGGCTTCGCGCATGCGGACAAGAAGTTCCACTTCAAGGCGGACTGGGCGCATCCTCCTTTCGGCATCGCCGGCATGGGTCCTTGGGAGCAGATGCCCTCGCTGCCCGATCACTGGACCATCATCGAGGAGGCCGACGAGGCGCATCCGTTCCGGCTCGCCACCAGCCCGTCGCGGAGCTTCCTCAATTCCAGCTTCAACGAAACGCCGTCGTCGCAGGCGCGCGAAGGCGCGCCGAGCGTGATGATCCATCCGGCCGACGCCGCGTCGCTTGGGATCGCCGACGGCGACGCTGTCACGCTCGGCAATGTCAGGGGCGAAACCACGCTGACCGCAAAAATATTCGACGGTCTGCGCCGCGGCGTGTTGGTCGCGGAATCGATTCAGCCGAACAAGGCCCATATCGGGGGCCGTGGCATCAACACGCTGACCGGAGCCGAGGCGGTGGCGCCGATCGGCGGCGCGGCGTTCCATGACAACAAGGTCTGGATCAGGAGAGCCGCTTCGCCGGCGACCGGCGCGGCTTAAATCGTTGTTGCAGTCCGCCGCCATCCCGCCGTTAATGTCCGCCGGCTTTAGATCGGGCGAGCAGGAACCATGACCGACAATACCAGCGTGAACCATGAAAAGCGCGGGCAGGCGTTCTGGATCACCATCAACCGGCCGGACAAGCGCAACGCGCTCAATGGCGAGGTGATCGCCGGCATCGCCAAGGGCTATCGCGACGCGCATGACGACAAGGAGGTGCGCGTCATCGTGCTCACCGGCGCGGGCGACAAGGCGTTCTGCGCCGGCGCCGATCTGCAGAACAGCGGCGCCGCGTTTGCGATGGATTTTTCCAGGCCCAATGTCGACTACGCCGACCTGCTGCGGCTGTCGCAGAACGCAACCAAGCCTGCGATCGCGCGGATCAGTGGCGTTTGCATGGCCGGCGGCATGGGTCTGTTGTGCATGACCGACATGGCGGTCGCGGCCGACCATGTGATGTTCGGATTGCCCGAGGTGAAGGTTGGCGTGTTCCCGATGCAGGTGATGGCCCTCTTGCAGGGAATCGCGCCGCGCCGCCT
>WNGJ01003780.1_pt1 | contig 15668 bp, 12 predicted proteins | sample 5400611 | NCBI WGS metagenome assembly WNGJ01 (sample SAMN13153375, study PRJNA577476) | soil metagenome | isolation source: 40 cm soil or saprolite under Garry oak tree replicate 1 | place: USA:California | collected 2016-06-15
CCTTCGCTGCGCGCAGGCCTTTGGCCATCAGCTTGGCGTGATAGGCGTTGAGTTCCAAATAATGCTCGACAGCTTCATTCAGCAGGTAGCTGCGATCCCGATCCAAACTCTCAGCGAGGGCATCAAGAGTCTCGACTGCTCCGGACCGCATGCGGAAACTGATCGTTTTTAAGGTGCCCATAATGGCATATAATACGCGGTAACTTGCTGTATTGCGACCTCCTTGCCGGGTGCCGCAACCTTCGGGTTAAAGGCTCCGGGTTTTTGACTTTCTCCCGCCATTTCGCCGCCCGAGCACCGCAGAAACAAGAAAGAACTTGCCCGCATAACTTTCGGCGCCCAGTAGAGGTTAATGAACGATGCCGAAGATTCAGTGGACGAACCTTCCACCCGTCTCCGCCAGCACCTTCCTTCACCATTCCAGGCAAGAGAACAAACACCCTTCTTGTGTCTCCGAAGCCGAGTGCGGGATTTCAGCTCGATTCGCGCTTTATTACGTGGGATTTCGCATCTGGGTGACGGGGCGTCCAGTCTTTTGGCGGAAAGGCCACGTGCCAGAATATTGGATTGGGCAGCATGAACTCCACACCCACTTGAGGATGACCGCCCTGATGCCTGTCAATGTGTGCGACAACACACTCCAGAGCGGCTTTTGTCTGGATGTTCGACAGAGTGAGCCGCTGTCCTCTGTTCACTTGTGTCGACACCAGGATCAAACCACCATGGGCACTGATAGCCCGCGTGTGCGTCTCTTCTTCAAAAGGCAATCCAATACCGTTCTGCCCGGAGACTCGGACGGGGATGGTCATCAATACTCGCTGACTCCTTCTGCGGTTTGCCGCGAGCCAGGAGGTTTCGCGGGATTCCGCAAGCCACGTTTCAAGAGTCCGAAGCTGCTCCGGCTCAATAGCGGTAAACATCAGCCCCATGCCCTTGCCAGCGCGGGAGTAAACGACTCTTGTCCGGGCTTCAAACAATTGTGCCCCCTTTGTGATGCGTACGTCTGTGACCGTCCCTAAAGGGAGGGGGTTGTTCGTGTCCACATAGCAGCCTTGCTGACTCAAGTCACGGACGCGCGTTTCAATCCGCGCGCCGGTTTCAGCCACTCTTACCTCAACAGCGGCAATGAACTCGTAACGAGGATGAGTCCGGCGGTCGGCCCCGGCAAGCGCGACGGTAGGGCCAGCAGGCTTTTCCGCCTCACTGACGATGTGGGGAGAGCTTGCAAAGCCTTCCACCTCACCGGCGATGTTCGGAGAGCGCGCCAGCTGTTCCGCGTCACTGGAAACCCCTGAAGGGCTCGCCGGCTTTTCCTCGTTGCCGGCAATCTTGTGAGAATTTGCCGCCTTGGACCTTCGTTTGCGATTGCGGCGCTTCATAGCCATACAATTCTAGCGCAAATCATAAATACCCAGGCAATGGCCGTGAATCGATGACCCTGCCCGCCTCCGCTTCACCAGCCAAGGCGAATGGTGCAGGAAACGTTTTGGGCAGTACAATCAAAATGCAGCGAGCAGCAAACCACCTCTTAACTGCGTGTCTCATCGAAGGGACAACCCCACCCGAGCGACCGAGGGGAAATGAAGGCGCTCTCGCCCCCAGTTACGAGTAACGAATCGCCAGTCTATTCCTACTTTCAACTGTGAACCGTGGACTGCGAGCTTTTCCCTAGGTCCGGTAGCTTGCATTGATACGGACGTACTCGGCCGTGAAGTCGCAGGTCCAGTAGCGGGCCATGGCTTTGCCCGCGTGCAGATCCACAACCAGCGGAACGTGTTCGGCAAGAAGTTTGTTGCTGGCGGCGCGCTCGTTGAAATCGAGCGGCTGGCCACGCCGCAGCACGGGGATGCCCGCCATTTTGATATCCACGCGCGACGTGTCGAAGAAAATGCCGGAGCGCCCGGCGGCGGCGAAGATGCGGCCCCAGTTGGGGTCGCCGCCGGCGAAGGCCGTTTTGACGAGCGGAGATGTGGCGATCGTTTCCGCGATGCGGTGTGCGTCGGCTTCGTTCTTCGCGTTGCGCACTTCGATTTCGATGACGCGCTGTGCACCTTCGCCGTCAGCCACGATTTGCAGTGCGAGCGAGCGGCACACTTCTTCAAGCGCAGCAGCGAATGCTCGATGCGCCGATGTTCTCGTTTTGATGGGAGGAACGCCGGCTTCGCCGTTGGCGAGAACCACCAAAGTGTCGTTCGTCGAAGTGTCGCCATCCACGCTGATCGCGTTGAACGTCCGCTCGGTGACGTCCTGCAGCGTTTCTTGCAGGAGCGAAGGAGCAATCGCCGCATCCGTGGCGACAAACGCGAGCATCGTAGCCATGTTCGGATGGATCATCCCCGCGCCTTTGGCGCAGCCCACTAGATGAATTCTCTTGCCTGCCATCATAAACGAGGCGGCCGCGGTTTTTGGACGCGTGTCCGTGGTGCAGATCGCGAGCGACAATTCCGCGAACGAGCGGGCGGAAGGGCGGCGATGGCGCGCGATGACCGGCAGCGCGCGCAGAATTTTTTCAAGCGGCAGCGGGACGCCAATCACGCCTGTGGAGCAGACAAACAATTCCTGCGGCATGCAGCCGAGTCGTTTTGCGGCTTCGGCAACCGTGCGCTCGGCGGCGGCGTGGCCCGCAGCTCCGGTGGCGCAATTGGCGTTGCCGGCATTCACCACGACTGCACGCATGTGGCCCTTCGACGCGCGCAGGTGTTCTTTGGAAAGAAGCACCGGCGCGGCGACGACAAGATTTTGCGTGAAGACGGCGGCGGCCGAGGCCGGAACGTCGCTCGAAAGAATCGCGAGATCGAGCGCGCCGGTTTTCTTCAAGCCGCAGGCGGTCGCGGCGAAGCGAAACCCGCGCGGCAAGGAGGCTTCCGAAAGTGCGTGCTTTATCAACGGGACGTCCGTATGACTAGCACGACGCTCTCGGAAGGGACCTCCGATCCTCCGCAACCGCAGCGAGGGAGGATTGGTGTTTCGTTGCTTGGCTTGCGTTCATGGCTTGGCTCCTGTTTTGGTGGCTTTCTTGTTGAGACGTCCTTCCAAATCGGCAATGGCGGCGCGCACATTTTCGGGCGCGGTGCCGCCGGGAACTTTTTTCGCGGCAAGGGCTGCCTCCACGCTGAGGCTCTTTGCGAAATCGGCCTCAAACGCGGGCGAGATTTTTTTCAAAGTGTCGATCGGAAGCGCAGTCCATGAAACATGTTGCTCTTCGGCCTCGCGCAGCACTTTGCCGACGATATCGTGAGCCTGGCGGAACGGAATGCCTTTGTGCACGAGATAGTCCGCAGCTTCGGTGGCAAGCAGCGCTGGATTGGACGCCGAAGTTTTCAATCGGTCGGCGTTGAACTTCGTAGATGCGACGGCGCCCGCCGCAACTGCGAGCATGTCCGCGAGCTGATCGTGCGCGGTGAAGAGGGCTTCTTTGTCTTCCTGGAGATCACGCTGATAACTCGTCGGCAAGCCCTTCAGCGTCGTGAGCAAGCCGAGCAGCGCACCGGTGATACGCCCGGTCTTGCCGCGCATCAATTCCCAGGCGTCGGGATTTTTCTTCTGGGGCATCAGGCTGCTGCCGGTGGAGTATTCGTCGGGAAGAATGACGTAAGAAAATTCCTGCGACGCAAAGATGACAAAGTCTTCGGCGAGACGCGAGAGATGCGTCGCGATGCCGCTGAGCGCAAAGAGGTAATCAAGCGCAAAATCGCGGTCGCCGACGGCGTCAAGACTGTTTGCAGTGATGCGAGAAAAACCAAGTTCGCGCGCGAGGGCGTTGCGGTCGATCGCGAAGGAATTTCCGGCGAGCGCGCCCGAACCCATCGGACAGGCGTCCGCGCTTGCCGCGGCGTGTTGCAGGCGAGTGATGTCGCGGGTGAATGCTTCGGCATGCGCAAGGAGGAAATGCGAGAGCAAAATCGGCTGCGCGTGCTGCATGTGCGTCATGCCCGCCATGGGCACGCCGATGTTGGCTTTGGCCTGCTGCAAAAAAGCGCTGAGCAAGGCTTCAAGGCCGCGCTGAACTTCGGCGACGGCGTCGATGACGAACAACCGGAAATCGGTGGCCACCAATTCATTGCGGCTGCGGCCAGTATGCAGTTTCCAGCCGAGCGGCCCGAGTTCTTCGACGAGAGTTTTTTCGACGAAGTGGTGCACATCTTCGGCTTCAGCGCCGAATTTTTCGAGCCACCCGGTATCCGTCCTGGCCCGCCCGGAAATCTTATCGAGCGCCGCGAGCGTTTGCTTCACTTCCGTCGCGGTGAAAATGCCGATGGGCTCCAAAGCTCTAGCCCACGCACGATCAACGGCAATCTCGTAAGGCAAGAGACGGCGATCGAATGCAAACGAGCGTTGGAACGCGTCGAACCCTTCGTTCGGTGCGCGCTCGAAGCGTCCACCCCACAGCCGGTGGTCTTTGCGTTCGGTCATTGCAGTTCTCAGTCGTCGGTGATCAGTAGTCAGCTGGCCACGGAAAAATTGATATCGGCATGGTGCTGGCGCTATTTCACAATTTGCCCTCGGCCTTGGATTTGGGACGCACGGTAACGGGCAGCGCGAAAAGATTGATGAAGCCTTCGGCGTCCTTGGGGTTGTAGCGGCCCATGGTGAAGCTGGCGAGGTCGGCGCGGTAGAGCGAAAAGGGCGAAACGCGTTTCGTAACATTGAGCGTGGCCTTCCACAATTTCAGGCCGACGGCGCCGGTGACGCGCAGTTGCGCGACGTTGAAAAATCCGTCGAGCGCTTCGCGCAACGGCGCGAACCACAAACCGTAGTAGACCAGCTCGGCATAGCGCAGCGAGAGAGCCTGCTGGAAATGCGCGGTCTCGCGATCGATGGTGAGCCGCTCTAACTCCTGATGCGCCTTGACGAGGAGGGTTCCGCCAGGAGTTTCGTAAGCGCCGCGTGATTTCATTCCGACGAGGCGATTTTCGACGAGATCGCTGCGGCCGATGCCGTGTTTCGCGGCGATTTCGTTGAGGGTGTTGAGAAGATCGATGGGGCCGAGTTTCGAACCGTTGACGGAAACGGGCGTGCCGGATTCGAATCCGATTTCGACTTCCTCGGCTTTGTCCGGAGCTTTTTCCGGCGAAACGACCCACTGCCACATCGCTTCGTTTGGCGCGTTGGCAGGATCTTCGAGCTCGCCGCCTTCGTGGCTAAGGTGCCAGATGTTGCGATCGCGGCTGTAGATGTTTTTTTTGCTCTGCTCAACGGGAACGTTGTGCTTCTGCGCGTAGGCGATGGCATCTTCGCGGGAATCGATGTCCCATTCGCGCCAGGGCGCGATAATTTGCACGTTTGGCGCGATGGCTTTGTAAGCCAATTCGAAACGGACTTGGTCGTTGCCCTTGCCGGTGCACCCGTGAGAAAGGCCGTCGGCGCCGAGCTTCAGCGCAATTTCCGCCTGGCGCTTGGCGATGATGGGCCGGGCCATGGAAGTGCCGAGGAGATAGGTGTGCTCGTAGACGGCACCGGCGCGGAGAGTCGGCCAGATGTAGTCGCGGACAAATTCCTCGCGCAGATCTTCGATGTACGCTGAGGAAGCGCCGGTGGCGAGCGCTTTCTTGCGCGCGGCTTCCAGATCTTCCTGCTGGCCGACGTCGCCGATCACAGCGATGACTTCGCAGCCGTAGTTTTCCTTGAGCCACGGAATAATGATGGAGGTATCGAGTCCTCCGGAGTAGGCGAGCACAACTTTCTTAGGTTTGTTCAATTGCGCTTTCACAATTCCTCTCTTGCGTTTTGGTGTTGCCTGAACGGGGCGCAGGAATCCTGCGCCCCTACAGAGAAAATTCGATGCGAGGCGATAACTAGCATCGATAGATCAGAATAAAGTATGCAGGATGGCTTTCTGCACGTACATGCGGTTTTCGGATTGATCGAGGACGACCGATTGCGGGCCGTCGAGTACTTCCGAGGTGACTTCCAATCCGCGGTGAGCCGGAAGACAGTGCATAAAGACGGCGTCCGGCGCGGCAAGTGACATGAGTTCTGGATTCACCTGGTACGGCTGGAACACCGCGGCACGCACTTTCTCCTCGGCTTCAAAGCCCATGCTGGTCCACGAATCGGTGTAAACGGCTTGCGCGTCGCTCACCGCTTCGCGCGGATCGGTCATCAATTCGATCTTGGCCTTCGTTTCGCGGGCCACGCGCTTGCCATCGGCGACAACTTCAGGCAGGGGCGGGTATTCCGACGGCGTCGCGACGCGCAAGTGAACGCCCAGCCGCGCAGCGAGGTAGATCAGAGAATGGCAGACGTTGTTGCCGTCGCCGACGTATGCCAGCTTGAAACCGCGCAATGCGCCGAATTTCTCTTCCAGGGTAAAGAAATCGGCCAGCGCCTGGCAGGGATGAAACTTGTCGGAGAGCGCGTTGATCACGGGGATGCTGGCGTTCGCCGCCATTTCCTCGAGGACACGCTGATGGTAAACGCGAGCGACGATGCCCTGCACCCAGCGCTCGAGGTTGCGCGCCACGTCGGCGATGGACTCCCGCGCGCCGAGAGAGGCGGATGCCTGCGTGTGGTCGAGAAAAACGACGGAACCACCCATACTCTGGATGCCGACGTCGAAGGTGACCCGCGTGCGGAGCGAGGGTTTCTCAAAAATCAGCGCGATGAACTTGCCGTGGAGCGTGGAGGCGTAACGGCCCGGGCGGGCCTTGATATCCGCCGAGAGATGGAGCAATTCGCGCGTGTGCGCAGGGCTCCACTCCGCTCCGGTGAGGAGATCATTCGACAAAGAAACAGGTGCAACCAGAGTCGTGGTGGTCATTGTTTTCACCTTACCGCGGCAAGGGCAACGCTCTCAGGATTCGCGGACTTGCCGGAATCCGAGGCAGAGGCCTGCTTTGGAGTAGTCGCAAGAACGAGTTCAAAGAGCCCGAGAAATTCGCGTACCTGCGCGCGGGTGATGATGAAGGGCGGCAGGAGGCGCAACGTAAAATCGTGGGTGCAATTGATCAACAAACCGCGCCGCATGGCCTCGCTGACGAAAGGCGCGCCTTCGATGGAGAGTTCCACGCCGATCATCAGGCCTTCGCCGCGGATTTCGCGGATGAAGCCGAATTTGGCGGAAAGCTTCGTGAGGCCCTCGCGCAGCTCCGCGCCGAGCAAGCGGATATTTTCGAGGAGCTCTTCGTCCTGGACGATGTTGAGAAACTCGAGAGCAACGGCACAAGCCAGGGGGCCGCCGCCAAACGTGGTGCCATGCATCCCGGGAGAGACGCGAGAAGCAACATCCTCCGTGGTGAGAATGGCGCCGAGCGGAAGGCCGGCAGCGAGAGGCTTGGCGATCAAGACGATGTCCGGATTCGAAGAAAACTTCTGATAGGCGAAGTAGCGTCCCGTGCGGCCGAGTCCGCATTGAATCTCATCGGCGATCAAGAGAGCGCCGTGTTGCGAGGCGAGTGAGCGAGCGCGATTCCAGAAGACTTCGCTGACGGGATAGATCCCGCCTTCGCCCTGGATTGTTTCCAGCAGGATGCCGCAAACGGTATCGTCGAATTTCGCCTCAAGATCAGCGAGGTCGTTGAAACGCACGAACTCCGCTCCGGGGACGACGGGCGCGAAGGGCAACCGGTACTTTTCCGTGGAAGTAACGCTGATGGCGCCGAACGTGCGTCCATGAAAGGAATTCTCCAGCGCCAAAAAGCGGTGCTTCTTCGCGGTCGTTCCGGGAGCTTCGTCAGCTTTGCGCCCGAAGAGGCGCGCGAGCTTCATCGCTCCGTCAATGGCTTCGGTGCCGCTGTTCGAAAAAAAGACCCGGTCCATCCCCGACCATCCGGCGAGTTGGCGCGCGAGCGGGCCTTGGTAGGCGTTGTGATAGAGGTTCGAGAGGTGAATCGCGCGCGCGGCTTCACGACGAATCACCCGCACGATTCTCGGATGCACGTGACCGAGCGCATTCACGGCGATGCCGCCCAAGAAATCGAGATACTTCTTGCCAGTGGCGTCGTAGATGTAAGCGCCGCGGCCGTGGGTCATGACCACGGGCTGGCGCTTGTAGGTCGGCAGGAGGAACTTCTCGGCATCGAGCAGGCGCGTATCGGGTTTGGCCCTTTGCGCAGCCGAATGTTTGGGCTTGCGCACGGAACGCGACAGGGACTTCTTTTTGGACGAAGTGCCCATCATGCCGCCGAAAGAGCCGCTTGGGCGGCGGACAAAGGTACACGGAGAACGCGCGTTCCAGGGATCGAGGCCACTCCATCTTTGTTGGATGCTTCCGCCGCGTGCGACGCCAGCAACAAAGCGCCGGGCGAGGTCCCGCCGACGATGCGGACTTCACGGACGCCGCCTTCGATGGCACGCTTGGCGGCTTCCAGCTTGAGAACCATGCCGCCAGAAACGACGCGGGATTGGACCAGGCGCTCGATCTCCTCGCAGGTGACGACGGAGAGAACTCTCTCCCCGTTAAGGACGCCGGCGACATCCGTGAGATAGATCAACTGATCGGCGCTGAGATATTCCGCGCAGGCTGCGGCCATGTGGTCAGCATTGATATTGTAGAGTTCGTTGTCCGAGCCAATGCCGAGGCAAGGGGCAACAGGCACGAGGCCTTCGCGCCAGAGGGAGTCAATAAACCGGGCGTTCAATCCGGTGAGATAGCCCACGAAACCCAGGCTGCCCGCGACTTCGTTGTGGACCATGGGCTCCGCGACGAAACAGCGAGCGTCCGCGGCAGAGATGCCGATGGCGGGTTGGCCTTCCGCACAAATCGCCGCAGCCAACTTCTTATTCAGCAAACCGGCGAATACCATGACGGCCACATCGCGCGTTTCGCGGTCGGTGACGCGCAAGCCGGCAATGAACTTGCTTTCGATAGCCATGCGCTTGAGGGTGGCAGTGAAAAGGCGGCCGCCGCCATGCACGACGAGAATTTCATGGCCCTGCTGCGCGAGCGCCGCGACCTGATGCGCGAGAGAGCGCACCGTGGGGTCGTCTTCGAGTAATGCTCCTGCGAATTTGATTACGATTCTCATTGAAGTGAGGTCTGCTCCTCTATACCCAACATATGATTGAAATTCTGCACGGCCTGGCCGGCAGCGCCTTTTCCAAGATTGTCGAGGCACGAGACGATGACCAGGCGGCGTCCAGACTTGTCCAGCGCGAATCCGATGTCGCAAAAATTGGTATGCGCAACGTGCTGCAACTCCGGCAACGTGCCGGCGGCCCAGATGCGAACCATGGAACGGCTGGCGTAGAACTTGCGGTAGAGCGACTCGACGTCAGCGGCGGTTTGCGGCTCGCCGAGCGTGACGTAGATGGTGGAAAGAATGCCGCGCGCGAGGGGCAGCAGGTGCGTTGAGAAAACAACTTGCGACTCGCAGAGACCGGTGTGTTCCAGAATTTCCGGGGTGTGGCGGTGCGTGAAAAGGCTGTAGGCTTTGAAATTTTCATCTACTTCGACGAAGTGGAGATCGCGGCGAGGATCTTTGCCCGCGCCGCTGGCGCCGGACTTGCAATCGCAAACGACGCCGGCACCCGGAGCAAGCAAGCCTGCTCGCGTAAGAGGCCGCAGGGCAAGAATCACGCTGGTCGCATAACAGCCCGGGTTCGCAACCAAACGAGCCTTGGCAATTTCGCTCGAGTAGAGCTCAGGAATGCCGTAGACGGCTTCGGTAAGCCATTCGGCGTGGGGCGCGGCCAGGTTGTACCAGGAAGTAAAGGTTTCCGCTTGGCGAAAGCGGAATGCTCCGCTCAAATCAACGACGCGGAGACCCGCCTTGAGCAAAGCCGGCGCTAATTCCGCAGAAACGTCATGGGGAGTCGCAAGAAACGCGGCGCCAGCGCTGCTTGAAGTGATGGCGTCGATCGAAAGGGGCCGGAGCGGAGCTTCGCCCCGGCCGCGGAACTGGGGAAAAAGTTGGGCGAGGCATTTCGCGCCGTTCGTTTCGCGAACGAAGAAGACCGGCGGCTGAAGAGCGGGGTGGCGAAGAAGAAGCCGCGCCAGCTCGAGACCGGTGTAGCCGGTGACGCCTACAACCGCGACTTGGCGGGGATTTCTCATTTCACCAGGGCTTCGATCTTTTTCTGGAGGGACTCACGGGATTTCTTGTTGGGTGTGATGATCAGGACGGTATCGTCACCCGCAATGGTTCCGGCAATTTCCGGGAATTTAGCGCCATCGACGGCGGCAGCCAGGGGCTGTGCGCCGCTCGGAGGCGTTTTCAAAACGAGAAGATTTTCCGCGGGGCGGATATCGAGAAGAAATTCGCCGAGGGCGCGGGCGAGCGGGGGCAGAGACGCGGGCTCTTCGGGCAACGCGGTGGAGGACTTGTAGCCTTCGTGCGTCTTTATCAGCCGGAGTTCCTGGAGGTCGCGCGAAAGGGTGGCCTGAGTTACGCGGAGTTTTTGCGCGGCCAGCCCGCGGCGCAGCTCTTCCTGATTAGCAATCCGCTGACCGGAAACCAAGCGGAGGATCTGACCGTGACGAAATGTCTTGTGCGTGTTCATGGCGTATCGAGAGCCATTTGGTCCCTGTATTTTTATACACGTGACTGCATACTTCTGTCAATGAATTTCACAAACTTTTCCGGGCATGGCCACCATCCAATGTCGCGGGACGCGGGAGAGCGAGTCATGTAAGATTCGTACTACCCGCGCGATGCACACTGGATTTTCCACGCCGGGGATGTAACCTATCGTTCAGGGCCATCGGCCTTATGGGAACGTCTTGTCAAATTGCGGGATGTAAGAACGATACGCCACCGGCACTCGCCGAGCGGCGGTTCTGCGTCCTGCACTTCACACTTACGCTGGAGACCAGCTGCTCGGAGATGCGGCGGGAGACGGCGCTGGGCAACGCGCCGCAGGAACGACAGCGTGAAATCATGAAATTCATCACGGAGAACGGGGAATGCCTGGCGCGCGTAGCGACCAGCGGCCTGCACCTGACGGACGACCTGAAGGCGCGAATATTGAGCACTTTCCTTACGCTGATGAATCTGCGTGAAAACCTCGATCGTTCGAACATGCGCAGTTCGTTCGGACGTTCCGGCCACATTCGCTAAATTGCAAATTCCGAAGTGTAAGAGAAGTGCGAGGTCAGGCGCCAATGTACCTGGCGTAGAGTGAGCGCGCCACGGCAGGATCCTTGGTGCCCTTGAGGATGGCGCGGCCGTCGGCGAAGACGGTCATCTCGTAAGGCGCAATTCGGAAGCGAAGCAGAAAATCGTTCTGACGCACGTCGTCGACGAGAGGCTTCAAACGAAGTCCGAGAACGCCGAGGTCGAGAACTCGGGTGCGTTCATGAATCTGAACGGAATCGCGACCGCACATGGTGATGCGGGGCTGGGCTTCCCCTTCAAGATAGGTGAAATCGCGCCTGGCGCAAGCGCGGCATTCGGGATGGCGTGCCACGCCGATGGACTGCATGCGGCCGGTCCAGACATCGCAAGAAAGCAGGCGCCCATGAAGAGCCTCAGGGTGGCCGGAGAGAAGTTTTAAGGCTTCGGCGACTTCCAGCGAGGCGATCAGATTGACGATTGGCCCGAGGACACCGATGGTGTCGCAGGTCTCCTCGAGGCCCTGGGCGGCGCTGCCGGTTTCTAGGAGACAGGCAAGACACGCCGTCGCGCCGGGACGAATGGTCATGGTCAGGCCGTAACTAGCGACGCCCGCCGCGTAGATCCAGGGCCGGCTGGATTTCACGGCAACATCGTTGATCAAGAAGCGAGTTTCGAAATTGTCGGTGCCATCGAGGAGCAGATCGACGCCCCCGAGAAGAGCTTCGGCGTTGCGCGGGCTGAGATCGGCGACAACCCCGTCGACGGCCACGCCCGAATTGATCGAGCGCAGCTTGCGCTCCGCGGCGACGGCCTTTGGAAGAACGTTGAGAGCGTCGGACTCATCGAAGAGCGTCTGCCGCTGCAAGTTCGAGGGCTCAACGAAATCGCGGTCGATGATTCTTACGTAACCGATGCCGGCGCGAACGAGAAGATTGGCAGCAGCGGCGCCGATTGCGCCGCAGCCGACGATAGCCGCCCGGGAGGCGAGTAGCCGCTGCTGCCCTTCCGGGCCAATCCCAGCGAAAAGCATCTGGCGCGAGTATTTTTCCTGGAGAGAATCGTTCACGAAAGGCACGGCCCCGACAGGCACAGCGGACGCACCTGCCAAGTTCCATGATAGCGCCAAAGTGGACAGGGCAGGCAACGCCGCTGTGCTACCCTTCGTCTGAGCGAATGGAAACATGAAATCGGGCGTGGCCAATGGATTGCGAGGCATTTTCGCGCTTGCGCTTCTGACGGGAGGCGCGCCGACGCGCGCGCAGGCGCCGCCAGGCACTCCCGTGACTGGCGTTGAGAGGGAAGAACCGAAGATAGCGGCGATCCGCATCGTCAAAGAAGATGGCCAAGTTCTGTCCGACGCACCCTCCGGAATCGCCGTAGAAACCGGCAACGCGTTGGACCGAGGAAAAATCGCGGATAGTTTGCGGACGCTTTATCGGACGGGGGATTATGCCGATCTAAAAGCGGTTGTAACGCCGGTAGCGGATGGAGTGCGACTGGATTTCGTAGTGCGGGAGAATCTGTTTTTCAACCAGGTGCGCATCGAGGGTCTCACCGCGCCGCCCAGCGAGGCCTCGGCGGCGGCCGCGATGCAGCTCACTCTTGGGCAAACGTACCGCCAGGTTGCCGTCAACGAAGCGCTGGAGCGGTTGCGAGAGACGCTTCGTGAAGAGGGCTTGTATCAGGCAGAAGTCTCCGCGGAAACGGTTCGGCACGCGGAGACGCATCAGATGGACATTGTTGTACACGTAAAGCCCGGCCCCCGCGCACGCGTGGGAATCATCCAGTTGAAAAACGGCACGGAATATCGCGATGCCGAAATCCTCTCTCGATTGAAAATGAAAGCGGGCAGCCAGATCACGTCGGCCAGGCTGCAGCGCGGGACGGACCGCATCCGGAAATATCTGGTCAAGAAGGGGCACCTGAGCGGGCGAGCCGGAGTGCACCGCGACAACTATGATGCCGCGAAGAATACGATTCCTCTCGACCTGGATGTAACGGAAGGACCGCTTGTGAAGGTGACCTTGACGGGCGCGAAGTTTTCCAAAGGGGAGCTGAAAAAACTGATTCCGATCTATCAGGAAGGAGCCGTTGACACGGATCTCCTGGAAGAAGGGAAACGCAATGTTCGCGAGCGGCTCGAACGCCTGGGGTATTTCGACGCGGAAGTGAATTACACGACCGAAACGCGTGAGGTGAAATCGGATCATAACGCGGCGCGAGGCACGGAAGAGATCATTACGTACAGGGTCGAGCGGGGCGATCGCCACAAACTGCTGGGAATAGAAATCACGGGGAACAAGTACTTCGATACCGAATTGCTGCGAAGCCGATTGCAAATTTTCGGCGGCGCCTTCGGTACACCGGGACGCTTCAGCCGGAGGCTGGTCGATTCCGACGCGCAATCGATGCTCAGTCTTTATCAGGCGAACGGGTTTCTCGATGCCAAGGTCGAGCAACAGACCGAAGACAACTACAAGGGCAAAGAGGGCGATTTGCTTATCCGCTTCGTGGTTCAGGAAGGGAAGCAGACGCGCGTCGCTTCCCTCTCGATCGAGGGGAATCATGCCTTCAAGGAAGATGAGCTTCTCGGCGTTATCGGTTCGACTCCGGGGCAGCCGTATTCCGATTTCGGTGTAACGACCGACCGGGATAACATTCTGGCGCTTTATTTTAATGAAGGATTTCCCGAGGCGAGCTTTTCGGCAACGGCGGAACGCGTCTCCGCCAGTCCGGCGGCACAGCAAGCGGACGCCGGGGGGAGCGCCACTTCCTCACAGGAAAATGTAAAAAAAGAGGAGAAGGAAAAAGAGTCCAAGCCGGCGATTGAGCAGGCCGAGGCGGTTCGGCTCGTGTACCACATCCAGGAAGGTCCGCAAACGCGAGTGCGGCGCGTTCTAATCGGCGGCTACGAGCACACCCGACTAGGAGTGATCCATCGAGAGGTGCACATCAGAGTCAAGGAACCGCTCCGGGAAGGGGACGTCGTGGAATCGCAAAGGCGTCTGTACAACCTCGGGGTCTTCAATCGCGTCACGATCGAACCGCAGAATCCGAGCGGAGCGGATCCGGAGAAGGACATCGCAATTCTCGTTGAGGAAGCCAAACGCTACACAGTGGCCTACGGCGGGGGATTCGAAGTGCAGAGGCTCGCCAGCACGACGAGCCCGACGGGGGCACAGATCCAGGCCGCCCCTCGCGGAATTCTTGAAGTCAGCAAGCTGAATCTTACCGGGCGCGGGGACTCGCTGTCGTTCAAACTGCGTGGCAGCACCTTGCAGGGGCGGGCTTTGCTGGGGTATTCGGCGCCGAATACCTTTGCTAATCCACACTTGAGCTTTCAGGCGACCGTGTTTGCGGAAAAAACGCGCGACATCAATACGTTTACGGAAGAGCGCTACGAGGGTTCGGTGCAATTGACCGATCAAGTCACGCCGCTGACGACGGCGCTCTTTCGCTATACCTTCCGCCGGGTTCTCGTCACCAATCTCAATATCCTGAGCGAGGAAATTCCGCTCTTCAACCAGCCGACACTGGTTTCACAATTCGGAGTGACCTGGTTCCGCGATTCGCGCGACAATCCCGCCGACGCTTCGAAGGGCAGTTTTAACAGCGCCGACTTCAGCGACGCCGATACTCACTTTGGTTCCAGCGCCAGCTTCCTGCGGTTTTTCTTTCAAAATTCCACGTACTACCCGATCAAGCGCCGATTCAGTTTCGCGCGTTCCACGCGATTGGGCATCCTGGTACCTTATCGCGACACGGTTTCCCTAAGTTTCCCGGCGCCCGCCCCGGGGCAGTGCCTCCCCGGTACGGCGCCTCCAGGAGCAACCCCAACGATCATTCCCCTACCGGAGCGTTTCTTTGCGGGCGGCGGGACGTCGCTGCGCGGGTTCGCGCTTAATCAAGCGGGACCGCGCGATGCGTGCACGGGTTTCCCGGTCGGTGGCCAGGCTATCCTCGTGCTCAACCAAGAATTCCGTTTCCCGATGCGCTTGCCGTTCATTGGGACGTCGCTTGGCGGCGCCATTTTCTATGACGGTGGCAACGTGTACAGCCGGCTGAGCCGGATCTCTTTCCGGGCGATGCTGCCGGCGCCCACATTCTCGCTGCAAAATCCGGCACTACCTGCGGGACCAACGAACGTGCCCGTGTGCGCCACAAACTGCACGAACGAACTCAATTACTTTGCTCACACCATCGGTTTGGGCGTGAGATATAAGACCCCGGTGGGTCCGATTCGCGTTGATTTCGGCTATCAACTCAATCGCCCATCGTTTGTTATTCCGATACAGTGTCCAAGCAATGCCACGAATTGCCAGGTTGGCTCGCTGGGCCAGCAAAGCACACGACTCCCCGGCTTTCAAATCTTTTTCAATCTGGGGGCGAGCTTCTAGTGCGCGGGCTGGCGAGTGGGGTTCTTCTGGTCTCGCTGCTGATGGCGAATGCGGGGGGATTGCCGGCATCGCAGGAGATCGTGGACCGCATTGCCGCGCGAGTTGAGAACGACATCATCCTATTGAGCGACATCCGGATGCTCAGCCGGTACCAGGAATTCCTTGACGGAAAATCGGAAACCGATGCCCAGATTCTCGACCGGTTGATCGATCAGTGGATGGTGCGAACTGAGGCAGACGTATCGCGTTTCCCGCACCCTTCCGAAGCCGAGATTGA
>WNGJ01003783.1_pt1 | contig 15666 bp, 12 predicted proteins | sample 5400611 | NCBI WGS metagenome assembly WNGJ01 (sample SAMN13153375, study PRJNA577476) | soil metagenome | isolation source: 40 cm soil or saprolite under Garry oak tree replicate 1 | place: USA:California | collected 2016-06-15
CGCTATCCGCGACGTGGACAGCCGTAACGTCCGACGATATCGCGCGGGCGAACCCCAGCGCGCGAAGCGCCGCTCGATCGAGGCGCGCGACCGGCACGATCACTTGCGGCACCGCCATGTGCCGCACGAGATCGGGCGACGGCAGCACGGCCGCGTCGTCGGCGACCTCTGCATCCTCCTGCGTGGCCAGGCGTCCAGCGTGCGGCGCGACTGCTCAACGCCGGGTCATCGGAATGGGCCGCGCGCTCAAAGTTCGCTCAACACGCGGCGTCGCGGCGGGGTCAGGCCTCCTCGGTCAGAAGGCGATAGCCGACGCCAGGCTCGGTCGCGATGTAGCGCGGCTTCTGTGGATCCTGTTCGAGCTTCTTGCGCAGACGCGCTACGTAGACATGCAGGTAGTGGTCTTCGTCGCCGTATTCCGGTCCCCAGACCTCCTGAAGCAACATCGAGTCGGTCACGACCCGGTCGGCATGGCGCACGAGCGCCGTCAGCAGCGCGTACTCCGTGGGGGTGAGATGCAGCTCCTCGCCATCGACCGTGACGCGGCGGTGCTCGATGTCGACGGTGAGGCCGCGCGTGCGGAACACGGGCTCGTCGGTCCCCGACCGGAGCGTGTGCCGTAGGGCGACGCGGATCCGCGCCAGGAGCTCCTCGACGCCGAACGGCTTCGTCAGATAGTCGTCGGCTCCGAGGTCGAGGGCTCGCACCTTGTCCCGTTCCGCGCCACGAGCCGACAGCACGATGATCGGCGCCCGCCCTCGGCCGCGGAGCGTGCGGATCAGATCGAGACCATCCAGGTCGGGCAGGCCGAGGTCGAGCAGGATGAGGTCCGGATGCGATTCGGCGCGTTCGAGCGCTTCGCTCCCGGATACGGCGACCTCGACGCGAAAGCCTCGGCTTCCCAGGTTCGCGCGGACGGCTCGGACGATCGCCGGCTCGTCATCGACCAGCAAGATGCGCGCTCCCGAGGCCGGACTCACGGCATCGCGACGGCCGCAGGCGTTCTCGCGGGTTGTTCGATCGGCAATGTGAAGCGGAACACCGCGCCGCCCTTCCCGCCGTTGACGACCGAGATGCGACCACCATGCGCCTCGACGAGACCGCGCGCGACGGCAAGTCCGAGGCCGGTGCCGCGGGGCGTTCCGCCGGATGGCCCGCGGAAGAATGGCTCGAAGACGCGACCCAGAGCATCGCTCGGTACGCCCGGTCCGTCGTCCGACACTTCGACGACCACCTCCGGACCCGCGATGTGTGCGCTGATCACGATCGCGGTCCCGCCAGGGGTGTGGCGTGCGGCATTCTCGATCAGGTTCGAGAGGACCTGGTCGATCTCGACATAGTCGAGCGAGACCGGCGGCAGGTCTTCCGGCACACGGACTTCGACCGGGTGGTCCTGCGTGAGCGGTCGCAGGCGTCCGACGACGTCGTCGATCAGCGCGGCGAGGTCGTACCAGCTCCGTTCGGGATGCAGCGTGCCGGACTCCATCCGGGAGAGGTCGAGCAGATTGCTGACGATCCGGCTGAGCCGACGGGCCTCGGTCTCGATGTCCGACAGGAAGCTCTCGCGCTCGGCATCGGTCCACTGCACGTCGGTCTGCCGAAGGCTGCCGGCGGAGGCGACGATCGAGGCGAGCGGCGTGCGTAGGTCGTGTGACACGGCGCCGAGCAGCGCGTTCTTCAGCTCGTCCGTCCGCCGCAGGATCTCCGCCTCCGTCGCGCGCCGACGCAGTCGCGAGCGCTCGATCGCGCCCGCGAGCTGTGTCGCGACCGAGGTGAGGATGCGGTCGTCCGCCGCCCCAGGCCGACGCGACGCGCGGACGATCGCAAGCGTTCCGATCCGCCGTCCGCCTGCCTGTAGCGGCACCGCGTGGACGCGGTCATCGCGCGGTGCGCTGCCTGGGCCGTGCGGGTTCATCACGCGGATCCAACGCGCCCCGGAGCCCGTTGCGGAGCGAGGGGAGGGGATCCACGCGGCGAGGGAGCCGATGTCGGCCGCGGCGATCGCAGAGGTGTCGCCCGCGATCGTCCGCTGTGGGAGACCATCGCCTTCGAGCTCGACCATCACGCCGGCCACGCCGAGGCCTTCGCGGAGGCGCTCGGTCACCGACGCGAGCGCGGTCTCGAGATCGGGCTCGCCGAGAAGGCGGGCGACCTCGAACATCAGCGTGGCGTCACGAGCGCGTTCCGCGGCCTCGCGCGCACGGTCACGCTCGTCCGAGGCGAGCTGACTGGTGATCACCGCGGTGACGAGGAACAGCAGGAGCGCGAACCACTCTTTGGGATCGCCCACGCTGAGCGTGTGGGTCGGCTCGACGAAGAACCAGTTGAACGCGAGGAACGCTGCGATCGACGCCGCGATCGCCGGGCCGCGGCCGAGTCGGGTGGCGGCACCGAGCACCGCCAGGAGGTAGAGCATCGAGATATTCGCCACCTGCGCGCGGGCTTCGATGACGCCGATGACGGCACTGACCAGCGCGACTGCGGCGAGCGCGGCCGCGTATCCACGAAGTGGAGCGAGACGCCCCATCGGAGCGAGCATACGCGGCGCTAGCGCGCGAGCGTGGCCTCCTCGACGCCCGGCATCGCGAGCCCGGACGCGACGCTGGTGAAGACCGCCGCGTCGCGGACGCGCGCGTTCGGGAAACGTCGCGCCAGCACCGCGCGGAAGGCGGGGATCGCGCTCGATCCGCCGGTGGTCACGACCTCGGCGAGGTCGGCCGAGCTCACGGTCGCTCGCACGAGGACATCGGTGATCAGCGCGTCGGTCTCCGTCAGTAGGTTGTCGATGAGCCGCTCGAAGCGTCCGCGAGTCAGGCGCGCGTCGACATCGACCGCGGCGTGGTGATACGAGAGGATCGCTGCCGGCGCGGTCGAGAGCGCGCACTTGGTGATGTCGGCGGTCATGAAGATCTCGTAGCCGAGCTGCAGCTCGATCGCGCTGCGCAGCGCGGCGAGCTCGCGCTTTGGAGCGCCCTGGCGAACGAGATCGTCGAGCGCCTCCAGCAGCGGCTTCTCGTTCAGCGCCGAGAGCGCGTGCCAGTCGTGCAGCGCGTTCACGATGAACGCCGGCAGCCGTAGTCGCTTCGGGCCCCACGTCGCGCGCGAGCCGAGCTGTGGCGCGACGACGTCGTCGATGAGACGCTCGGTGCAGCGGTCGCCGCCGATGTTGCGGCCTGCGGTCGCGAGCACATCCAGCCTCATTCCCTCGCGGCGCACGACCGCGAGGTCCAGCGTGCCTCCGCCGAAGTCGAAGACGAGCGTGAGTCCGGGCGTGACCTCGGCTGCGTGAGCCGCGCCGACAGGCTCGAACGCGAAACGCACTTCGCCGAACCCGGCGAGCTCGGCCGCCCGCCGCATGCGCGACACCGCGCGTGCTTCGGCCGCGGCACCGCCCACGTACTCGACGGGCCGGCCGATCGTGATCTCGGCCGGCATCTCGCCGACGAGCTCGCGCACGCGCTCTCGTACGTGAGCGAGGACCACCGCGATGAGGTCCTCCAGCCCGCGCGCTTCGCCGAAGACGTTGGTGCTCACGTCGAGCGGGTCACCGAGGAATGTCTTCAGCGCCTGGAACAGCCGGCCTGGCGACGACGTGTCGGTGTAGATCATCGCCTCGACGGTCTTCTGACGCGGATTGGACGACTCCAGGCGGATGCCGAGCGGCTTGAACTCGCGCGTGACCGGCCCGCGCTGGCGGTTGTCCGCGAGGTACGCCTCGATCGCGGGCCGCCCGACGAGGCTGGAGCCGTCGCGGCGGACGTAGAGGACCGTCGGCATCGCCGCGCCAGCGAGCGGGTCGATCGGGAGCACGGTGGAGCGCTCGCCGTCCCAAACGGCGACGGACGTGTTGGACGTCCCGAAGTCGAGGCCGAAGCGCACGGGCCGCGATTGTCGCATCGCCTGTCGCCTCCGGCTCATCGCAGCGTCGAGGCCGCCGGTCGTGTCACCGCCGGCGACCTCGCTGCGACGCGTTGGCTTAGCGCGCGGCCAGACCCGCCGCGCCCGTGGGAATGTTCGCGCCGGCCAGGCGCATGAGGTGTCCATCCGCCGTGACGTGGAATGCGCTGATGGTCCTCGTGCCGCCGTCGACCGTGTACAGGAACTGGCTGTTGCGGCTGAGCGCCATGTCCGTGGTATGCGCTGCCGTGCTGTGCGCGGCCTGCGCGGCCACGAGCGTCAGGCTCCCGTCTTGATCGATCGCGAAGCTGGAGATCGAGTCGCTCGCGGCGTTGGCCGTGAACGCGTAGCGGCCATTGCCGGTGACGACGAGCCAGCACGCAGCTGCCTGCGTCGTTGGTGCCGACGCGGTCACCGTGGTGAGCGTGCCGTTCGCCGCGAGCTGATATGACGACGCGGCGCTGAGGCCCGCCGGAGCGCCGGCCGCCTCCGAGACGAAGAGCTCATCGCGCAGACCGAAGGCGAAGCCGAAAGGCGTTGAGCCCGCTGACGGGTAGCTCGTCGGCGCGCCGGCGACGCCGCCTGCTCCGACGATGAAGGTCTCGAGCGTGCTGGTCCCCTTGTCGGTCACAACGAGCGCGTTGCCTGAGGGCGCGAACTGGACCTGCGCCGGGGCGCTGCCGAGCAGGGTCTGGGTCGATCCCGCGACCGGTGTGAGCGCGCCGTTCACCGACGAGAACCCCGAGATGGTCCGCGTGCCGGCGTTGAGCACATACACGAGGCCGCCGTTCGCGGTGATGCTGATCGGCTGCGTGCCGCCCGAGGCGACGCGGTCGGTCAGGGTCAGAGCATCACCTTCGATCGCGAAGGCCGAGACGTCATTGCTGCCGGCATTGACGGCGTAGAGCCAGGCGCCGTTGTCGCTCACGGTCACAGCGCCCTGCGAGCCGAGGCCGGACCCGCTGCCGAGGCCGCCGGTCGGATACGTCCCGCTCCAAGAGAGCGCGCCGGATGCCGAGCGCGCGTAGGCAAGGATCGCGTTCCCGGACGCCGCATTCGTTTCGGTGTAGACGTTGCCCGCGCTACCGCTTGCCGCGGCTGCGGGTGCGGTCGCAATTCCGCCGAAGATCAGCGCGGCAAGCGCCGCGTAGGCGAGGATGCGTGTGAGGATGCGCGCCATGGTGGTCCTCCCATTTCGTTTCGCCTCCGTTGCAGGCGTGCAACGCATCCTCCGGCACGAACGTGACAGTGCGATGACGCTCGTACGCGGTCGCGCGCCGTCGTGTCATCTGAACGTCATCGAACGCTGTCACCGTGCGAACATGCTGGGCATGGCGAATGCGGCGGCGCGCGCGCCGATCCTCGTGGTCGACGATGACCCGAAGATCCTCGAGCTCGTCCGCGTGTACCTCGAGCGCGAGGGCTTGTCCGTCATCACGGCGTCAGACGGGATCGCTGCCCTTGCCGCGATCCGAGAGCGCGCGCCTCGCGCCGTCGTCCTGGATCTGATGCTGCCCGGCCTCGACGGTCTCGCGGTGATACGCGCGGCCCGCGCCGATTCGCGCGTGCCGATCCTCGTGCTCTCCGCCCGCGGCGCAACGGCGGACCGCATCTCTGGCATCGCGACCGGTGCGGATGACTACCTGCCCAAGCCGTTCTCACCCGCGGAGCTCGTCGTCCGCCTCAAGGCCCTCCTGCGACGGTCGACGCCGACCGACGGTCCGAGCGGCCGGCTCGCCCTCGCTGACCTGGTCATCGACCCGGACCGGCATCAGGTCGTCCGCGGAGAGGAGCGCATGACCCTCACCCATTCGGAGCTCGCCTTGTTGCTCGCGCTCGTCAGGGCGCGCGGACGGATCGTGACTCGCGAAGCCCTGCTCGATTCGCTGTATGGCAAGAGCGAGGCGGAGGTGATGGACCGCACGGTCGACGTTTACATCCGAAGGCTGCGCGAGAAGCTGGGGGACGATCCCGACAGACCTCGATACATCGCCACGGCGCGACGTGCCGGGTACCGCGCGCTCATCGACGAATGAGAGGTATGGCCGGACAGATCGCGCTCGCGGTGCTCGTCGTAGCCGCGACGGTCGCCGTCGTGCTCGCCGTCGGCACGCTCGGCTTTGCCAGTCGCTCTTTCGCGCAGCTGATGGTCGACCACGGCGAGACGCTCGCGAGCGCGCAGGCGATGTTCGCCGACGGTGTCGTGCGGTTCTTCGTCGGGGCGCTCGTGGTGGCTGCGATCGGAAGCGTCGTTCTCGCGGCCGCTCTTGGACGTCGCGTCGCGGCCCCGTTACGAGAGATGAGCGGCGCCGCCCGGCTCGTCGCCTCAGGTGACTACGCGGTGCGCGTCGAGCGTCGGGGTCCCGACGAGATCCGTTCGCTGGCGGAGTCCTTCAACGAGATGGCAAGGCAGATCGGCGAACAGGAGCGCATGCGTCGCGAATTTGTCTCCAACGCCGCGCACGAGCTCCGCACGCCACTCACGAACTTGCAGGGATACCTCGAGGCGCTCCGCGATGGCGTCCTGACCGCCGACCGCGCTACGTTCGTGTCGCTTCACGAAGAGGTCGACCGCCTCGTTCGACTATCACGCGCGCTTGACGCCTTGGCCGAGGGCGACACCGAAGCGCGGGCGACCGAAGCGATCCACGAGATCGACCTACGCGAGGCGATCGCGTCGGCGGTCGAGCTGCACTCCGCGGCGCTCGAGCGCCGTGCCTTGCACGTCGACCTGGATCTCCCGCCGACCCTTCGCGGCCGCGCCGACCCCGATCATCTCGACCAGGTGCTTGCGAATCTCTTGCAGAACGCGGTGCGATACACGCCGGAGGGCGGGCGCGTCAGCGTCGCGGCCGAGCAGCGCAGCTTCGACGTCCTCGTGAGCATCACGAACACGGGGGGTGGCATTCCGCCCGAGGATCTCGCTCATGTCTTCGAGCGCTTCTATCGCGTCGACAAGTCCCGCGACCGGTCGAGCGGCGGTGCCGGCATCGGTCTGGCGATCGTGAAGTCCCTCGTTGAGCTCGGAGGCGGCCGCGTTGGGGCCGAATCTTCTCCCGGGCAGACGCGGTTCTGGTTCAGCTTGCCGGCCGCCTGAGCGCCGGGCCGATGCGGCATCCAGCCGACTGAGCGCAGGCAGATTCGGCATCTAGACCGGCTGAGCGCAGGGCTGACCCTCATCCAGCCGCGGATGCTCGTATCCAGGACCTGTTCTTTAGGGTGCTCGGCCAGACGCGAACGTGGTAAGAACCTTGACAGCATTGTTGGTAGGCTTTATACAAAGTGCAATGGCAGGTGGTCACCGACCCGTCTACGTCATTTCCATCGCGGCGGGCCTGGCAGGCTGCCACCCGCGCACGCTGCGGATCTACGAGGAGGAAGGCCTCCTCGAACCGGTCAGGACCGAGACGAACATCCGTCTCTATTCGGACGACGATCTTCAGCGCGTGCGCGTGATCCGGTACCTGACCCAGGTGCGTGGTGTGAACCTCGCCGGCGTGAAGCTCCTTCTTCACATGCGGGACGCCAACGATCTGATGGAGGACCTCGTGAGGGAACTCGCGGAGCTCGGAGCGGATGACGAGGACGAAGGCGCGGGGGCGGACGCTGCCGGAGAAGCACCGAAGCGCGATCGAAACGAAGGCGCGCGCTTCTGAAGTAGTAGCAACACGAACGTGAGACGTGCGGCCGGGCGGAATGGTGCACCCGGCCACGCCGTTCTGATAGCGAACACACATCAGTGGGGCGACACCCGAGTCGCGAAAAGAAACAGAGGACCAAGATGACGGACGAAACGAAGACGACCACTCCGGAGGGCGCGTACCCGAACGATCTACCGGTGGTACCGCTGCGCGAGGCGGTCGTGTTTCCCAAGCTGGTCGTGCCGCTCGGCGTCGGTCGTGAGAAGTCCGTCGCCGCGATCAACGCCGCGATGGCCGAGGAGCGGCACCTTATCGTGCTCGTCGCGCAGCGCGACGCCGAGATCGACGACGTGCAGCCCGAGCAGATCTACAACGTGGGCACGGTCGCCGAGATCGTGCGCCTGCTCCGGATCCCGGACGGCAGCGCGCAGATCATCGTGCAGGGCGCGCAGCGCGTGAAGATCACCGGCTATCAGCCGGAGTCGCGCTTCTTCCGCGTCACGTTCGAGCCGATCGACGAGGAGCTCGGTGACCCGGTCGAGCGCGAGGCGCAGCTCCGCAACGTGAAGGCGCTCTTCGAACGCTACGTCGACAACGGCGGATCGATCCTGCCGGAGCTCGCGATGACCGCGAAGAACACCGACGACCCGGCGCACTTCTCGGACCTCGTCGCCTCCAGCCCGGACCTCACGCTGGAGCAGCGCCAGCACTTGCTCGAGACACGCAATGTGATCGAGCGGCTGCGGTTCCTCGGCGTGTTCCTCGCGAAGCAGAACGAGATCCTGGAGCTGAAGCAGAAGATCCAGAGCGAGGTCCAGCAGACGCTCGACAAGACGCAGCGCGAATACATCCTGCGCGAGCAGATGAAGGCGATCCAGAAGGAGCTCGGCGACGACGACCAGGGCTCCGAAGTGCGCGAGCTGCGCGAGAAGATCGAAGCGGCCGGCATGCCCGATCCGGTGAAGGAGAAGGCGCTCAAGGAGCTCGGCCGTCTGGAGAAGATCCCGCAGGCGTCGCCCGAGACGGGCGTCATCCGCACCTACGTCGACTGGCTCGTGTCGCTGCCCTGGAAAGTGGCCGCGAACGACGACTGGGACATCGCGCAGGCCGCGAAGATCCTGGACGAGGACCACTACGGCCTTCCGAAGGTGAAGGACCGGATCATCGAGTACATGGCGGTGCGCAAGCTCTCGCAGAACTTGCGCGCACCGATCCTGTGCTTCGTGGGCCCGCCCGGCGTGGGGAAGACGAGTCTCGGGAAGTCGATCGCGCGCGCGATGGGCCGCAAGTTCATCCGCATGTCGCTCGGCGGCATCCGTGACGAGGCGGAGATCCGCGGGCACCGGCGCACCTACGTTGGCGCGCTCCCCGGTCGGATCCTGCAGAACATGAAGACCGCCGGCGAAGTCAACCCCGTGTTCATGCTCGACGAGATCGACAAGGTCGGCGCGGACTTCCGCGGCGATCCGAGCTCGGCGCTGCTCGAGGTGCTCGACCCCGAGCAGAACAACACCTTCTCGGATCACTACCTCGAGGTGCCGTACGACCTGTCGAAGGTCATCTTCATCACGACGGCGAACATCGAGGACACGATCATCGCGCCGCTTCGCGACCGCATGGAGATCATCCGCCTCCCCGGGTACACCGAGGAAGAGAAGCTCCACATCGCGACCGGCTATCTCGTGCCGCGCCAGCTGAAGCAGCACGGTCTCGAGGACGGCCGCCTCGTGATCAACGACGAGGTGCTCCGCGAGCTCGTCCGCCGGTACACGCGCGAAGCCGGGGTCCGCAACCTCGAGCGGGAGATCGGAACGATGTGCCGCAAGGTCGCGCGCGCCATCGCCGAGGGCAAGACCGACAAGGTCGAGATCACGCTCGAGAAGGTCGCCGAGTATCTCGGTCCGCAGCGCTTCGACTACGGCCTCGCCGAGGAGGAGGATCAGGTCGGAGCCGCCACCGGCGTCTCGGTGTCCGAGGCGGGCGGCGACGTGCTCACCGTCGAGGCGACGGTCATCGATGGCAAGGACGAGGACTTCACGCTCACCGGCCAGATCGGCAAGGTGATGGAGGAGTCGGCGCGCGCCGCGCTCTCGTACGTGCGAGCGCACGAGCGTGACTTCGGGATCCCGAAGGGATTCTTCGAAGACCACGCCATGCACATCCATGTCCCCGCGGGCGCCATCCCGAAGGATGGACCGTCCGCCGGCGTAACGATGGCGACCGCCATCGTGTCGGCGCTCAGCGGTCGTCGCGTGCGACGCGACGTCGCGATGACCGGCGAGATCACGCTTCGCGGTCGGGTGCTCCCGATCGGTGGAGTGAAGGAGAAGCTGCTCGCGGCGCACCGCGCCGGGATCAAGGTCTTCATCCTCCCCGAGAAGAACAGGCGGGACCTCATCGACGTCCCGAAGGAAGTGCTCGACACGGTCGAGATCAAGACGGTCGACAACGTCGACCAGGTCCTGAAGATCGCGCTCCAGCCAGGGCAACCAACGGTGACGCCGGCGCAGCTCGAGGCGGCCACGCACGCGACGGTCGTCCCACCGCCGGCGCACTAGCGGAGGACCGGTATGCCGGTCGAATACAAGGATTACTACAAGACACTCGGCGTCTCGAAGAGTGCGAGCGCCGAGGAGATCAAGAGGGCATACCGGAAGCTCGCGCGCCAACACCACCCCGACGTCAACAAGAAGCCCGAGGCGGAGAAGCGCTTCAAGGAGATCAATGAGGCCAACGAGGTCCTCTCCGATCCCGAAAAGCGCAGGCGCTACGACGCCGTCGGCCCGGAATGGGAACGGTTCCAGCAGGGCGGGCAGCAGCCCGGTGGATTCCAGTGGGTCTACACCGGCCAGCCCGGGGCGGACCCGTTCCACGGCGAGGCGGGTGGGTTCTCGGACTTCTTTCGCACGCTGTTCGGTGAAGGCGCCGCGGACTTCGACACCGGACCGCTGTTCGGGCGCCCGAGCGCTCGTCGTCGCCGCGCCGTCGCCGGCACGGACATCGAGCACGAGGTCGAGATCACGCTGGCGGAGGCGTACAAGGGTACGGAGCGCTCGGTCGAGCTACGGCTTCCCGACGGGACGACGCGCCGCCTCACGGTGAAGATCCCAGCCGGCGTGCGCGACGGCCAGCGCATCCGGCTGGCGGGTCAAGGGGCGCCGGGTGGTGGCGGCGGACCGGCCGGCGACCTGTTCCTGCGCGTGCGCGTCCGGCCACATCCAGTGTTCGAGCGGAACGGTGAGGACCTGAGCCTGGTGCTCCCGGTCGCCCTTGACGAGGCGCTGCTCGGCGCGGAGGTTACCGTGCCGACGCTCAAAGGACGCGTGTCGCTGCGTATCCCGCCGGAGACGCAGAACGGACGGACCATCCGGCTCGCAGGGCAGGGAATGCCTCGTTCCGGCGGTGGACACGGCGATCTCTACGTGACCGTGAAGGTCGTGCTGCCGACGAAGCTGAGCGACAAGGAACGCGATCTCGTAAGAGAGCTCGCGGCGTCGCGCGCCGGCGAGGATCCACGTAAGAGCCTCTTGTAAGGTAGGTAGCTCGCAATGATCGATCCGAACAAGCTCACCGAGAAATCGCAGGAAGCCATCATCAGCGCGCAGCAGCGCGCGCGCGACAACGGACACAGCCAGATCGACGTCGAGCATCTCGCCGCGGCGCTGCTGGAGCAGCAGGGCGGCGTCGTGCCAAGCGTCTTCACCGCGCTCGGCGTGCAGCCGACGCAGCTGAGCAGCGCCCTCGGTACCGAGCTCGAGCGCCAACCGAAGGTCTCGGGCAACGTGCAGATCGGCGCGTCCGCGCGCCTCGGTCGCGTGTTCCAGAGCGCGCAGAAGGAGGCGGAGGCGCTCGGGGACGAGTACGTCTCCACCGAGCACCTGCTGCTCGCGATGACCGCCGACAACGGGTACACCGGTCAGGCGCTGAAGCGCCTCGGCGTCACGCACGAGCGCGTGCTGAGCGCTCTCAAGGACGTGCGCGGAAACCAACGCGTCACCGACGCGAATCCCGAGGGCAAATACCAGTCGCTCGAGAAGTACGGTCGCGATCTCACCGAGCTCGCGCGCAAGGGCAAGATCGATCCGGTCATCGGCCGTGACGAGGAGATCCGGCGCGTCATCCAGGTCCTGTCGCGCCGTACCAAGAACAATCCGGTCCTGATCGGCGAGCCGGGCGTCGGCAAGACCGCGATCGTCGAGGGCCTCGCGCAGCGCATCGTGCGCGGCGACGTCCCCGAGGGCCTGAAGGACAAGCGCATCTTCGAGCTGAACATCGGATCGCTCCTCGCCGGCGCGAAGTACCGCGGCGAGTTCGAGGAACGGCTCAAGGCCGTCCTCAAGGAGATCGCCGCGAGCGAGGGGCAGATCGTCCTGTTCATCGACGAGCTCCACACCGTCGTCGGTGCGGGAGCGGCCGAAGGCGCGGTCGACGCGGCGAACATGCTGAAGCCGATGCTCGCGCGTGGCGAGCTCCACACGATCGGCGCGACGACGCTCGACGAATACCGCAAGCACATCGAGAAGGACGCGGCCCTCGAACGGCGCTTCCAGCCGGTATACGTCGGCGAGCCGTCGATCGAGGACACCATCTCGATCCTGCGCGGCCTCCGCGAGCGCTACGAGGTCCACCACGGCGTCCGCATCCAGGACTCCGCGCTCGTCGCGGCCGCGACGCTGTCCTCGCGCTACATCTCCGACCGGTACCTGCCTGACAAGGCGATCGATCTGGTGGACGAGGCGGCCTCGAAGCTCCGCATGGAGATCGACTCGATGCCCGCCGAGCTCGACGAGGTCGACCGGCGCATCCGCCAGCTCGAGATCGAGCGCGAGGCGCTGCGCAAGGAGACCGACGAGGCGAGCAAGGAGCGCCTGGTGCGTCTCGAGAAGGAGCTCGCGAACCTCAAGGAATCGTCGGAGGGTCTTCGCTCGCGCTGGCAGCAGGAGAAAGCCGCGATCCAGAAGATCCGCGAGAAGAAGTCGCAGCTCGAGCAGGTCCGGATGGAGATCGAGAAGGCCGAGCGCGCCGCCGACTACGGCAAGGCCGCGGAGCTCAAGTACGGCACGCTCGCGGGTCTCGAGCGCGAGGTCCGCGAGGCCGAGGAGAAGCTCGCCGCGCTGCAACGCGGTGAGAAGCTGCTCACCGAAGAGGTCACGCCCGAGGACATCGCCGACGTCGTGGCGAAGTGGACCGGGATCCCCGTCACGAAGCTCCTCGAGGGCGAGGTCTCGAAGCTGCTGCGGATGGAGGAGAACCTCCACGCACGCGTCGTCGGTCAGGAAGAGGCCGTGACCGCCGTGGCCAACGCCGTGCGCCGCGCGCGCGCCGGCATGCAGGACCCGAACCGCCCGCTGGGCTCGTTCCTCTTCCTCGGTCCGACCGGCGTCGGCAAGACGCTGCTCGCGAAGGCGCTCGCGGAGTTCCTCTTCGATGACGAGAAGGCGATGGTCCGCATCGACATGAGCGAGTACATGGAGAAACACACCGTCGCCCGTCTCATCGGGGCGCCGCCGGGCTACATCGGTTACGACGAGGGTGGCCAGCTCACTGAAACGGTCCGCCGCCGTCCCTACGCGGTGCTCCTGCTCGACGAGATCGAGAAGGCGCATCCCGACGTCTTCAACGTCCTCCTGCAGGTCCTCGACGATGGCCGTCTCACCGACGGGCACGGCCGCACGGTGAGCTTCAAGAATGTCGTGATCATCATGACGAGCAACGTCGGCTCGACCTTCATCGCCGAGCTCGCCGAGCAGCCGGACCTCATGCGCAAGCGCGTCACGGACGCCCTGCGCGGCCAGTTCCGGCCCGAGTTCCTGAACCGGGTCGACGAGGTCGTCATCTTCAAGAATCTCGTGACGGAGCAGCTGATGGAGATCGTCGACAAGGAGACCGCCGTCCTTGCGAAGCGCCTCGCCGAGCGGAAGATCACCCTCGAGCTCACCGCGAACGCCAAGGCGCTCATCGCGAAGGAAGGCTTCGACGCCGCGTACGGCGCGCGACCGCTCAAGCGCACGATCCAGAAACGCATCCTCGATCCGCTCGCGCAGAAGATGCTGTCCGGTGAGTTCCACGAGGGCGACACCGTGGTGGTGGACGCGCGGAACGGCGAGATCGTGTTCTGGTCCGAGCAGTACGCGGCGAAGGTCGCCGAGGAGAACGAAAAGAAGCCGGTCGGCGCGGGGAAGATGAACTAGCACGGTCCGCGGCGAAGGCCCGTTTAGCCTAAGACGATGAGGGCCCTCGCCGTGCTGCTGCTGGTCGTGATCGCCGCGTGCGACGCGGTCCCCGGACGCGTGTTCACGTCATCGTCACCACCGGCGGTCCTGGCGGCGACACCGAGCGCGTCCAGCGCCGCGACCGCGACGGCCCGGCCAACTACAACGCCCAGCCCGGCACCGAGACCGATCGCCGACGTCCTCGCGCAGATCGATCCGGCGAAGCTCGACGATCACATGCGCGCGCTCGCGTCGTTCCAGTCACGCCATCCGCTGCATCCGGGGCACGCGAAAGCGGTCGCGTATCTCGTGGAGCAGCTGTCCGCGATCCCGGGCGTGGTCGTGCAGGACATCCCCACCGCCTACAACGGCGTCCGGCTCGACAACATCCTCGCCACCATCGCTCCGCCGGGGCCGCGCCCGGATGGCTTCGTCGACGTCCCGGGGATGATCTGCGCGCACTACGACTCGACGGCGAATCGCACGCCCGGCTGGCGCCCCGCCATCGATCCGGCGCCCGGAGCGGACGACAACGCGACCGGCACCGCCGCGCTGCTCGAGTACGCACGCATCCTCGCGGCGGACCGCGGCTCACTGCGCATGCCGATCGTGCTCGCGTTCTTCGACGGCGAGGAGTACTTCTTCAAAGGCAGCCTCGCGTACCTGCAGTCGCTCTCGCCGAACGCGTACCGCTGGGTGATCAACATCGACATGGTCGGTTTCAACCCGCTCGCCGACCGGCTCGACCTCGTCTACTACACGACGAAGTCCGCGTCGCTCCGTGACCGCGTGAGCGAGGCGAATCAGCGCTACGGGATCGGCGTGTCGCCGCTGGTCGAGCAGCTGGCGACCACCGACGCGTTCATCCTCGACGCCGCGCCCTTCGGTCTCGTCGGCGGCATCCCGTCGGTCGCCCTGGTACAGCGTTATGGTGAGAACGATGCGACGTTCCCCGGCAACTACACCTTCCACACGGTGAACGACACGCCCGACAAGATCACGAACAAACGGCTCTGGCTCAAAGCCGCGAAGCTCACGCTCGCTACGGCGCTCGATCTGGCCCGCGGCGGGGCGCAGCTCTGACCCGACGGATCGGCGTTCGCGCACAGCTCGCGATGTTCGCCGGACTGATCGCGATCTTCGTCATCGCGTTCCTGTACCTGCGGCCGCCCGAAGGAGCGCTGAGCGACGCGGAGTACGTCGCGATGGCGAAAGCCACGCCGCAGGGGCAGCTGTTCTTCGACAAATACGATGCGCCGTGCGAGGTCACGCGGGTGTGGACGGTGCAGGTGAACTGCGACTATCTGCCGGCGGGCGCCACCGCGACCGAGAAGTTCCGCGTGCACATCGACCCGCGCACGAACACGATCATCGAGGTCGAGGCGCAGTTCACGCCCTGAGGCTCTCGGCCGAATAGATCCGACCGAGGAATCGGCTCGGCACGCTCGCCAGCTTCCGGGTACCGGTGAAGCCGCTCGCATCGGCGAGGGCGCGCCACGTTTCGAACGACAGCGGATGGGGCACGTAGGGATTCCCGTTGTCGGTGTCGTACTCCACCAGCAGCAATCGTCCGGACGGCTTCAGCATCGTGTGGACGAGGGCGAGCACCGGAGACTTGTCGCGGACGAAGTGGAGCGAATTCGCCATGACAACGCCGTCGAGCGAGTCGAGTGCGACCGGCTTCGTGAAGTCGGCGCCGAGCGTGCGCACCGTCGCGCCGCCCGGTCGGAGCGCACGCTCGAGCTCGCGCAGCGCGCCGCGGTCACGGTCGACGGCGATGACCTCGCCGCTCGGCCCGACGAGCTCCGCGAGTGCGAGCGTGAACGCGCCGGCCCCGGCGCCGAGGTCGGCCCACGTCCCACCGCGCGTCACGCCTTCACGCAGGAGGCGGACGTGGTCCGCGTGGTCCACTAGGC
>WNGJ01003785.1_pt1 | contig 15665 bp, 11 predicted proteins | sample 5400611 | NCBI WGS metagenome assembly WNGJ01 (sample SAMN13153375, study PRJNA577476) | soil metagenome | isolation source: 40 cm soil or saprolite under Garry oak tree replicate 1 | place: USA:California | collected 2016-06-15
CAATGTTCGTGGTAGATGAGGCCTACTGGCGCTTTGTCTTTCCGTACGAGGCATACTCAGCAATCGAGTTGGTGGATACCACCGCGCGGTTGCACAGCATTGTGCTGCGGTCGCTGACCAAAGATTTTGCCCTGGCCGGGTTGCGCTTTGGGTATGCCTTAGCTACCCCCGATGTTGCCGAGCTACTGAGAGCACAGCTGCCTGCCTGGAACGTGAATGGCATAGCCCAGGAAGCCGCCATTGCCGCTCTGACCGATCGCACGCATCTCAAAACAACGCTGGATCTCCTGGCCACTGAACGCCTGGCATTCTTTCACGCTTTAAGAGACAGCGGCTTGCATCTCATCCCGTCGCGCACGCATTTCTGCCTGGTAGAAGTCGGGGATGCTCACCATATCCGTCAACAGCTCCTGGCCCGAAAAATGCTGGTCCGCGATTGTACCTCATTTGGTCTCCCACAGTTTATTCGCGTGGCCACGCGCCCAATGAGCGACTGGCAGCAGTTACTGCTCGCCTTGCAGGAGATTATATGAGTCAAGCGAAGACCCTCATGGTGCAAGGGACGGCCTCGACAGTAGGGAAGAGCACGCTGGTGACGGGCTTGTGTCGTATCTTCGCGCAGGATGGCTGGCGGGTCGCTCCGTTCAAGGCACAGAATATGGCCCTGAATTCATTTGTGACTCAAAGTGGCGGGGAGATAGGCCGGGCACAGGCGGTGCAGGCGGAAGCGGCGGGTGTCGAAGCGACCGTGGAGATGAACCCGATCTTACTCAAGCCGGAGGGTCCGTCTCGCAGCCAGGTAATCGTGATGGGCCGTCCGTTAGCGACAGTAGAGGCACGGAATTACTATGCCAATCGCGCCGCATTGTTTGATGTCGTACGACATGCTCTCGATAGACTACGAGACGAGTACGACCTGGTGATCATTGAAGGGGCGGGTAGTCCAGTCGAACTCAATCTTGCCCGGTACGACCTGGCCAATATGCCGATAGCTCGCCTGGCCGAAGCGCCGGTCATACTGGTGGGCGATATCGACCGCGGCGGGATTTTCGCCTCGCTTCTGGGGACGCTGATGCTGCTAGAGCCCGAAGACCAGGTCCGCGTGAAGGGACTGGTCGTGAATAAATTTCGCGGCGATCTGTCGCTCTGGCGCTCGGGTGAACAGCTCCTCACCGAGAGAAGCGGGATACCCGTACTGGGAACCCTGCCTTTCTTCGACGATATTCATATCGCAGAAGAAGATTCTGTAGCACTCGACCATGAAACGGCCTATGTCTTGCAGGGTCAACAAAACTCGGGGAAGGATGCGCTCGAAGTCGTCGTGGTGCGCCTGCCCTACCTGAGCAACTACGATGAATTTGATGCTCTGGCTGCCGAACCACTGGTGCGCCTGCGCTTTGCCGCTAGCCCGACTGAATTTCCAGCCCAGCCTGACCTGATCGTCCTTCCTGGCACGAAAAATACACTCTCTGACCTGGCCTGGCTCTGGCGGCAAGGTCTCGCGCAGCACATCCGGCAATGCGCGAGACGTGGCTGTGCCGTGCTAGGTATCTGTGGTGGGTACCAGATGTTAGGCGAACGCCTGAGCGACTTCGTGGGTGCCGAAGCAGAGGCTGGCAGGGTCGAGCCAGGTCTAAAGCTGCTGCCAGTCGAAACCTTTTTCGAGCCCATCAACGAGAAGATCACGCTGCAAAGCCAGGCCCGGGTAGATGCGTCTGCCGTACGTGGTCTCTTTGCCAACATGAGCGGGCAACGCTTCCAGGCATACCAGATTCACGTAGGGCGTACAGTGATAACAGGAAGGAACGGCCGGGGTGGCACCTACGCTTTTCAGACGTCTCCCACGGACAAAGATGGCTGGCTCAGTGCAGATGGTTGGTGCGCAGGATGCTATTTACATGGCTTGTTCGAGAACGACAACTTCAGGCAGAGCATGGTGGCTTCCCTGGCAGGGCGGCGCTCCCCTCAGTTCGCCATGCCAGAGCAAGTCAGTTTCAACCGTCAACTTGAATACGACAAGTTAGCTGGATTAGTGCGCGAGTACATCGATATCCATCGGCTCAAAGCTCTTTGCGACCTCAGGAGCTGATGAGGGAATGCTATCTGCAAAGGCTTTGAGGGTGAGATGTCGATAATAAACTCATCTTTCACCAAATTGATCATGACCAGATAAATGAGTCTAAGCACAGGCTGGTGAGTTAAGGCTCGCGAGAGACAGACAGAAGGCACCCCTGCATACCAGCCCATCCCCTTTGATTCAGGGGAGAGGGCCACTGACTCAGGCACGTCCTGGTTTGTCTCGCCACTCGTCATCGCGCGTTGTTAGGGCTTTTCCCCCCAGACAGAGAGGAAGAGAGTCACCGCACAGAAATTGTTCGACTGCATCTCCGCTAATGCCAACTGGTACAGCGGATCGAACTCTTCTTCCGTGATCAGCTTCATTTTGACCAGGAACGGCTCTAACAGCTTCAAGAGGAACTGAAGGTTGAGACGGGTGCTTTCGTGAGCTGCCATCCTAGCAGACCAATCGAGCACATACGCCTGTTTCTGGATAGACTGGCAGCCTGCCTCGTGTAAGAAATGCCCCAACATGGGGATGATGCCAAAATGTCGCCCATCCGGGGAAAAGCTTCGTCCGGCCAACTGTAAGGCATGGGTCACCATTCCAGTGAGCTGCTGAGTCGCAGCACTGGTAGTAATATCACTCTCACATTCGATCAGGCGGATGATTCCTCCCGATCGGGTGACTCGCATGCATTCCTGCATCAGTGTTGGCCATGCGGCAGGAGGCATAAATCCAAAAATGAGGCGCGCGTTGACGAGATCAAAGGAATTATCGGGAAAGTCAAGCGGCCTCAGCACGTCCATGACCCTGAAGGTGACATTGCTCGAACGCTGCACCTGTGCCATGGCGCGTGCGTACTCGATCATCGTGCGACTGATGTCGCTGCCCACAACCTCTATTTCGGGGCGGGCAAGCGCCACTGCTTGCGCCCATCCTCCAGGGCCACAAGCAAGATCTAGGACATTATGAATGTGAGCGAAGTCGGGTCGCTCTGGCAAGAGCCCGCCCAGGTGTGTGGTGATGAGTCGATCCTGATCAAGCAGGCGGGCCATCTCTGCCGCGCTTTCTGCATCGATCACATATGTGTTTTCGCCATGGGGTTGGTCTGCTGCTTGCATCGCACTGCTCCTTTTCCTGCTGCGATGGTCTGTCTCCGCTCTTCGTCAGCAGTATGATAGCAGCGAAGCGTCCACCCGTCAACGCTTTGTACTTACCAGGGCAGCAAATAGGCTGGGTGATGCAACTGCACTGACGAGCATACACAGAACACCGAGGCAGAGGGAAATGGTGAGACGCTTCAAATTTTACTCCTGATTCTCGGCGAGACTTCGCCACTCTGAAGCAATTTGAACAACTACAAGTCTTCTTGCCCTACAGCACATCATTGTAAACAACCTACCGGGCCAAACTACAAGTTACGTGCAGAAAGAGCCTGCGGATAGAGGCAGACCGGGCGACGCGCTGGCCTGCCTCGATCTAGCCAATGCTCTTCGCAAGAGCATACGTTATAGCTATAATAAATGCACAAGAACGGCAATCTTTACTTGATGAGCTTTGGACAGCCTATAGCCTTGGTGATGAACAGCAAGAGCCTTTGAGCATGCGTCCCTGGGAGAAGAACACGTAGGCCAACTACCTCAGGTAGTCGGCCTGCGCATGCAATGGATGGAAGCGCACCAGCGTTCATGTACTGATGCACGTAGACCAGTTGCCCAGGCTGGTTCGAGTCTTACCGCAGCCCAATCCGGTGCTTACGTACTGGGAGAGGGTACATGCTGACCCGCCAGCCGGTCCGAGGTATTCGAGGCAATCCAGAAGGGGTTGCCAGCGGCCCTACACCTTAGTGATGCGGTGTAGGAGTCGCGATTGGCTGGTTCCCGTGCGGCGTTGGGGTCGTGGTTGGCTGATTGCTGTGCGGGGTCGGAGTACTCGTCGGCTTGTTGCCATTGCCGTTCCCCGGCTGGAAGCCAGGAAGATTGGTCATCAAGCAGGTTTCTAACGGAGTAGCACCGCAGGTGTGCAGAGCGTTCGCCAGGTAGCCGCTCACATTGCTGTCACTGAGTTTCCCACCCACATTGGCACGGTCATGCGCGGCCAGGTACTGCGCGTAGGTCAGCAACTGGTCGATCTCCCCATAGCCATAGACCCGACTGGCGGTCACACTCACGCCGCCGGTGGTCGTGCCTTTAAATGTGCCTTGATGCAGCGCGCACATAGCTGTCATGGCAGTGCCGGTGCTGGCCGTGCTCAACTGATACTTGGTCGCCAGATGCTGCGCGTCCGACTGGCCGGGGCAGCTCGCATGATCTGTGCCAGCAGTCCCCTGCGCATTCCCTTGAGCACTGTGAGTAGCAGCCGCAGTCACCGTAGGATGAGCATGAGTCAACGACTGGACCACATGTTGTCCAGCTGGCATGGCGGCAAAGGCTACCGCCGCGCCTCCCACCAGCAGCACACCAGCAACAAAAGTGACGAGAGCTTTGGTCTGTAAAAGCGCTAACAATTTCATCGAGATCGTATCCTTCCTTCTTCAAATAGAGAGAGCAGTCCCCCGAACTGGGTCGCGAGCAAGCGGGCAAAACTGTTCGAGATTTCCTGTGCTCACAGGACAAGTTGCACATTGGTCGCTTCTGGTTACGGCCTTCACCCTTTTTGGGCATGTTGGTGGGATCTTTTCGCGCGCACAGGTCTTTTTGGTAGCATCCCCCCGTTCACCCGTAACCTCAGCGGGGCAATGTGCAACGTATGTGCTATGAGACTACTTTTCTCTCAGGGAGGCCATCGACCGATGGAGGGCATTGAACGCCTGCTGGACCGTGCCCGGCAAGGCAACGCAGAGGCGTTAAGTGCGCTTTACCACCGGTTCTTGCCCGGCATCTTTGGCTATATTGCGACCCGCGTGCCCGATCGGGCCACGGCGGAAGACCTGACCTCCGATGTGTTTTTACAGATGGTCGAGGGCATTCATCACCTGAGAGCAGAGGATGAAGCAGGCTTTACTGCGTGGCTCCTGCGTATCGCACGCGTGACGGTCGCGGGCTACTATCGCAAACGAGAGAAACAACCGGCGCACCTCTCGCTGCCAGGCCAAGCCTGGGAGAACACACACGCAGAGTCTCTGATTCTTCTGGAGAGCCATCCTGAGGCTGATCCAGTGCAGTGGACGGAGGCGCGGGAAGACTGGCAGGCCGTGGTCCAGGCCATCAATCACTTAACCGAAGAGCAGCGTCAGGTGCTGGTAGGCCGGCTCATCCTGGGATACGATGTGGCGACGGTCGCGCACATGCTTGGGAAAAAAGCCAACGCGGTGAAGGCGCTGCAATTTCGCGCGCTCCAGAGCTTGCAGCGCCAGCTGGGAAAGCCACGCAGTCCCACCCCTGCTTTCCAGAAACAGCAGAAGGAGGAAGGAGAATGAACCCGCTTGAGGAACGCCTCAACGACCGACTTGAGCAGGCCGGATGGGGAATCGGGCGCAATGGGCAGCATCCGGGCGGCTTCACGCTGCCGGTAAGAGAACGCGAGCACGACTGGGAAGTCGATGAACTGGTTGCGCTGGCTCGGCGCTTGCACCAGGCGCACCAACTCCAGGTGGCGCCCGACTTCGCCAGGCAACTGGAGCGGCGGATGGTACGCCGCTCCGCGGAGCTCCAGCTCCAGCGTGGGAGCAGACGACGCTCCTTCTGCTCCCTGCTGCGCGCACGCCCGGCCCTGAGTGCGGTACTGGGTATCTGCTTGCTGTTTTGCCTGTTGAGTACCAGTGTGCTGGCTCTGGCGGCCCAGGTGAGCGATCCCACTAGCCCGCTCTACGGACTCAAACGCTGGGAACAACATGTCCAGCTCCAGCTCTCCGGCAGCCCGGCAGATCAGGCCACCCTCGACCTGCAATTCGCGCGTGATCGGCTCAAGACGCTCCCTTCGCTAGCTGACACGGCCCATGCAAGTGCGTATCGCTGGGCCCTGGCTGACCTGGATCAGCAGGTGAACGCCGCTGCTGCGGCCATCACTGAACTGCCAGTAGGCGCGCAACAAACGCACCTAGCGGGCGAACTGGCCCGTCTGAAACGCGACGCCATCCACGTGTTGCGCGGTCTGCTCGCTCGACTTGCCCTGCCCGAGCAGCTGGGGACCACCAATGAACTGGCCCGCCTGGGAGACACGGTCCCGCTCGTGAGACAAGCCGCACTGACGCTGCCAGCTCATCCCAATGCACGCGCGACCATCAGCTTCACGGGCCTCGATCTTCAGCCGGGTGCGCACCTCCTGGTGGATGGCAAAGTGATCGAAGAGACTGGAACGCTCCAGCATGGCCAGATGGTCTTTGTGATGGATTGGAACGGCAACCAGCATCCCCACAGCCTGGGTATGCTCAACCCGGATGGCACCGCAACAGAGACCACTGCCATTACCATCAAAGGCGCGGGCACCAGTGGCACTCCTGGTGGCAACCAGAACGGCAATGGGAACAAGCCAACGGCCACGCCAACGCCGCACGGGAACAAACCGCCGGTGACCCCGACGCCGCACGGGAACCAGCCATCCGCGACCCCAACACCTCATCACTAAAGAGTGGGAGAGCCGTCGCCTCTCCAGAGGCAAGAGGGAGGTAATCCAAAGGGAAATCAGCCACAGAAGCTGATCTCTCCTGGCTCATCCAGGGCTTTGTGTTGTGAGAAAACACGCACACTTGTTTTCTTCCCTGAATCTGCGCAGGATTCCCCTGTTTCCCCCTACCTTTTTCTTGGCGAAAAACAACTCTTTCTCTGAGGGGCAGAACATTGCAGCGGTGGGGAAGCTTTGAACGAGCACCTGGTAGCATTTTGGCAGGGATAAAGAGACTCTACTCAATCTCTGTTTGAAAGTGACAAATCGCTGGCAAGAAAAGGATGTCGCGAGGCTCGCGACGACGGAACAGATGCTGACTCCCCTGCGTACCCAATGCGGCTTCCTGTGGTCAAACGATGTGGATCGCCTCCCACACCCAGCGAACCATTACCACCTTGCAGGGGTCCTGCCATCTCACGCGTCTCGGGCCGCCGTTGTCGCAATCAGCAGTGCCCACGATATCATTGTCCATATCGGCCAGAAGAAGAGGGAAGGTGGGCCTTACCACACGGCGAGTTTGGTCTGGACGTGATTGCTTTGGTTGGCACGCTACGCTCTACCTCTCTCGGGGCGGTCTCGAAGCGACGGTGACCGGCATCGTGCGCTATATGCAGTCGGGCTGTCGCTTGAATACGCGCAAGACCAGCCCCACCACCTCGCAGTTCTTGCTGGGCACTCCGCTGGTCTGGCCGGAACGTCGCTCGCGACGCAAAAAAGTCTTAACTTAATGCGTGTGGGGGGGACGCTTGCGTCGCCCTCGGTAGGAAACACTTACCCCCCACTTTTTGGCGAAATCTCCCTCAGCCGGTAGGCAAGGGCAATCGCCTGCTCTTCGCTGAGTGCCCGGCCTGCTGCAGAGGCTTCCTTCCAGCTTTGTTTATCCACCCGGGCGCTTATCTGCTGGTACGCTTCTAGAGCAACAGGAATAGCTAGCATCCAGGGTGTAAAACCCATGGCGTCCTGCAAACCCGCGGCTGCTCCAAACAACTGCGCCGCTTGTAGACTCGCCGAAACCGCATCCGGCTCCCCACTCAGTCCGATTGCAAATCCTAACAACCCTAATGCTGATGCTATGATCTGCCTATGGCCCAGTTCATAGCTTAACGCAATACTCTTTAACAGGCAGATCATAGCCTCCGTGTAGTTGCCCTCCAGAAGCGACATTGCGCCCTGGTCTTTCACTACATTGGCTACCAAACTCTTGTCACCCACTTCCTCGAACAGCCTCCTGCTTTCAGCATAGAAAGACCGCATCTGTTCAAAGTCAGCAGTTAATCCTGCCACCGCGCCCAGGTAAAACAGCAGTTGGGCGCGCAGCCACGTGTCGCCAGTTGGAGAGAGGAGGTGCAGGCCTTGCTCGTACAGACGTTTTGCCAGCCCGTTATCGCTCTGGGCATTGGCCACCCACCCCCGGTGCAACAAAGCCATCACCAACCCACCTGGATCATCCAGTTGCTGCCACAACTTGAGACTTGCTTCGGCCAGTTCTACTGCCCTGGTCTGCTCGTTTTGCAAAACCACTACACGCGCAGCCTCGCTCAACACGTTGGCCCGCGCCGCACGTACCGTCTTAGCAGCTCCCTCCTCGATGGGTAGCGCCAGGGCTGCCTCCAACCATTCACGCCCCTCCGTCAAGTAACCCTGCCATTCCCAGTAGGGTCTGAGAGCAGCAACCAGCCGCAAGCACACCTCAACAGCAACCAGCCGGGCGTCAGGAGTATTCCCGATCAACAGCGTCTCATACCCGGCAGCATCCCTGGTCTCTGCGGTCGATCCGTAGACATGCGTGGAAAGGCCGTGCATCGTTGCTCTTTCTCTGGCTCGTTGCAACGACCACTCCAGGGCCGCTCGCAAATTCTTCCGATCTGCTACCAGTCGCGCCAGCCAGGTCAATTGCTGTGCGCCTCGCAAGCCTACTTCGGCCATTTCAGCCATCCCCAGGTAATAGCAGGCATGCCAGTCCCGCAGCCACTCTAGCTCCCCGCGCTCAACCAGCCGTTCCAGCGCATATTCGCGCAGCGTCTCCAGCATCATCAAGCGCATCTGTCCGCCGGCAACCGGCAGCCGCGACACCAGGCTGTTATCCACCAGTTGCTCGAGCACCTCCAACGAGGAGCCGTGTGCAGGTGTAGCTCCCTGTTCTGCTGCTCCACCCCACATCAGCGCTTCCGCCGCCTCAAACGACCAGCCTCCAGCAAACACTCCTAGCCGGGCAAACCACTGCTGCTCATCCGGGGAGAGCAAGTTGTAACTCCACGTGATGGTATTCCGCAGCGTTTGCTGCCTGCTGGGCAAGTCCCTAACTCCTCTCGTCAGCACCGCGAGTCGCGCTCCCTTCCTGGAGAGCCGTTCCAGTAGCTGTGCAGGCGGCAACACCTTGATCCGTGCCGCCGCCAGTTCCAACGCTAATGGCAACCCGTCCAACCGGGTACAGATCTGCGCAACACTTTCTGCGTTGTCGACCGTCAAGGTAAACTCCGGTACCGCCGCTTGTGCTCGCTCTATGAAAAGCTGGATCGCTGCATACTGTCCAAGCTCCTCCGTGTCTGTCACCACGCTTGGGTCAGGCACGTCCAGGGGTGGTACGCTGAACTTGCGTTCTCCATAGAGATGCAGCACCACCCGGCTGGTCACCAGTATCTTCAGTCCAGGAGCCGCGGCCAGCAGCTCGCCAAGGGTGCTAGCCGCTTGGGCCACCTGCTCGAAATTGTCCAGCACGAGTAGTAGGTGTTTCTCGTGCAGGTACGCGGTCAGGCTCTGGAGCGAGGGCTTGCTGGGGGCGGGGGTCATGTCCAACGCCTGGATGATACACATGGGCAGATGGGAGGGATCACGTACCCCGGACAATTCCACATAGCACACGCCCTGCGCGAACTCGCTAGCTAACTCGCCCGCCACATGTATGCCTAGGCGTGTTTTGCCACTCCCCCCGGGCCCAACGAGCGTGACCAGTCGCACTTCGTCGCGTCCCAGCAACCGCCGCAGCCGCTCCACCACCCATTCTCGTCCAATGAGCCGGGTGACCGGTGCTGGCAGATTGTGCCTGCGAGTGGGCTTCTCGGGCATGGGATCACTAAAAGGCTGGGGCTGAACAGACTTTTTTGCAACGAGTTGACTTAAGGGAGGAGACTGCCATTCATCGGCGCTGAAACTGGTGGGCTGCATCTGCGCCAGTGCGAGCAACTGGTGCGCTTCGTCCTGAGTACTAATCGCCAGCCAGCTCGCCAATGTAGTGATGATGCGCCTGACCTCAACATGGGTCAGACGGGCGTCCTCGTTGCCATGTAGCTTGCGGCTGAGCACCTTTGGGTGTAGACCCAGCGCGCTGGCCAGGTCCTTCTGGGTATAGCCACTTCCACGCAGGTACTCTTGAACCTTGCCGCCGAATGCTGCAACATCCATACGTATTCCACTACTCACATTTGCTCCCGCCAGACCGTATCGCGTCCCTCAGAAATTTCTCAGTGAACTTTGCGTGGATTTCGCGGTACCAAAAATCATGAAAAGTAAAACCCTACCAAGTATACTGTAACCAATGTCGTAAATCAATAGATATAGAGAAAGGCGAACGTCCACAACATGGTCAGGATTGAAACGGCGAAAGTGACTCCTACGCACATTGCGTCTCACACACCCGCTCAGGAGCAACTCTCGATTGGAGCGCAGAAGACGTATTACATCCTTGCAGAGTATGCTACAATATGAAGCAACACTGAGAAGCACCACTCGATTGGAGCGCAGAAGACGTATTACACCTGCTTGTAAGGCGGTTTTTGAGGCAGTTAGACCAGCATGAAGAGAGGGTGTATGAACGCCGAGGAAGTGAAAACCGGTGCCAGCGGGGACACCATCACCGATACCTTTCCCCAGGCACTACTCGCGACAGGTAGGGGATGAACCCTATGGCAGACCCCCGCTATCTCAAGCTTCTCACAAAGGGTTCAACTGCCTGGAATATGTGGAGGGCCAGGCACCCAGAGATACAACCACACTTGGGCGGAGCCAACTTGAGGGAAGCCAACCTGGGCGGGTTCAACTTGAGCAGAGCCGATCTCTCTGTAGCCAATCTCTCCGCAGCCAACCTCTCTGGGACCAACCTGAGTGGGGCAGCGCTCAACGGGGCAGACCTGAGCAAGGCCAACCTCCAGGCGGCCAACCTCTACGGAGCCAGGCTCTACGGAGCCAAGCTGAGTGGGACCAATCTCAGGGGAGCCGACCTCAGTGGGGCCGATTTCAGCGGAGCTACCTTCAGCGGGGCCGACTTCAGTGAAGCGAACCTCAGCGGGATTAACCTCAGCGGGGTCAACCTCCAGGGGGTCAACCTTCAGGAGGCGAGCCTTGTCGGAGTCAATCTTATCGCAGCAGACCTCAACGAGGCAGATCTGCGCAGGGCACTGCTCATCACAGCAGACCTCTCCTGGGTGCACCTCTGCAGGGCCAAGCTGAGCGGAGCAGACCTCCGAGGCGCACTCCTCTACAAGGCAGACCTCAATGAGGCAGACCTTCAGGAGGCCAAGCTGAGCGGAGCAGACCTGCGAGGCGCACGCCTCTGCAAGGCAAACCTTAGGAGGACCACCCTCACTGGAGTCAACCTCAGTCAGGCGGATCTCAGGAGAGCCAACCTGAGCGAAGCAGACCTGCGAAAGGCGACGCTCTGCGAAATCGACCTCAGCGGGGCGAACCTCAGCGGGGCGAACCTCTCCAGAGCGCACCTCTCCAGAGCCAATCTCTGTAGGGCCGATCTCTATATGGCAGATCTCAGCGAAACCGACCTCAACGGAGCCAACCTCAGCGAAACCGATCTGAGAGGAGCCAATCTCAACAGAGCAGCACTAACTCGGACCAATCTCAGCAGGGCAGACCTGCGAGGCGCACTCCTGGGCACAACAGACCTTCCCGAGAGAAGGAGCTGAACCGTTTTGTTGGGAAAGAGCCTTCCCTTGCCTCTCTTATCGCTCCAACTATCAGGGCGCGTGTTGCTTGTCCTCACCTCTTGCAAAAGGAACCCCCGCCTGAAGACCATTTGCTGCCGCACACGCCTGAAGCGTGTGCTTCATCTTGATTCCACAAGGGGAGGCCACAGGCCTCTGCCAGCCGATAGGCCCGTTCAATCAAACTTTTTTTTCTGGGTATGAGGATCGCGCGCGCGGTAGACCCCGTCTTTGCGTTTGCGTAACGCGTCACCTGTGTCACACCAGGTGCGGTCGCGTTGCAGGCTGTAGCCTTCCTCGTTTTAGTGGCTACTTGGGACATCCGTTCGCTGAATCGGCCGTTTGGGGCAGTACGGTATCTCGCTTCTATAAATTTTCGTGGTGACTAGATGGAATTGCCGAGAAAATCGAGAACAGGCATTCCCATTCTCAGTAAACATGCATGAAGATGCCGAAGCCGTGCAGCAGAAACGCGATGTGTTCGTCTGGTATGTCAGGGAAAATGAGGACAACTCTCTTCCAAACAATGCATGTTCAGGCACAATCAATGTAGTACGCCAACCTGCTTCATTCATCCTTTTCTGAACGCGCTCTCCAACGGTTATGCCACCCTTCGGTAGTCATGGTGTAACCCACCTAAGACGGGAACGGCGATCACCTTCTCACGCTGGTTATGCGGGGGAGCAGACGGCACAGGGAGCTCTGGAATCTGCTGGATGCCCCGATGTGGTCGTGCCTGATTGAAATACGCGACATAGGCCTTCAGGACACGATGCAGCTGCTTCTCACTGAGGATCAGTACGTGATCCAGGCACGCTCGCCAAACACTCCCCAGAAAGCGTTCACAGATGGCATTGGCTCGTGGCGCGTGATAGGGTGTTTTCAGTATCTTGATGCCGCTCGTTGCTGCCACTCGAGCGAAACAGGGCCCAAACTTGCTCTCATGATCGCGCATGAGATACTTCGGCGTGTGTCCATACGCAGTCGCCTTCCGCAGTTGTTGTGCGATCCAAGCGCCGGTGGGAGAGCGCGTTTCACCGACATGCATCACTTTCCGCGATTTCAGTTCACTGCTGAAAAATGCAAAGAGCGAGCGAAAGAACAGGTCGGTGACTTGTAAAAAGATCGCAGGCCCAGATCACTCCCCCAAGATTGCGTAGAAACGTCCTCCAGCCTTGCCCCGTTAGGCGAGGCGGACGCACGCCCCGCATGTCCTTCTGGATCGTCCGTTTGCAGACGTGCATATCCAGCTTCAGTCATTCACCCCGATTGCGCTCAGCCCCCCCAAAGCCGGTTGTTCATTGCCATATCTTTGATCAATGCAATGGTCTCTCCCGTCACCTTTGGTGTATTCGCAGTCGCTTTCGACTTGTGCTTCCAGAAAAGACGAAAGCCCTGACGGTGCCAGCGCAACAGGGTCGTCTTCCTTGACGATCAAGAGCGCTTGCCTCCAGGACTGAGTCGCTCTTGCCAGAAGCACCAGGAGGCTTCGATCCCTCGTGGTGCACACTGGTCGTTTGCTCTGTCGACGAAGGATGATGAGGTGTTGGCGGAGGAGCGCATTTTCAGCAACACGTTCGGATTTCCCTCTGGCAAGATCCGCCAGCGTCCCGAGCAGCAATGAAGTGTTCAGGGGTCTTGTCCAACACAAGAAGCCATGTTGGAGCAGGTGAAAGCAGGAACATACCAGGTGTTTGATGGAGATGAGGACACGAGACACAGGATGAGCCTCTCCTTCTTGAAAATGGGTGGGTTGCCTGAGTATGAGGGCAGAGCAAACCTTGTTGATTGTACTCTCATCTCACGTTTCTCTGCAAGAAGGGGGGCTTGTCAAATCATGCTGAAGATGTCTATTTTGCGAACAGATGACCCAAGAATGCCTGTGTTCGATCATGAGCATACAAACCTGCTAAGCGGCTGGTGATAGCTCGACTGGTACTAGCCCGTATGGATAGCATCCTTGACTGGCACTAGTCTTATGGATAGTATTAAGGAACAATGGGGTAACACCTCGATCGACGGTCACCCTGGCGGGAAGTGTCCTCCCCTTGACCCAGTTCACGCTACAATGCTCATATGGCCGGAGGTATAGACATGGTCGACAAATCACACATTCTTATCGTTGATGACGATACAGCGCTCCTACAAGCACTTCCTCACACCCTGTCTCTGCGGATCAGCGGAGTCCAGGTGGACACGTCCGCTTCGGCCCAGGGAGCACTCGAGCTGATCCAGGCACATGACTATGATGTCATCGTCAGTGACATCAAGATGCCTGAAATGGACGGCCTGGCGCTGCTCGCACAGATACAAGCACTGCGGCCGGAGACACCCACACTGCTGATCACCGGTCATGGAGAGCATCAGCTAGCGATCCAGGCTTTACGTGGCGGAGCCTACGACTACCTCCAGAAACCGCTTGATCGCGACGATGTTGTGGCCGCAGTGCAACGGGCTCTTCAGACGCACCAACTGCGATGCCAGGTAAAAGCATTACTGCTGTCCCTGGAACTCCATGCCTTATCGTTGGAGCGCCTGGTCCAACAGCGCACACGTGAGCTGGCCGAGGCCAACGCAGCCAAAGACACGTTTCTGAGTATGGCCTCACACGAACTGGAAACGCCGCTGAGTAGTTTGAAAAGTATGGTCCAACTGCTGCAGCGACAGCTTGCACACCACACTGCGCTGGAAGTAGTGGGCATTGGCCTGTCTGACATGCACCGCTCAATCTATCGTATGGAAAAGCTGGTGAAAGAGTTGCTGGATGCCTCGCTGATCGAGACCAATAGGTTCGTCTTGCACCGTAAGCGGTGCGACCTGGTCGAACTCTGTCGGAACTTACTCGCCGAGTTCACGGCTGGCGCTGGTCCAATGCGGACATTCGAAGCGCTCGGCGACCCGATCGAAGCTGAGGTAGATGCTGATCGCATGAGCCAGGTCATCCTCAATCTGCTGTTAAACGCACGTAAGTATTCGCCAAAGGGGTCTCCCATCACCCTGACGCTGCAACAAGTAGGCTATGAGGCCACGCTCTCGGTACGTGATCTGGGGGGAGGGATTCCAGCTGAGATGCTCTCCCACATGTTCGAGCAGTACTACCGTGTTCCAGGTATCGAGGTACAGGACGGGTCAAGTTCAGGGATGGGGTTGGGGCTCTCTATCGCACGGAAACTTGTCGAGCGACATGGTGGCCATCTTGACGTCCAGAGTAGTCCTGGGCAAGGAAGTGTTTTCATGCTTGCGCTGCCGCTGTACATTGATCCGGCAACAGCTACTCTCGATGCCGGGAAGCTTGCGCGACATACCCAGGCTGTCTGGACCATAGCCCATTGATCCCAGCATGCTTGAGCTGAGATACGATCCTGTAGTATGAGAAAGGCCACGCTGCATGAAGGCCCGACATTGCTCTGGACTTACAGACGTGGGGGTCTTGGGTCTGGTTGGCACCGCTCCTCGCCAGCTCATCATCGTGTTGCATGCTCTTGTCTGAGCGTGACCAGAGAGATGCTGTCAATGAAAGGGCCCACGGTGTTGAAAACAGCCTCTTTCATGAGGTTGGTAAGCTCTACTGATGTAGCGATACAGTTTCCAGGATGACTGTTTACATTCTGATTGTGGAACGGATATGCTAAGTAGGGTAGGGGGCCGACGAGGTGCCATCGCTGGCCCTTTTTCGACCTCCCCCTCCGAACGAGGCGTGACCGTTTCCGCGTCACCTCGCTCTCCAGTGGTCAATCTTGTCGCCTTTGAGCAACAGGTGACGCTCAGCGCCACTCTGGCTCTCCGCATCTCGCGTACCGCATGGCGGCTTCGGTCTGACCACCTGTGCCACTTCGCCCTGTGAACGACCTTCTCGTTCTCCCTGGTGAGACGTCACCCTCACGACTACTCTGAGCACTCCGTTTCCCTAGAGGTCGCCCTCGGGAGGAACTCCCGTGTTCCGTCACGGTGAGACGTGTCTAGCGCGACGTAGGTGCCTCACACATCACCTTCCTCAGACCTCATTGGTCCTCATCCTTTCCGCACGGGTACCCAAAACGGCTACTTTCTCCCAGGTAGAGAAAGGC
>WNGJ01014774.1_pt1 | contig 15665 bp, 15 predicted proteins | sample 5400611 | NCBI WGS metagenome assembly WNGJ01 (sample SAMN13153375, study PRJNA577476) | soil metagenome | isolation source: 40 cm soil or saprolite under Garry oak tree replicate 1 | place: USA:California | collected 2016-06-15
ACGGACGTCCTCCTGCGCCGGGGCGCCGAGAAGGTGTTCGCGCTGGACGTAGGTCGTGGGCTCTTGCACTGGCGGTTGCGCCAGGACCCTCGCGTCGTCGTCATCGAGCGCACCAACGCACGCGACCTCGAAGCTTTTCCCGAGACCGTGAGCCTCGTCGTGATCGACGTATCGTTCATCAGCCTGGAGAAGGTGCTGCCTGCCGTCCGCCGCGCCGCGCCGCGCGGCGAAGTCGTCGCCCTCTTCAAGCCGCAGTTCGAGGTGGGCCGCGGGCAGGTCGGCAAGGGTGGCATCGTGCGCGACCAGGCGGCGGTCGAGGCCGCGCTTGCGCGCTTCGCCGACTGGTGCTCCGCCAACGGCTATGCGGTCACCGGAAAGGCGCCGTCTGAGGTGACCGGCGTCCAGGGTAATCGCGAGATCTTCGTCCACCTGCAGCCGGAGCAGGCATGAAGGTCTGTCTCATTCGTGGCGCAGGCGTGGAACAGCACGAGGTGGACGATGTCTTTCACGCGATGGAGGCGCGGCAGGTCGAGGGTGTCGAGCTCAAGCGAGACGCCGACCCGGCGACGACCGCCGAACTCTTGAAAGGCACCGACCTGATCCTCACGCTCGGTGGCGACGGAACTTTTCTGGCCGGGGCACGGGTGGCTGCTCCGCGGGAGATCTCGATCCTGGGAGTCAACCACGGGCACCTCGGGTTCCTGACCGAGATCGAAGCGGAACACATGCAGGTGGGCCTGGGCCGGTTCCTCGACGGCTCCTACCGGATCGAGGAACGCACGATGCTGCAGGTCACGCTCGCGCGAAAAGGCCAGACCATGGTGGAGGAGACCGGCCTGAACGAGGTTGTGGTGGACCACGCAGGCGAGTCCCGCATCCTGCGCCTGGAGATCGACGTGGGCGGGCAGCGGGTGGGGGTGATCGACGCGGACGGCGCCATCGTGGCGACCGCCAGCGGATCGACCGCGTACGCCCTGGCGAGCGGCGGGCCAATCCTGGAGCCCACGCTGGAAGACCTCCTGCTGGTGCCGATGAGCCCCTTCGCGCTCACCGTGCGCCCCATCGTGTTCGCCCCAGGCCAGGACATCAGCCTGAGCGTGGTGCGAGGCCCCGGAGAGATGCGGGTGGATGGCCAGGGTCGGGGACATGAGGTGTCGGTAGGCGATGTGGTCAGGTGCGGATCGCACACGAAGCGCCTCAAGGTCGTCCGGTTCAGCCCGCCAGAAACCTTCTATCAGCGCCTCGGCGAGAAGCTTGGGTGGGGCCGGCCGCTGGTCCCCAAGAAATAGGTCGTGCTCCAAGAGCTCAAGGTGCGCGACCTGGCCCTGGTCGCGGAATCGACCGTGCGTTTCGGTGCCGGGCTCAACCTGCTCACCGGAGAAACGGGCAGCGGGAAATCGCTGATCGTTGACGCCCTCAGCCTCGCGCTCGGCGCGAGGGCGTCCACTGACCAGGTTCGCCACGGCGCCGCGCGAGCCACGGTGGAGGCGGCATTCGATTCCGTCGTCCTCGTCCGCGAGGTGGGCAAACGCAGTGGGGCCAGGATCGACGGGCGCGCTGCCACGCCGGGCCAGCTTCGTGAGCTGGGCGACAGGCTCGTCGCGCTCCATGGCCAGCATGAGCACCACGCGCTGCTAGATCCTGATACGCAAACCGAGCTGCTCGATGCGTACGGAGGCGCACTGGAGCTCCGGGCCGGCGCGGCGGTGGCTCACGCCGCCTATCTCGCCGCGGCGAATGCCCTGCGCGATCTCGAACAGCTGCGGTCGCTCGGAAAGCGTGAGCAGGAATACCTGCGCTGGCGGCTCGACGAGCTCCGCCAGGCCGACCCGCAACCCGGCGAGGATGACGCTCTCGCCGCGGAGCGCGCTGCGATGCGGCATGCCGCGCGGCTCGCTGACCTCGGTCAGCAGGCGATGGACGCGCTGCACGAGGATGGCCTCGCGCGAGCCGCGGGCGCGATGAGCTCGGCGGCTGCGCTCGACGGTCGCCTTGCCGACCAGGCAGGGCGGCTGGACGCCTTGGCCGGGGAGCTCTCAGATGTCGCAGCTGGGGTGAGGCGGTATGTCGAGCTGCTGGACTCCAACCCGGTCCGGCTCGAGGCGATCGAGTCGCGTCTGTCCGTCCTTGAGGCCATCAAGCGCAAGCACGGCGGTTCGATCGAGTCCGCGGTGCTCGAGCGCCAGCGTCTCGAGGTCCAGCTCGACGCCACCGAGGACCTCGACTCCGCAATCGCGACCGCGACGCGCGAGCAAGCTCAACGGCGCAGCGAGCTGGAGGCAGCCGCCGCCCGGCTCACCAGGGCTCGCGCCGAGGCCGCGACGCGAATGGAAACGGCGGTCACGGCGGAGTTGCATGGACTGCGCCTCGAAGACGCGAGGTTCGAAGTTGCGCTTCGCCCGCTCGCCGAGGTCGCGTCGTCGGGGGCCGAGGCCGCTGAGATGATGTTTTCGGCGAACCCTGGAGAGCCGATCGCACCCCTTGCCAAGGTCGCGTCGGGCGGTGAGCTGGCTCGCGTCATGCTGGCGGTCACGACGGTGGGCGCCGGTGGTGACCGGATCCCGACCCTGGTCTTCGACGAGGTCGACGCCGGCATCGGCGGAGAGGCTGCCATCCAGGTCGGCCTTCGATTGAAGAGACTTGGGACCCGCCACCAGGTGCTCGTGGTTACGCATCTGGCCCAGATCGCCTCGTTCGCCGACCATCACCTGGTGGTCGAAAAGGCGCCGGGCCGCGACGGCCGAAACGTGGTGACGGTGCGCGAGTTGAGCACCGACGAAGAGAGGGCCCGCGAGCTCGCACGCATGATGAGCGGCGGCGTCACAGCGAAGGCCGTGGCTCGGGCACACGAGCTTCTCGGAGAAGCGGCGAGGCCCGGCGGGAGGACGTGAGGTAGCCTTACGCCTCGTGGAAACGCCCGTGGGACAGGGCGCGCGGCTCAGCGTGAACACTCCTGTATTCGAAGGTCCTCTGGAATTGCTCCTGGCGCTGGTCGAGCGCGAAGAAGTCGACATTTTCAAGGTGTCGCTCGCCAAGGTGACGGATGCGTACCTCGCCGAGCTGGCGTCGCGCGAGATCCCCGATCCACAGGAGATGGCCGAGTTTCTTTGGATGGCGGCGCGCCTCCTCCTCCTGAAGTCGATTCGCCTTTTGCCCGGTGAGAATCCCACCGACGAGGAGACGGAGTTGCTCGGGTGGGAGGATGAGGTGCGTCAGCGCCTCGAGGAGTACCGCGCGTACAAGGAGGTGGCCGGAGAGCTCCTGGAGCGCGCGCAGCAGGAAACGTTCGCGTTTCCCCCGCCCGCGCGACCTGTCGAGGCGGGCGGTCAGGAGCAGCCGTTGGACGTCGACTTCCTTGTGGCCGCCTTCAACAGCGTGCTGGCGCGAATTCCGCCGCGGCCACTCGTCGTGCGCGGTCGGACATGGACGCTGCAGGAAAAGCTGGACATGATCACGGACCGGCTGCGCCAGGGACCCATCGAGCTGATCGAGCTGATCCTCGAATCGGAGGATCGCCTCGAAGCCGTCGTCACGTTCGTGGCGGTGCTCGAGCTGATCCGCCGCTCGGTCGTGCGGGTCAGGCAGAAGGAGCGTTTCGGACCGATCCACGTCGAGAGCCGGGAGCCTGCAGCGTGAGCAGCATTTCCGCCGCGCTCGAAGCGATTCTCTTCAGCTCCAACCGCCCGCTCAAGGTCCGCGAGCTGCAGCAGGCGACCGACAGCGACCGCAACAGCGTCGAGGGCGCGCTGGAGCAGCTTCGCGAGGCGCTCGAGGGGCGCGGGGTGATGCTGATGCGCCACCACGACGAGATCCACCTGGCGACGCGCCCGGAGTACGCACCTGCGGTGCGCCGCGCGCTGCGACCCGAAGTCTCCGGCAGGCTTTCCCAGGCGGCCTATGAAACTCTCGCCATCGTCGCCTATCAGCAGCCCGTATCGCGAGCCCGCATCGAGGAGGTGCGCGGGGTCAACTGCGAGAGCGTGCTGGGCAACCTCGAGCTGCGCGACCTGATCACCGAGGTGGGCAGGGGCTCGGGCCCAGGCCAACCCAAGCTCTACGGCACGACGATGCGCTTCCTCCAGGTGACGGGCATCGAGTCGCTCGAGCACCTTCCGACGCCCAGCGACGGCGCGGAGCTCCTCGAACGCGGAGGTGCGGACGGGGACGCTCGGCGAGAGATTCGGTGATCCAGGTGGCCCAGATCCGGCCGAAGCGACGAGCAGCGCAGCGAGCGCATCGGATAGATTCGTGAGCGAGCAGCACAGGAGCTGAGCCCGGAGATGGGCCGCATGGGCGCCGAAGATCCGCCGAGCGGTCCGCGCTCCGCACCTCGGGAAAGGCTGAACCGATATCTGGCTCGCTCCGGCGTGGCCAGCCGCCGCGCGGCCGACGACCTGATCGCCTCGGGCTCGGTGCGGGTGAACGGCGAGCGACCGCCGGCCGCCGGTCTCGAGATCGATCCCGACGTCGACCGGGTCACCGTGGACGGCCGACCCGTCAAGCCCGCCACCAGCCATCGCTACCTCATGCTGAACAAGCCTCTGGGCGTGATCGCCACCGCGAGTGATGAGTCCTCGCGGGCGACCGTGCTCGATGTGGTTGGGGAAGAGGGTAAGCATGGTCACCGCCTCTTTCCCGTAGGCAGGCTCGACGCGGACAGCACCGGCCTTCTGCTCCTGACCGACGACGGCGGGATTGCCTATCGCCTGACTCACCCGCGCTTCAACGTCGCCAAGGAATACGAGGTTGTCGTTGCCGGTGTGCCGTCATCCAGGCAGCTGAAAGCGTTGCGCGAGGGCGTGAGGCTCGACGACGCGATGACGGCGCCGGCAGAGGTCGAGATGCTTCGGGCCACGAAAGGCGATCGCGACTCCGGACGCGCCGAGCTGCGCGTCGTCATCCACGAGGGAAGGAACCGCCAGGTCCGCCGCATGATGCAGGCGATCGGGCACAACGTTCTGTCTCTTCGCCGCACCGCGTTCGGTCCAGTGAAGCTGGGCCGTCTGAAGACCGGCGGCTGGCGGGTCCTGTCGGAGGGAGAGGTCGCCGCGCTCCACCGCGCGACCGGCCTCGATCAGTCGCGATCGTGACCGCATGATCGTCGGGCCATGATCATTGCAATCGACGGGGGCGTCGCGTCCGGCAAATCCGCCGTCGGCAAACGGGTCGCCGAGAAGCTCGGCCTTCCTTTTATTGATAGCGGGTTGATGTACCGGGCGATCACGCGAATGGCGACCGAACGCGGAATCGATCCGCACGATGGCGACGCCGTGACCCGGCTTGCCGAGGCCTACCCGATCCGGGTCGACGGCGAGAGGGTCTGGGCGGACGGGGTGGAGCTGACCGAGGGGATCTACGACGTCGACTACGCCGACGCGCTGCCCGTCGTGTCCGCGATCCCAGGAGTTCGCAAGGCCCTGGTCGCCCAGCAGCGGCGGATGGGGGAGGGCGGCGTGGTCATGGCCGGCCGCGACATCGGCACGGTCGTCTTTCCCGACGCCGACCACAAGTTCTTCCTGGTCGCGAGCCTCGACGAGAAGGTCAGGCGGCGTGCGGCGCAATTCGAGAGGCGGGGCGAGGCGGTCGACGAAGAAGCGATGCGGAAGGAGGTTGAGCTCCGAGACCGAGTCGACTCTGAGCGACCGATCGCGCCACTCAAGCCGGCCGACGACGCCGCGATCATCGATACGGACAACCTCGATCTCGATGAGGTGGTCGACCGCATCATCAACCACATCCGGGCCGGCGCGTGATCTACGCGTTCCTCAAGGCCTTCATGCGCTTCATGACCCGCACCTTTCTCGTCGGGCTGTTCACCGTCGAAGGCAGGGATAACGTCCCGCGTTCGGGACCGCTGATCGTCTGTGCGAATCACTTCGCCACTCTTGATCCGCCGATGGTTCCGGCCTTCCTTGGGCGACCGGACACCTGGAGCATGGCGAAGTCCGAATACTTCCAAAGGTCGTCGCTGCGCTGGCTGTTCACCGCTTACCAGGCGTTTCCGGTGACGCGCCACACGGCGGACCGCGTTGCCATTCGGCGCTCGTTTGACCTGCTGAAAGCCGGCCACGTGCTGGTCATCTATCCAGAAGGCACGCGGGTCGAAGCAGGCGTTTTGTCGACCCCGGAGGCGGGAGCTGGTTTCATCGCCCAGAAGTCGGGCAGCCCCGTCCTGCCGGTCGCCCTCACCGGCACCCGCGAGTGCATGCCCAAGGGCACGATCTGGCCGCGGCGCGTGCCGGTGAAGATTCGCTTCGGAAAGCCGTTTGTGGTCTTGCAGCGGCGGCCTGGCGGGGAACGCGTCTCCCACGAAGAAGCCGCGGACGCGATCATGGTCGCGATCGCCGACCTGCTGCCGCCGCACTTGCGTGGGCGGTACAGCGACCTCGAGGGCTGGCGGCGCCGCCTCGAGGGAGTGACCCGGCCGGTCTAGACCGGCCTAGCCGATCGCGGGGCGGGCCCAGTCATCTTCGACCAGGCTGCCGAGGGCGGGGTTGAAGCAGGCGTCAAATGCTTCCTTGAGCGACTGGGGGGTGAGCCGGGGCGGCTGCTGGCGGTAATTGGCAAGGTCGACCAGGCGCGCCACCAGGGCGCGGGGGTGCGAGCCGCGCAGCGGCTTTTTGCCGTAGAGGTTGTTGAGCAGGTAGCCGATCGCCTTTTCGTCGAACGGCACGCCCTGGCGGTCGCACTCGAAGCGGAGGATGCGGCCGAAGGCCTCGGGCGTCGGGTTGCCGATGCCGATCTTGTAGGCCATGCGGCGGAGAAAGGCTTCGTCGACCAGCTCGGTAGGCGACAGGTTGGTCGAGAACACGACCTGGCACAGGAACGGCAGCTCGATCTTGCGGCCGGATGCGGACAGGTCGAGGTAGTCGATCTTCTTCTCCATCGGCACGATGAAGCGGTTCAGGAGCCGCATCGGCGGCACTTCCTGGCGGCCGAAGTCGTCGATCACGAACACCCCGGCGTTCGCCTTCCACTGCAGAGGCGCCTCGTAGTAGCGGTTCTGCGAGTCGTAGGTCAGGTCGAGCTGCTGCAGCTTCAGCTCACCGCCGGCGGTGACGACGGGCCGCTCGACCTTGACCAGCCGGCGGTCGACGGGCTGCTCGCCCTCCGCGACCTTGTGGTAGACGGGGTCGATGACGCGGACGATCTCGTCGCCGAGGGCGACCGCATGCGGGATCTCGATCGGCGCGCCCATGAGCAGCGCCATGCGCTCGGTGATCGTGCTCTTGCCGTTGCCTGGAGCTCCGAAGATGAACAGCGACGCGCGCGAGACCATCGCGCCACCGATCTGGTCGATGATGTGCTGTTCGAGCTCGAGCTCCCCCAATGCCTTCTTGAGCTGGGCGTCCGTGACCGGCGACTTGCCGGTGACCTGGGAGCGGATGAGGGCGAGGTAGTCCTCGAAGTTGACCGGGCATGGCCCGAGGTAACGCGTCTGCACGGCCGACATCTCCGCCGCGCGCTGGCGCCCGGCGCCCGAGATCGCGTAGTTCATCTTGACCGGGTAGGGCCGGCCTTCCAGCCCCGCATCATTCGACACGCCACGCGTGTCCATGAGCTGGTTCTTCTCGAACTCGTCGATCAGTGGGGAGAAGGTTTCGAAGGGGAGACCAAGGCGCTGCTCGAGCGCGGAGCCGGTCAGCTGATCGGCGAAGGCGAGCGTCCGGAGCAGCAGGCTGGCGACCAGATCACGACGGACGTGCAGGTCTTCCAGACGCTTGGGAGCCTCGATCGCCCCGGTTACCATCGGGCGCACATATTACAGTTCGGGACTCAAGTTCAGACCCGGATTCATCCGGGTTCGTAGAATCGCTGAAAAGTTGCCGGAATACGCTGCCCTGGACCTCGAGACGACCGGTCTCGACCCGGCTCGAGACCGTGTGATCGAAGTCGGGGCCGTCGCCTTCACCTCCGACCAGGTCACCTCCACCCTGGAACAGCTGGTCGATCCCGGTCGCCCGGTGCCGGACATCGTGCTGCGCCTCACCGGGATCAAGCAGGAGGAGCTCCGGGGAGCGTCCAGCCCTGAGGCCGCCCTGCGCCGGCTGGCCGAGTTCCTCCGTGGACGGCAGCCAGTCGGCCATGGCGCCCGGCTCGACGTCGAGTTTCTCGACGCGGCGGGGCTGTGGGACGAATCGCAGGAGATCCTCGACACCCTCGATCTCGCGCGCATCCTGCTGCCGGGGGCGGGAAGCCACAGCCTCCCCCTGCTGGCGACGGAGATGGGGTTCCACCAGCCGCGGCCGCACCGAGCCCTCGACGACGCCGACGCGACACGCCAGCTCCTCCTGAGGCTGCGCGAAGAGGCGGTCGGCCTCGACGAGACGCTCAAGGAGTCGATGGTCGCGCTCGTGGCGCCCTACGAGTGGCCGGTGGCCCGGTTCTTCGCCGAGGCGTTGACCGCGGCGCATCAGCCGTCGCGCCGCCCGAAGACCCCTTCGTCCTCATGGGGCTGCTCGGCCCGGAAGGTCCGCTCGCCCACCTCCTGCCGGGCTACGAGCACCGAGAGCCCCAGGTCCAGATGCTGCTCGCTGTCGCGCAGATCCAGTCGCGCGGCGGAACGCTGGTGGTTGAAGCCGGGACCGGGACGGGGAAGAGCCTGGCCTACCTCGTGCCGTCGCTCGCGAGGGCCGTCCGGCACCGGGAGAGGGTCGTCATCTCGACCAACACTCACACGCTGCAGGAACAGCTGATGAGCAAGGACCTGCCCAGTCTGCGCGAGTGGCTGCCATGGAACTTCAAGGCATGCCTGCTGAAAGGCCGGTCTAACTACGTCTCGCTGCGGCGCTGGCGGCGTTACCTGGGCGAGCCGTGCAAAGACTCGGAAGAGCTGATGTTCAAGCTCAAGGTGCTCATCTGGCTCCACACGACGGAGAGCGGCGACCGCTCCGAGCTTCGGCTGCATGGCCGAGAGGAGGTCTTGTGGAACCGCATCGCGAGCGATCCGCTCGACTGCGTCGGCATCCACTGCACCAAGGAGGACTGCTATGTCCACCGCGCCCGCGCGGAGGCCGAGACAGCCGACCTGGTCGTGATCAACCACGCATTGTTGCTGGCCGACGTCGAGGCAGGAGGCGGCCTGCTTCCGGAGTTCGATCACCTTGTCATCGACGAGGCGCACCACCTCGAAGAGGCGGCCACGCGTGGGCTGCGGCAGGAGGTTGACGGTCCCGGATTGATCGCCCTGCTGGAGCGGCTCGCCCGGCGCGACGACACCGGAAGGACCGACGGCCTGCTGGATGAGCTGCAGCGGCAACCGCACCTGGGCGCTTCGGTCGACTCCTTTGCGGAGGCCCAACCGAATGCAATCGCCGCGGCGTCGCATTCGCGCGAGCTTTTCCGAATCGCCGATGCCTGGGTGGCGACGCGCCTGGGCGAGGCTGAAAGAAGAGAGGAGTCGGTCCGCCTCACGACCGCCACCCGAGGCGGGGCGGAATGGGAGCACATACGCATGCCGGCCGAGAGCGCAGTCACCGCGATGGCGGCGCTCGACGTGTCGCTGCGCCGAGCAGTTGCCGGGGTGCGCGACTGGCTGGGCGGCGACGAGCCGGACCAGCGCATCCGGGAGCTCGAGATGATCCGCGGCCGACTGGAAGGAGCAATGCGACTCATCGACGATGCGTTGCTGCGGCCAGATGCGAACCGTGTCTACTGGTTCAGCCAGGTATCGCGTGCCGAGAACCTGCTGCTGCGGGCCGCGCCGATCAACGTCGGCTCACTCCTCCGCGAGCGTGTCTACTCGAAGCGACGTTCGACCGTCTTCACCTCGGCAACGTTGGCGGTCGGAGGCACGTTCGATTACTTCAGCTCTCGCGTGGGACTGGGCCCGGAGATCGAAGAGCTCATCCTGCCGTCGCCTTTCGACTTCTACCACCAGGCGCTCGTATGCCTGCCCACCGATATGCCTTTGCCCGAGGACGAAGCGTTCGATGCCGCCGTGGAGCAGCTCATCGCTGCGGTTGCGCGACGGGTGGGCGGGAGGACACTCGCTCTGTTCACCTCACACCGCCAGCTTCGAGACGTGCATGCGGCGTTGCGGCAGCGAGTCGATCTGGATGAGGTGCTCATCCTCGGTCAGGGCATCGACGGCCAGCGCCGCCAGCTCCTCAAGACGTTCGAGGAAGCCGAGCGCCCGCTCCTTCTCGGTACGTCCAGCTTCTGGGAGGGCATTGACATTCCCGGCGAGCGCTTGAGCTGCGTGATCGTGGTCCGGCTGCCCTTCCCGGTGCCGACTGAGCCGATCTACGCGGCGCGGGCGGAGCAAGTCCGCGATCCGTTCTCGCAGCTGGCGCTGCCGCAGGCGGCGCTGCGCCTCAAGCAAGGATTCGGGCGTCTGATCCGCCGGTCGACCGACCGCGGAGCGGTCGCCATCCTCGACAACCGGATCCTTGGGCGTGACTACGGCAAGGCGTTCCTCGACGTGCTGCCGCCGGCGTCGCGCTATGTCGGTCCTGCGGTCGACGTCGCCGACAGGGTCGGAGCCTGGCTCGAAGGGGTTTGAGCAAGCTGTATGTGGTCGCAACCCCAATCGGCAATCTGGAGGATCTGAGCGCGCGGGCGATCCGCGTCCTGGGCGAGGTGTCGACGATCGCGGCGGAGGACACACGCGTCACCTCGCGCCTGCTGGCTCGCCACGGACTTCGCAAACCGCTGCTGAGCTATCGCGCGCCGGTCGAGCGGCGAGGCTTGCCGCGAGTGATGTCCGCCCTCGAGGAGGGCGACGTCGCGCTGGTGAGCGACGCCGGGACGCCGACCCTCTCCGATCCCGGGCAAGCGCTCGTCACCGCGGCGTGGGCCGCCGGTCACACCGTGGTGCCGATCCCCGGACCCAGCTCGGTGACGGCCGCGCTATCGATCGCCGGGTATGGCGGGCCGGGGTTCACCTTTCTCGGCTACCTACCGCGCAAACCGGGCGAGATGCGCCGCCTGCTCGATTCACTGCGCGAGGACGCGCGACCGGCGGTCGCGTTCGAGTCGCCTTATCGGGTCCACAAATCCCTGGCCCTGATCGCCGACGCGCTTCCGGGGCGGAGCATTACGGTCACACGCGAGCTGACGAAGCTTCACGAGGAGGTGCTGCGAGGCACCGCGTCACAGGTGCTCGCCGCCCTCGGTGACCGCTCGCGCGGCGAGTTTACCCTTGTGATCTCCGGTGTCTGAACCAAGGACTCAAAGGACTGTGCTCATAGCGCCTGCGTGGCCGTACGCCAACGGCCCGCGACATATCGGCCACGTGGTCGGTTTCGCCGTGCCCGCGGACGTGCTCGCCCGTTTCGAGCGGCTGCGCGGCTCTCGCGTGCTGATGGCAAGCGGCACCGACGAGCACGGAACCCCCATCACATATGAAGCGGACAAGGAGGGCATCCCGCCCCGCGAGTTCGTCGATCGGAACAACGCGCTGATCGTCGAGGACCTCGTGCGCCTGGGCATGACCTACGACATCTTCACGCGGACGACGACCGCCAACCACTACCGCGTCACCCAGGACCTGTTTCTCAAGCTCTATGAGAAGGGCTACCTGGTCGCGCACAAGCAGATGGGCGCCTTCGACCCTGCAAGCGGCCGAACATTGCCGGACCGCTACATCGAAGGCAAGTGCCCGATCTGCGGCTATCCCGATGCGCGTGGCGACCAGTGCGACAACTGCGGCAACCAACTCGATCCGACCGACCTCATCAACCCGCACCAGCGCGGGAGCGATGCGCCCGTCGAGTTTCGCGAAACCGAGCATTTCTTCTTCGACCTGCCTGCTTTCGGCGAACAGCTGAAGCGCTGGATCGAGTCACACGACAACTGGCGGCCGAACGTCCGGAAGTACTCGCTCGAGTTCGTGCGCAACCTGAAGCCGCGGGCGATCACACGAGACCTCGACTGGGGCGTCCCCGTCCCGCTGCCTGGATGGGAGGACAACCCTGCCAAGAAGATCTATGTGTGGTTCGACGCCGTGATCGGATACCTTTCGGCTTCGATCGAGTGGGCGGCCCAGCGCGGCGAACCAGACGCATGGAAACAGTGGTGGGAAAACGCGGACGCCTCGCACTACTACGTGATGGGAAAGGACAACATCACGTTTCACACGGTGCTGTGGCCCGCCATCCTGATGGGCGCCGGCGACTATCACCTTCCCGACGACATCGTGGCGAGCGAGTTCCTCCACATGGAAGGCCGGAAGTTTTCGACCAGCCGCGGCCAGGTCATCTACGTCAAAGATGTGCTCGACCGATACGACGCCGACGCGCTGCGCTACTACCTGATGATCGCGGGGCCCGAGAACCAGGACACCGACTTCACGTGGGGCGAGTTCGTGCGCCGCAACAACGACGAGCTCGTCGCGACATGGGGCAACCTCGTGCACCGGACGCTGGTCAACGCGCACCGCAACTTTGGCGCGGTTCCGGAACCCGGGCCGATGACGGCGACCGACGAGACCTTGCTGGCTGAGGTGGAGAAGGGCCTCGACTACGTCGCTCAGCAGCTGCACGAGGCGCGCTTCCAGAACGCGTTGAAGCACGCCATGACGATGGCGACGAAGGTCAACGTCTACCTCGGCGGCGAGCAGCCGTGGCACACGATCAAGACCGACCGCGAGCGCGCGGGAACGGTGCTTTACGTCGCGCTGCGTTGCGTGGACAACCTGAAGACGATGTTCACGCCGTTCCTGCCGTTTTCTTCGCAGCGCCTGCACGCGATGCTGGGCTACGAGGACGTCATCGCCCCGCAGCCGGAAGTCCGCCAGTTCGCCGAGGATGCGTCCGCCCATACGGTCATCACCGGTGATTACGAGGCAGTGAATCGCTGGCTGCGCTCTGAGCTACGGCCCGGCCGCAAGCTGCCCGTCCCCGAACCGCTATTCAAGCGGCTCGATGAGGTGCCCACGGATGAGCCTGAGGAGGAACCGGCATCTTCGTAGACACCCATCTCCACATCGACGAGCTGGGAGACGCCACCGAGGTGGTGCAGCAAGCAGTCGCCGCCGGGGTGACCCGACTGATCGCGGTCGGCACCAACCTCGACCGCAGCAGCAACGCAGTCTCGCTCGGCCATGCCTACGAGGAGGTATGGGCCGGCGTCGGTCACCACCCTCTTGAGCCGTCCGAACCGGACCTCGCCGCGATGCACGAGATGGCAAAGGACGAGATGGTTGTCGCGATCGGCGAGATCGGCCTCGACTTCGAGCACGTCGGCGGGCCGCACAACGATCTCCAGGTCCAGCGCCTCAACGAGCTGTTCGCGATCGCCACCGAGCTCGATCTGCCTGTGTCTGTCCACAACCGCGGGGCCGCGTCCGAGCTGCTCAAGGCGATCTCGGCGCACCACGGCCTGCGCGGCGTCATGCACTACTTCGCGATGGAGTGGGACTGGGCCCAACGCTTCCTCGAAGCCGGTTTCTATCTCTCCTTTGCGGGCCTGATCACGCGTCCCAGCCGCGACGCGCTGCGCGATGTCGCGAAGCGATGCCCCGCCGATCGCCTCCTGCTGGAGACCGACTCGCCGTACGGCAACGCGCAGAAGCGGATGGGAATGCCGAACCGGCCCGCCTACCTGCTCGACACCGCCGAGGTGGTGGCGGGGCTGCGCGGGATCAGCCTCGAGCAGCTCGCGGACCAGGAGCGCGCCAACGCGATCACGCTGTTCCAAAAGATGAAGTGAGTTTCGATCCGGCTAATGCGCAGGAGCTGGCAAGCCTGCTGCGCCGGCACCGGATCACCCTCCAGCACCGCCTCGGCCAGAACTTCCTCATCGATCCTGTGCTGCGCGACGCAATCGCCGACGCTGCGCTAACCGATGGTGGCGACGAGGTCCTCGAGGTCGGGGCCGGGGTCGGCACGCTCACCATCGCGCTGGCGATGCGCGCGCGCCGAGTCGTTGCAGTGGAGTTCGACCGCGCGCTGATTCCCGCCCTTCGCGAAGTGGTCGCGGGCCACGACAAGGTGGAGGTCGTGCAGGCGGACATCCTGCGCTACGACGTGGCACGCGCGTTTCCCCAGGGGGGTGAGGTTGCCGCCGGCAACATCCCCTACAACTTGACGGGGGCTTTGATTCGCAAGCTGCTCGACCGCGCGCCGCGTCCTCGCCGTCTCTCGCTTGTCGTGCAGAAAGAGGTCGGCGAGCGGTGGGCCGCGACGACGTCCGCCAGCCTTGGCACGGTCGCGGTGCAGCTGTTCGCTGAACCACGCGTCGTGATGACGATCCCGGCCTCGTCCTTCACGCCCGCGCCGAAGGTCGACTCAGCCCTGGTCATCCTCGAGGTTCGGGACAAGCCGGCTGTCGAGGTGGCAGACACGGATCGCTTCTTGCGCTTCGTCGAGGACGTTTTTCAGTTCCGTCGCAAGCAGGTCGGAGGCACGCTGGCACGCATCGGCGGGATCAGCGGAGCGGAGTCTGCCGCACGCCTGAGCGAGCTCGGAATCGATGCCGCGCGGCGCCCGCAGACGCTGACCCTGCCGGAGTGGGAAGCGGTGTATCGCGCATTCAATCCCATCCTCGGTCGTTAACCTCTAGCGACTGTGGATCCGATCAGGCTGCCCGTCGAGGCTCCTGGCGGCTTTCGTGGTGCGCTCTCGCACACCGCGTTCCGCAACATCTGGTTCGCGCAGCTGGCCGCTCAGCTCGCGGACAAGTTCCTGCTGTTCTCGCTGATCATCCTCGCCTACCACATCTCCGGCGGCAGCACGTCGGTCGCGGTGACGTTGCTCGCGTACACGGTCCCGGCGGTGCTCTTCGCGCCGCCCGCAGGCGTGATCGCGGACCGCGTCGACCGCAAACGGATCATGTTCTGGTGCAACATCGGGCGCGCGGCGGTGGTCGCCCTGATCCCTGTCGCGTCACTGATCCCCGGGGTGAAAGACGACTTCCTCCACCTTCTCGTGATCACCCTGATCTTTTCCGCGGTCGGCCAGCTGTTCGGACCGGCCGAGGCCGCGGTCATACCGACGATCCTGCCGCGCGAAGCCTTGATCACCGCCAACTCGATGGCGCTGCTGACCATGGTTCTGACCCTCGTGGTCGGCGGCGTGCTGGCGCCGGTGATATCGCGGATCGACCTCTATGCGCCGTACTGGTGCGCGGTAGCGCTGCTCGTGATCGCAGGGGCTCTCATCTTCGCCTCCGATATACCGCGGCTCGAACGCCACACCGAGTCTCCCGTCGAGGAAAGCCGCAACCGTTTCCACCAGATGCTCGTCGACCTGCAGGAAGGTGTCGATGCTCTGCGTGCGTCGCGCGGCTTGCGCCTCGCGTTCGGCCAGGTGAGCATCGCTGTCCTCGTCCTGTTCAATCTCTACACGCTCGCTCCCGCCTACGTGAGCAAGGTCATCGGCATCGCGGCGGAGGACACCTACGTCATCCTGGGACCGGCGACCGCCGGCGCGATCCTCAGCGCGATCCTGCTTGGCCAGTTCCTGCGCAACCTCGACCGCTCCCGGGTGCTGGCCGGTTCCCTGATCGCCAACGGGGTGACACTCCTGGCGCTGGCCGCGGTGCCGGAAGCGATGAAGCATTTTCCAGACCTCCAGGTGCACAACCGAATCACGGGCGCCACCTTCAGCCTTCTGCTCGGAGTCGAGTTCGGAGCAATCCTCATCCCGGCCGTCACGTACCTGATGGAGTCGACAGTGACGCGATCCGCGGACGGGTCTTCGCGCTCCTCTACATGACGATCA
>WNGJ01003787.1_pt1 | contig 15658 bp, 6 predicted proteins | sample 5400611 | NCBI WGS metagenome assembly WNGJ01 (sample SAMN13153375, study PRJNA577476) | soil metagenome | isolation source: 40 cm soil or saprolite under Garry oak tree replicate 1 | place: USA:California | collected 2016-06-15
CGCCATGCAAGAAAAACTCTCCGTAGGAAACTGGGTGTCAGTATGTCACAGAAATTATCGATTGCACCGCAATTCATTGCATGTTACTTTGCAAGTGTTTGTTGCCACCTCAAGGATTTTGACTCTGCCTAGGGATTCTCGAACCATGCGCCGTCTGTTGAGCTTTATTCTTATGGCGGTTCCGGCGCTGGCGTGGCCGCAGGCTCGCAGATTTCAGAACCCTGTTTTTCTACCAACCGCGAACGATCCTGGCGCACTCACAGTAGGCGACTGGAATCACGATAACAAGCCGGATCTGATCTACATCGACGGCACTTCGAGCGCGGCCTTGCACGTTCTTCTCGGCAATGGCGACGGCACATTTACGCCTGGTCAGACGGTCGCTCTCCCGTCGGATGCTTGCCACTATGTTGTGGGGCGCAGTTGCTTTCTAAGCTCTGCTGACATCAACGGGGATGGCAAGCCTGACCTAGTCTTTGCTGCCATCGAAAACTCTCTCACCGGAATCATCGCACTTCTCGGTAATGGAGATGGAACGTTCGGGCTGCCGATCGTTTCGACCATCAAGGTTCCTCCATCGAATCCGGAAATAAACCTTCGGCCGGCGGTAGGTGACTTCAACGGTGACGGGAAACCTGATCTTGTTGTCGCTGACCCGCTAAACGGATGCGCCTATTTTCTATCCGGGGATGGCGCAGGGCACTTTGTGTACGGTTCCACATTGTCTAATAGCAGCCTCTACGTTGGGCGGCCTACTGTTGCCTATGCCGGCGACTTCAACGGCGACGGTAAGCTTGACGTTCTGATGCTGTCGGGAGGTACCACAAGCGCAACCGCAACCGTTTATTACGGCAGTGGAAACGGTACCTTCACGGAGGGGCCCGGTTACACTGCGGGCCTCAACAGCATTTATGCCGTGTTTTCTATGTATGGCGATGTGACTGGCGACGGAGTGGCGGATCTAGTAGGCACTGACCAGCAAAGCAACGTGTGGATTTTGCCCGGCCGACCCGATGGGAGTTTCGGCACAGCACTCCAACTTGCCGGTCAACTCGACACTAGAGATTCTATTTTGGGTGCCGCCGATCTCAACGGCGACGGTTTGGTCGATTTCATCGCACTGACATCGGCTGGAATCCGAATACTTCCGGGTGCCGCGGGTACCACATTGGGAAACGCTCAGATCGTAACAGCCGGAGCGGCCAATGTCTTGGGAACGGTGACAGGGGATTTCAATGGAGACGGGATTCAAGATGTAGCCAGCGCATCCGAGGGCGGCATCGTGCTGCTGTTCGGAAATACAGCAGGCAGCTTCACAAACTCAACGATCGTCAATACTGGAAAACTGGTAACGACAGCGATTGCCGGTGATTTCAACGGAGATGGAAAGGCTGATGCGGTTGTCCAGCAGGGCGACGGAAGCTTCCAGACCTTCTTCGGAGGAGTCTCTGGAAGTCTTTCTGCGGGCCCTTCTTTCACGCCTGGCAATTCGCTCCTATACATAGGCAATACCGTCGGAGACTTTGACGGTGACGGCAAGTTCGACGTCGCGTTCGGACACAACGGACTACAGATACAGATCTTGTACGGGGACGGGGATGGAAGCTTTACTCCGGGTACTGCATCTCCTGGGTTAAGTTCGGGACTAGTCGGCGATCTCAATGGAGATGGAAAAGCCGATATCGTCGGAGTGACGGGACCGACGATCGATGTAGCCAGCAACTATCTTTACAACCTGACATCAATGCTAGGTAGCTCTGGTCGTACTTTGACAACGGTGACGACAGCACTCCCACCAATCAGGCAGGGACTTTATACGCCTCTCCTCACGGCCATTGGCGATCTGAATCGTGACGGCCATTTAGACATTGCCCTCTATGACCCCAATCAGCAAGCTGTGAAAGTATGGATAGGGAACGGAGACGGTACTTTCCGCGCAGGCAGCAGCGTAGATACCTCAGCCTTGCAACTTAGCCTAGGGAGCATAGCCACGAGCCACAGTTTCGCTGGTATCGCCGACATCGATGGAGACGGAAATGCGGATCTGATTGTGCTGGGTTCGCAACTGAACGCCGCTACGAATCTTAAAGCCCCATGCGTCGTCGTGCTTTACGGTGATGGCTCTGGCACGTTTGGGCCGCCACAGATCCTCCCAATCAGCCATTCCTACTCCACCTTATATCTTGCGGATGTTAACCAAGACGGGAAAATTGACGTCGTCTTGACGGATGGCGTCCTGATCTCCGTTTTGCCGAACATTGGCAATCGGAATATGGGCAGTGAACAACGCTACGTAGGTGGCAGTTCGATCTCGACGCTTGCTGTAGGAGACTTTAACGGAGACAATTATCCGGATTTGTTGACCACTTCTTCAGGTGTCTTGGGAAGCTTTACGACCAATGTTTTCACAGTCCTCTTGAACCAAGCAGATACACACAATCTAATTTCAGGATCGATCAGCGCTAACCCAGCCACTGTGGCATATAACCAAGGCTTTACTTTGAATGCCTCTCTCCTGCCGATCACGTCTGCAGGTCCACCTGTAACCGGCGCAGTGAATTTCAGCGTAGACGGGGTGCAGGTCGGGGTTGGGCAGGTACAAAACGGTACAACGACAGTCGTCGTCCCCGGAGCAACAACACAGACTATTGCTTATGGACTGCATACAGTCGCCGGAGTTTATTCTGGAGACGGACACTATCCAAGCACATGGCTGAGCGGTGCGCTCACAGTGCTTAAGCCTGACTATCCGACTTCGACCTCTCTTACAGCGGCTCCAATCGCAACCCTGGCCAGCGATTATGTCACTTTAACAGCAGTAGTCACGGCGCCGGCGAAAGTTATTACGGGATTCGTAACTTTTTATGACACGAACTCCGTCCTTGGGCAGAGCAAGGTCTCGTCCACTGGCACAGCCGTCCTGCAAACAAACCTTCTAAGTATCGGATCCCACAATCTGACAGCCATCTACCAGGGATTTAACCCGATCAACAGCTATGTAGGGAATGCCATCTATGAGCCGAGTACTTCCCCACGCGTAGCGGTTACTGTCAGCGGAGTTCCGACGTCAACAGCAGTAACCAGTTCCACTTTGACACCCACAGCCGGATCGGTGTTTACCATAACCGCCAAGGTGACAGCTCCGGGAACTGCATCGATACCAGACGGTGGCGTGACTTTTTTCGATAACTCTAATTCGCTGGGAACTGTCTCACTCGACAGCCAAGGTTCCGCTTCCTTTAGTACATCTTCGCTTGCTGCGGGCCCACACACTCTCTTCGCTGTCTACAATCAGAACGGCATCTTCGCATCGAGCAGCGCAGTGAACACACCTGCCACCGTGACAGTATCGGCTTCGAATCTTCACGCATCCTACGTCCTCTTCACGGGAGCCGACAGTGACCGCAACAGCTCCAGTGCAATCCTGACGACGGTGATTGGATCTCAAAACGGTGAGCCGTCTGGTTTGGTTACACTCATCGAAGACGGTCAGATTGTCGGAACGGCGATGGCTTCGGCGTCTGGCATAGCGTCGTTCCGCCTGAAGCCCAGCGACTCTTCCACGCACACCTTTTATGCGAGCTACGCTGGCAGCGACGAGTTTGCACCGAGCAGTTCGACTGCAATCCTGTCCGCTGTTGGTCCTCTATCTGATTTTTCCTTGCACTGGTCCTCCAACGAGCCGATTCTCTTAGCCGACTTCAGTTCCCACGATGCAACGACTGGCGCACAAGCTCTGCTGCGGGTAAGTGCGTGGAACGGCACCGTGAGTCTTTCCTGCCCGGCAAGCACTTCTGTGGGGTATTCCTGCGACTTTGCTCCAGACACTCTTACGGGAGCGGGTGTTTCCTCGCTCACGGTTCGCCCAATCGTGACCGCGAATTCGACCTCCTCCATTCTAGCCGCGGTTGCTCTAGCTCTTGTCATCCCGGGCTTCCGATATCGGCGCCGGTTACTGAGTGCGCTGGTCATCATCTCGTTTGGCACGCTAGTGGGGTGTGGACCAAGCACCAATACAATGGAGACTTACCCCCACGTTCTCACGATCCAAGCTACTTCGGGGAATATCATTCACTCGATTCAAGTGCTTGTGAGAACATCAACAGCGACGAGATAACGATGGAGTCCCGTCCCATAAGGTTTGGATTAAGGAAACAAAAATAGGCAGGACCTGCTCATCCCATTTCACGGTTACGGATTTAAGGACGCCGGTTTCCCTGGAAAATACAAGCTCAGACGGTGCAGAGCCCTGTTCTCGTCAGTTGAGGCCAACTTCCGGTTTGCCCGTCGCTCGCGAGGTAAGTGTGCGACAGCCGCTAGATGGCGATGATCCATGCGTGACAGACCCTCGATCAGTTTCAGTGAAGGCGATGTCTCATCAGTCCAGCATTCAGGTGTCGTTGATATGAAAGTTTATTCCTCAGGTTCAAGTTCAAGTTCAAGACGTTGCCAGGTACCCAGAATCCGTATACTAGCCATGAGTTCACTCCTATTCTCCCCCTGGAGGGTCGCAAATAATGCATACTGACCCAAGGCAGTTTGTTAAAGCCCTGACGGCTACTGCTCTTGTTACGATTTTCGCCATTCCACAAAGCCTCGTCGCGCAGTCTACCGAACACGTGGTGAGTCCCACTGAATTACAAAAGGCAGTAGTGGATGCCTCGCAGAAGAAACAACAGAACCTGGACACATTGAATCAATTCTTGTCCTCTGAGAAGGCGCAGCGGGCGTTGGAGTCAGCTCATCAAAACCCGGAGCAGGTTAAGAAGGCCGTTGCCAGTCTCAGTGACGACGAACTGGCGCAACTTGCGTCCCGCGCGAACAAGGCGCAGACTGACTTCGCTGCTGGAAGGTTGGACGACCGCGATTTGTTGATTATCCTGGTCGCCATCGCTGCTCTGATCCTTATCATCGTCGCAGTACACTGAGAACTTTCCGAATGCCGCGCAGCATCTTCAGAGCCGTTGTTCTGATGCTATTGCTGCGTGGCGTTCTGTTCGCCGCCGACCTCGGGGGCATATGGCTTGACATTCCGTTTGTGAAGCAGGAGAAGAACGGTTGCGGAGCTGCCAGCATAGCCATGGTCATGCAGTACTGGCAGCAGCAACAGGGCCAGCCGGTGAGTCCCTTTGCAGACTCCGTACATATCATGCACACACTGCGCGCGGACACGACCCACGAAATCTATGCCTCTGACGTCGAGCGGTATTTTCAGCAAAATGGATATCGCACGTTCGCATTTTCGGGAGAATGGGAGCTCCTGAAACAACAGCTCGGAAAAGGGCGCCCATTGATCGCGGCGCTGAAGCCGAGTTCAAGTCGTGAACTCCATTATGTAGTGGTGGCAGGACTGGACGAGGAACACAACCTCGTGCTGCTGAACGATCCAGCACAGCGCAAACTCCTCAAAGAGGACAAATCCAGATTCGAACAGGAATGGAAAGCAACCGGATACTGGACTCTGCTCGCCGTTCCCGAGATGAGCTCGCACTGAGGCAGCTTGCCTATCCACGGGGCTCCTCTATGGTCTTCGATGCGAGGCAATCGCACCTGACCGCTGAACATCCCGATTCTTGCGCACAAAGTTCGATCCAAACGCGCGTAAGGCCACAGACCGTAGAGGTCGGATGAAAGACTGCCGGATGATGCTGAATTTGAGCATACTGATTGTTCTCCTCTGTGGCTGTCTGAGCCTGACCGCTGAGACTGGTCCAGTTGAACCCCCTTCAGCACAAGAGGTCCAAAAACTTGCAGCCGGGCAACGCTGGGAACAGATCGCGCGTCTGCTGGAGCCAATGCAGTCGCGCTCAGCCGACATGGATTATTACTACGGAACTGCACTGGCGCGACTAGAGCGCTGGACGGAGGCTGAGAGCGCGTTTCAGACGGGATTTCGACTAGCTCCAGCCGATCCAAGATTCCCAATCGAGCTGGCGGGACTAGCCTTCAGGCAAAAGCATTATTCTCAAGCCGCTGATCGCTTACAGCAGGCGATCACGCTCGCGCCTGACGACACCTATGCAAATGACTTTTTGGGAACGGTCTATTTCCTTCAGGGGAATCTTGAAGCATCGCTGAAATACTGGAATCGCGTGGGGAAGCCCAGGGTTGCGGAACTGCGGGAGGACCCGGTGCCTCGCGTTTCGCCCGCATTGCTTGACCGGGCGTTTGCGACTTCGCCTGCCAGCACTCTTCTTCTCCCGCAGTTTCTGGACACGGACGAGCGCATCCGTGGTTTAGGAATTTTCCCGCAGTACAAATTCGATCTCCGCGCACGCGGCGATGACAAGTTCGATTTTGTACTCCGCAGTCAGGAACGTAACGGGTTCGGCGACAGTACATGGGAAGGACTGTTCCTGCTTCTTCGCGGACTTCCGTTTCAGGGCGTCGAACCCAAGTTCGATAACCTGCATCATGAAGCTATCAATTTCGTGTCTCTATTCCGCTGGGACCCAGAGAAGCGACGCATCTCCGCGCAGTTCTCCGGCCCCTTCGAGCGCAGTGCCAAATACCGCTACGAGGTTGTTACAGATCTACGAAACGAAAACTGGGCACTGAGGAATTCGTTTACGGGCCCTGCTCCAACGCTCGGGAGTCTTAACATGCGCCGCGAAGCAATGGCTTTTGATCTTGCCTCACATGCAAGCGGACGGTTGCGCTGGTCGGCAGGCGTGGAAGCCTCTCATCGTGACTTTCGTAGCGTCGTGCCTGGAACGGTTCTCACGCCTGATATGCTGGCCGCGGGCTTCCAACTCAAGCAAAAAGCGCAACTGACAGGCACACTATGGCGCGTGCCTGAACGTCGATTCGTCGTGGACGCAGAAGCATCGTCTCAGGCGGCACGATTGTGGTCACACCAGCAGGAAACCTTCGAGAAATTGGCGGGCTCGCTGGGTTGGCATTGGTTTCCTCAAGCCGAGGGCGATGACTATGAAACGCAGCAAAGAGTTCGCATCGGAAAGACCATCGGGCCAGCGCCCTTCGACGAGCTCTTTATGCTGGGGCTTGAGCGGGATAACGATCTGCCGATGCGCGCACACATTGGCACGCGCGACGGACGCAAAGGCAGTGCTCCCCTGGGGAGCAACTACTTTCTCACTTCATGGGAAACGGACAAAAACGTATATGGAAATGGATTGGTGGCGCTGAAACTTGGACCGTTTCTTGATATTGGCAAGATCGCCGATCCCTCTACGGCGCTCGGTTCGCATAAGTGGCTTTGGGACGTTGGAGCGCAAGCCAAGCTGTGCATATTCGGAAGCATTGTTGCGTTTTCATACGGAAAAGACCTTCGTTCTGGAAACAACGCCTTCTATGTAACCCTGCCTCAGTAGACGCCCTCGCCTGGGCTTTGCGTTTGGCATGCCTGCCCTCTTGAGGGCCTACTCGCATAGGCTCTCATCTACGTCTTGGAACCGTCCCGCCGGCTTACGTGATAGACAAGCAGAGCAGAAAAGTTTGCCACTTATTTTCCACCTCTGACATCAATTGATTGAGACCCTCGCGGCCCGCTATATTCAGGCCGCTTCTACCGTGATCCGAATGCGCCTGAACAATTTCCATATTGTGCGAAGCAGCGTATTGACGGATCACTTCCAATTGATTTCAGGGGAATAGTGTTGATGCTCGGTGGACATGCGCACGTATAGTGCTGCCCGGGAGGGGAGAGGCGTGTTCGTGGACGCAGTAGACGTCTTCTCCATTCGTATGCCACAAACTTCTTGCAGAATCGAAAATCCACTATGCGGTTCGGCACCTCAAGAAACTCCATTTGATTAGTGGCAAAGCGACGCTCTCTTCGCGACAGGCTTGGCAAAAATGATTGCGGGAAATCTCGTTTGGATTTGAAGCACATTGGTTGCAGTGAGAAATTGGCCGAAATCCATATTCTTGAGGACGACAATCTTCGTGCGCCGATTGATTCGGTCGCCCTCTCCGTCACATGGACTTTGCCGCGTATTTAGCTTGTGACCTGGCGATTATGTGCATTGTCGCCCACGCGTCACCGGCACAAAACAAGCGACTGTAACGCGCAATGTATTGTAGGGTCATAACTGATGCAAAGCCGCGCCTCACGACCATCATTTAGCAGGGGCATTACGCGCCGTACTCTCCTGTGCGCCGCAACAGCTTCACTTCTGCCTCGCATTCACGCGCTTTCCACGTATCCCAGACCTGAAGGGACCGCTCTGACCGAGACCCTTCGCAACACGTCAGCAATAGCGACCATCCTTCACCAGCAATCCGGCAAAATCCTCGCAATACGTGGCGACGTAGAACTGGCCAACACTCCCGGCTCCATCCTCAAGCCGCTGCTTCTTTTCGGGGCACTCCAACAGAACCTCGTCGCACCCACAACTACCGTCTTTTGCCGCCGCGACCTCCGCATCGGCAACCGGTCTTATCCCTGTACACACCCGCAATCCAACGTCTCCTTCACCGCGCAGGAGGCACTAGCCTACTCCTGCAATACATGGTTTGCCTCGCTTGCGCTCCGTTTCACTCCTTCACGCCTCGCAGAAACCTTCCGCGCCTTCCACCTCTACTCCGCTATCACGCCCGAATCATCGGAGCGAAATCAACTACTCACCCTCGGTCTAGCTGGCGTCACAACATCACCATCAGAGATTGCTACCGCCTATCATATCCTCGGCAACCAACTTGGCCAGCCTTTCGCAAGGCCTGTCGCGGACGGCTTGCGCGACTCCGTATCCTTTGGCATGGCTCACAATGCAGACACGTCCAGCATTGATATCGCCGGCAAGACTGGTACTGCCGACAACCCACCGCGGCAGCCTTGGAGTCACGGTTGGTTCGCGGGCTTCGCAACCATCCGCGGTACCCCACTCGTTATCAGCCTCTATCTCCCGCAGGGCAATGGGGCAGATGCCGCCCAACTAGCGCGAAACTTCTTTCTCGCATGCAATAAGACAACTGCATGAAGCGGCTAATTCTTCTAGTCTGCCTTCTTGTTGCCAGTGCGCGTGCACAGCAGCCGAGCGCCACCACCATCACCCTCGGCCTCTTCACGACCCGCACCATACACAGCCTTACGATCACCCCACTGGGTACCAACGCATGGCAGCAAATCTGCGCTAGCTGCCAGCACACCGCATTGCTTGCCCCTCTACATCTAGAGCACATCAATCACTCGATCTACCTCGGTGGCAACTTTCGGATCCAATCCGAAGAAGATGTTCCTCCAATCGAAGCTGCAGGCCTCTACACAGTCACCCCCACCCCTGACGGTCTCCGCGTTACTCTTGAGCTTTCCTCAGAAAGATATGTTGCCGCTGTCCTCTCCGCCGAAGCCGCACCGGACGAACCCCCAGCCTCACTCGAAGCCCTCGCTATCGCTGCACGCACTTTCGCACTGGCAAATCTCCATCGTCACAAAGCAGACGGCTTCGATCTCTGCGACAGCACTCACTGCCAAGCCCTTCACCTCGGCCCTGTAAGGCCCGCTATCGCGCAGGTAGTTCGTAATACCGCGGGCATATCCCTCTGGAGCGGTCCCCGCCGCGCCAGTATCTACTACACACAGCACTGCGGAGGCATCTCCGAAGCCGCCTCAGCTCTCTGGCCGGGCGAGCATGCACCCTATCTCATCTCGCACGCGGATCCCTATTGTCTCCGCCGCAGTTCCGCCGCCTGGCAGGCCAATGTCCCCCTCACCGACCTTAACCGAATCGCTTCCGAACTGCACTGGAACTTCCCCTCACCTATCACCGGCGTTCGCATCACCCAGTACACTGCCAGTGGCCGAGCGAAGCTACTTGAAATATCCAGCCCTGCACGCACAGTAACGATTTCCGCCAGTAGCTTGCGCTTTGGCGTCAACCGCGCGCTCGGCTGGAACCGCATTCGCAGCGACCTCTACACCGTTGTCATTGGCGGTAACATGCTTCATTTCAGCGGACACGGCTACGGCCATGGTGTAGGCCTTTGCCAGACTGGAGCCTTCCAGATGGCACTCGAGCACCACACCGCTGCCGAGATCCTGGCCTTCTACTTTCCGAACACCCACCTCGGCCTCACAGCTTCAGGCGATCTCTGGCATAAGGAGACCATCGGAACTGTGACCCTCCGCACAATCACCCCCGATCACGAGGTAACCGAGTCCGTGCAGCTTGCCTGGCGGCATGCGCTCGCACTTCTACCACCGACAGGCGAAACGCCCCAGCCCACCATTGTCCTCGCCCCAACTACCGAGCTCTTCCGCCAACTCGCTACCAGCCCCGGTTATCTCCTCGCGGTCACTCGTGGCGACCAGATCACGCTCCATCCTCTCCCCATTCTCAGGCGCAACGGTCCCATAGAACCGCTCCTCCTACATGAGCTCCTGCACACACTCATCGAATCGCAGTCGACAGACAAAGCTCCGCTCTGGCTACGCGAAGGTCTCGCCGAAGCACTTGCAGATATCCACTCAGGGTATACGCCGCCCACGTCCTCCCTCACTACCATCGAGCAGAGACTGGTGGACCCACCAAGTCTCCCTGCGTATCAACACGCTCATCGCGATGCAGCCGCAATCGTCCGCACGCTCGGCCACACCTACAGCCTCACCGTCATGCGTCAATGGCTCCGCGATGGCATCCCGACACAGATTCTAGAAACACTGAACTAATCTTCGCTAGTTGCTGTCGTGTGCGTACTGCGCTCGCTGACGCCGTGGATTACCCCAATGACGAAACCACGCCCCGCCGCAACCCAACTACAATAACCGCCAGCACAAAACACGCCAACAGCACATCCAGTGTAAACACGAATCCCAGCCGCACGAGCAGGCTCAATATTTCGCCTGCGAGCCCATGCCCAGGAGTCCAGTCCATCAGCTTGCCGCTTACGGCAAACGCTATCCATCCACACCCGAGAGCCGCCACCCAATACCACCACCGCGACCACACTCCGAAGATTCGTCCCGCGCCGTCACGGAGCCGGCTCGCACCAACGACAACCGCCACGGGCAACAACAGCCCCGTTACGACCAATCTCAGCGAGAAGTAAATCCAGTCCTGCAGCAGCACCAAATGCTCATACGTCCGCAGCCAACGCAGCCCATGTGGAAGCCGTGACGTCCAGTACCCTGCGTACAGCCCACGGTGTTCTACCAGCCTGTCGATCGGCATCTTTAACAGCCACCAGGCAATAACCACCGCGGCCAGCAGTATCCACTGAAGCCACCACCGCTCTTCTTTAGCGGGCTTCAACATTCTCTTAAACACCCCAGAGTAAAACCAGAAAAATGCCACCAGCAATCCGCACGCAAGCAGAATCGAAAAGACGAATTCCCAAACGTGTGAATCCGGGATCTGCAACCAAAGCACGCCCAGCGCAGCCAACGCAAGGGTGCCAGCCCACACGCTCGCAACCTGCCTAATACGCAACATTTGCAACGCTTCGTGCCAGGCGCTCATGGACGCACCCCCTGGGGGACCGCGGCAGCTGGCGCAGGATCAGCCTGCAATCGCAGTTCCTCCGTCGTCGCCTGAACGCCACGCTGATACATCGGCTCCACATGAGCCGGGCTCACCACAAACGTTCCCGGGTTCACGACCTTCAGCAGGTAGAACGACTCATGCCGTCCCTCGAACTCCGTCGCAAACATTGCTGCTCTGTCGTCGTGGAACTCCCGTCGCGTATACCACCAGTCCCATGCGCGCGGCCGATCCACAATCATGTAGCTGTCTTCATTACTTACAAACTCCGTGCCTGCGGGAATCGGATCTTCAATCAGCAGATACTTCATCGGCGAGCCGTTCACGGCCAAATGCACAGCCAGCACATCGCCCACCTGGACTGCCCCAGAAACCGACTGCAGTTGATACACAACCTTGCCGTCCTTCTGCGTCTGAACGAGTTTGAAGTAGTCGCGCGTAATATTCAGGTTCAGCGTGCCCGCCTGGTACAACCGCTTCTCCGTCGAGAAGTATCGGCCCTGCACGCCCCAATAGGCTTTTCCAGTGCCATGCTTCACAATTTCCACGCTGTTGTTCACCGCCTGCAGCTTCTCTGCCGGCACATCGACACCTAGATCTGCGCCGCCAGTCGCGTCCGCTGCGGTAAAGTGCCTCTTTGCAACAGACGCTCCATTAACCAGCACGTCGACATCAAAATCAGCGTTCAGCTCCTTCGACGCAGCCATGTAATCCACCAGCCCAAACAGCACCATCGCTGTCTGCTCCGTAGATTCCCACCAGTAGCCGCCTGTCCTGTTCAGCACCAGCCACTGCGCAGCCGCATCCAGAAGAGGACTCTTCGGGTCGGCCTTTGTCAGGAACCGCAGTGCGTACGCCGTGCTCTCCGCGCTGTTGTCATACTCAACTTCCAGCAGCGGACTGTACCGAGAAGGCCATGACGCAAGCTCACCCTGCCGCTGCACCTTACTCTCTACGAGTTTCGTGATCGCGGCCGCACGTCCGTCCTTCGCATCGATCATCGCGAGCCCCACCATGGAAAGGCCTTCTGCGCTCAGGTCGTTCCTGCGGTCGTACAGCGTGTTAAGGTCGCTGCCACGGCTGTTCTTTCCCGCCTCGATCAGCGCATATACTGTGTACGCGCGGAGCTCAGGCAGCATCCGCGGATGGTCCTGTATCTGCTTCTCGAGATAAACAGTGCCTCTCCGCTTCATAACCTCAGCATCGGCACTCAGCTCCATTGACTGAGACGCTTCACTCAGCCCACTCACGACGTAGGCCGTCATAAACACGCGGCTCTCATCTTCCTTCCACCATCCCCATCCGCCATCGTCATGCTGGAAATCCTTGAGCCGATCCAGACCGGCCTGCACCTTCGTCCTCAGGTCGGTCTCATCCACACGGCCCGTCACGTTCAGCTTCTTCAACGTCTCGGCGACGATTACATTCGGCAGGAAGCTCGACATCGTCTGTTCCGTACATCCATACGGATAGCTCGTCAGATATGCGAGCGCCGGAAAGATGCTCCCCGCAATCGAGGGGCTTATCTCGATGTGCAGCCCATGTGCTGCATGGTCTGTGTTCGCTGGAAAGTTTACGGGCGTTTGCGCCGATCCGTTCGACTGCTCAATCGCACCGTTTCCACCAATCGTCACGGGCACGCCTGAGGGCTCAACCGGGAACGTGACCTCCAGCGCATCGCTTTCTTCATTTGTCAGTGCCTTCGCCAGCAACTTCGCCGTTCCAACCTGTGACGCCTTCAAACGCCACAGCGCCACGCCATCGCCCTTGCTCGGCACCGTAATTGTCTGCGGCGAACCCGCCACTGCATCCAGTCCATATGCGTCAAGCTGAAGCTGCATCTGCTTCGCCGTATCGAGGTAGTTGTGCGCGATCACCGGAATCGTGATCTCGTCTCCCTTGCGCATAAACCGTGGGGTGCCCATCCGCACAATCACGTTCTTCCGGACAATCACGCGGTCGATCTGCGATCCCGCCTTCGAATCGGCAGTCACAGCACGCACCGTCGCACGCCACGTCGTTAGCGAATCCGGGAAGGTCATCGTCACCTTCGCATGACCCTGCGCATCTGTCCTCACATCGGGAGCCCAATACGCAGTATCCGGAAACGCCTTCCGCACCTTAGGCTGTACGACGTCGTCTCCAGGCTTCACCTGCGCCATCCGTGGGTTGTAGCGCGATTTCCGCTCCGCCAACATTGGAGACTTCTCGCCCGCTCGTCCGCTGAAGCTGTACTGCAGCGAACTCGTCACCTCGGCATACACATACCGCTCCGGATACAGACGTTTCACCATATCGCCGCTCGTGTCCGGATAAAGCGAGTAGATCGCCTCATCTACCACACCGAAGCTCAGATCGGCGCCCGCGACGGGCTTGCCCGCACTATCCTTAAGCAGCACGTCATACATCGCTGCCTGCTGTGGCTGGAAGACCGATTTAGCCGGCGTGATCTCAACTTGCAACTGCTTCTCGACCGGCGGCACCTTGATGTTCTTGCTCGCCTCATACATCTGGTCGTTCTGAAGGAACACTGCATCCACTTGCAGGTTCGGCACAGAATCACTGGTGATCGGCATATCCCAGCTCAGCGTCTTGCCATCCGACGACAATACTTTTCGAAACTCCACAGCATTCCCCGTCGCCGTCACCAGCGCATGGAAGCCTGTCGCCTGCGTCACAATGCTCAAGTGCGCCACGTCGCCCACGGCATACTTCTTCTTGTCCGCAATAATCTGCACCTGCCGCGAATCAGTGCCCCACATGTCTGCCTCGCGTGAACCCATCACCCAGAGCCAGCTCGTATCCTGCAGCACACGGTTTTCTGATGTCGTCGCAGTCGCCACTACCTCCATCGACCCCGCATTTTGCGCGGCGAGCGCCGTCTGCGCGCGTCCGGACGCGTCTGTCGTCACATCGGTCGAAGGGCCCGGTGTCGTCACCGTCTTGCCGTTGTCCCACCTCCGCTGCACCAGCGCCACATGCACCCGTGTCTGTACCGGATGGTTGTCATAATCCACCGCCGTCACATTGAACATCGCCTGCGAACCCTGCTGCACCGCATAGCTCGCTGGTTCGACATGAATGCGGAAACTGCCATAGGTCGCAAGAAAGTGTCCCCGTCCAGTCACCTCACGGTTCGCTGCGTCCGTAACGCCAGCCTCAACGGTGTAGTCCTGGTCCATCTTGCGGTTCGAGTTGTCCAGCGACGTCGGCACCGTAATCGTCAGCTTGCCATTCGCATCCAGCTTGCCTATCTGCTCCGATTCCTGGTCTGCGCCGTATCCGATTGACTCGTCCGTTCCCTTTTCAGCATTGTCAGCAGAACCTATCCCAGGATTCGCTTCATCGCTCTCGTCGCCCCACCAGTAATGCGGCGCGTGATACACCTTGTACTTCACCACTGCATTGGCCACAGGCTCGCCGAAGAAATACCGCGAATCGATCATGACTTGCATTTTGTCGCCCTGCAGCAGCCGTGGCTTCGCCGCACTCACTCTTACCTGGTACTCCGGCTTGCGATACTCCTCCACCCGGAACGATCCCATCGCCCCATCGTCCGTATCACCGATCCGTATCGTGTAGTAGCCCAGTGTCGCATTCGCTCGCAGATTGACATCGCCCGCCAGCGTTCCCTCCACAGTGGTCGTCATGTCCTTCTCCAGCACGGCGTGGTCTTCCTGGTCGCTCACCGTCACATGAACCCGCTGCGGCTTCGGCACTTCGAGATGGTTCTCTACCTTCGTCCGCAGAATTGCCTTCCAGTGCATCGTATGACCCGGTCTGTAAACCGGCCTGTCCGTGTACACATACGAGGCCCACTTGCTACGCTCCGATCCCGAAAACGCATAGCTCGCTGGCGTCACCGCAGCTACGTCCTTTCCCGACTTCGCAATAACCCAGATGTTCTCCTGCATCGCCTTCGACACCGGCCCATGTAACTCCGCCACGCCATCGTCGCCCGTCTCTGCCTCAGCCACCTGCTGCTGCTTGATACCCATCCGCACCTGTACTTTGCCCAGCGGAGCACCCGTCTTCCTGTCCACCGCATAGGCCAGCACCGTGCCATTCGACGTCCGCGTCACTAGCGCCATCTCCGACACGAATACGACCGTGTACGCCTTGTAACGGCCGTCTGTCGCCTCTACTAGGTACAACCCGGCATCCAGAGGGTCAATCGGTAGATCCTGCGAATCGCTCACATAAGTCGGAGGCATCTC